>OIZO01000819.1_pt1 | contig 18708 bp, 14 predicted proteins | sample 1588551 | NCBI WGS metagenome assembly OIZO01 (sample SAMN03283271) | human gut metagenome | biome: human-associated habitat; material: feces | host: Homo sapiens | place: Peru | collected 2012 | reverse complement strand
GGCTGCGCCCGGTCCACCTTCCCCGTAGGGGAAGGCGACCTCCCGGCGGGGGAAGGCGACCTCCGGAGGGAAAGGCGGCCTCCCGGCGGGGGTTATAGGGGGGATTGTTTGATTTTGGCGTAGCGGCGGGGGTATTTTTCTGGGGTGGGGGCAACCTTGCGCAGGATGATGACGGCGTGGCTGGCCCCGTCTACGGGGAACTCCAGGAAGGCCTCCTGCTGGAGGCCCAGCTTTTTCATGGCACCTGCGCACTCCGCCAGCTCTTCCCTGGCGGCGCTGCCCTTCATGGCCACCACGGCACCGCCTACCTTGACGTAGGGGGCCAGCAGCTCCAGCAGGATATTCAGCCGGGCCACGGCCCGGGAGACGGCATAGTCATAGCTTTCCCGCCGGTCTGCCACGGCCTCTTCCGCCCGGGCAGTGACACACTGGGCGCTGACCCCCAGCTGGGGGAGAATTTCTTTCAGCCAGTTCACCCGCTTGCCCAGGCTGTCCAGCAGGGTCACCTGGGTCTGGGGGGAGGCAATGGCCAGCGGCACACCGGGGAAGCCCGCCCCGCAGCCCACATCGATGAGGCTTTTGCCCCCCAGGTCCAGGGCGGAGAGCACCGTCAGGCTGTCCAGCAGGTGAAGCTTGGCCACCTGCTGGGGCTCTGTAATGGCCGTCAGGTTCATGACCTGATTCTGGTCGATGACCGCCTGGCCAAAGGCGCAGAGGGTATCGGTCTGGGCCTGGGTCAGGTCCAGCTTCAGTTCCGGCAGGCCGGAAATCAGGGTCTGCTTCATATCCATCAGCCCACACCTCCCGCGTGTACGATCCCCGTCAGGTCCACCTGGGTCTTGTCCAGGGGGTTGAAGGGATTCTCTTCCTCTGCCAGGCTGGGCAGCAGAACCTGCTGGATATGCCAGCTCACCAGCAGATCGCAGACCTCGCCGTAGGATCGGAGGCCGGAGCCGTCGCCGCTGGTTTTCAGGTAGGTATTGTTCACGGCGTTACCGGCCTTGGTGGCCTTGTCGTTTTTCTTGGTCCGGTAGAAGGCATCGTACTGGGCCATGTCGTAGCGCAGAGCGTCGCTGACTCCCTGCTCCACCCGGGTCCGGGCATCCACAGCCGCCTGGCTGGATACGGTGGACAGGGCAGAGATGCAGTAGCGGTAGGCCATGAAGTAGGCAGAGTACCGGAACTGGGGATCGGAATTGCTGGAGGCCGCCAGGAACGCGGCGAAATTGGCATCCCGCTCGTTGGCAATGCACATCCGGTGAGCCATCTCGTGGCACATGGTAAAGGGCAGGCTCACGTCCGGGGCCTGGGGATTCACGGCGGCCTCCCCGGTGAGGGCGAAGGTGAAGCCCGTAATGCCCATGGACACATACATATCGGACCAGCCCAGCTTCTTGACGGGCAGGGTGGACCCGGCGAAAATGGGATAGTGCTTCTCGTAGGTCAGGGTCTTGAAGCCCTCCCCGGCCTGGGCCGCCAGCTGGTCAAAGGTCTGGAAGGACACGTTGCCGTCGCTGGTTCTCGGCACCTGGGCGGCCAGGGTATTGGCCTCGTTCCGGTAGTATTCCGTGGCCTCCGTCAGCTCCTCCAGGGTATAGGGGGACATATCCAGCCGCAGGTCCTCGGAAATGGGACCGGCGTAATAATTGAGGCCGAACAGGGCCGTATGGAGGCAGTAGATGGCGCTGAACACCGCCAGCACCCAGCCCCCCCACTGGATGGCGTTCCACTTGAGGACCACCATAAGCACAATGCTGCAAAGGATCAGGGCCCCCAGGGCCACTGCCAGCAGCTGCCACAGGCACAGATCCACCTGGCTGCTCCATTGGGCCAGAATGCTCTGCAAATTCCGTGTCACGTAGGGGTAGACCATATCCACGATGGTAGAGAACCGCTGGGCGTAGGCCATCAGCACCCAGGTAATGGCCCCAAAGATCCCGGCAGCCAGATATCCGCGTAAATATTTCAAAAGGAAAGCCCTCCTTCAAGATAAACCTAATCAGTATATTAGTATAACACAGAAAGAGACGGTTGTCTTCCCCCTATTTTTGAATTTTTTTGGACATGGGACGCAAACAGCCGCCCCGGTGGGGCGGCTGCGGCGTGTTATGGGGTTTACTTGACGGTGAGCTTCAGGGTAACGGTGCCGTTGGGCAGCTTCTCACCCTTGGCATTGGTGCGGATCTCCATGCCCCGGACAAAGACGTTCAGCTTGATGCTGGTACTCTTCAGCTTGGCATTAGGATCGGTGGGACGGAGCTCGAACCAGCCGTCGCCCAGGGCCTCGATGTTGTACATGGTGGCCAGGGTCTTGTCGGCAATGGTGACCTTCTCCACGCTGTTCAGGTTCTTATCGGAACTGGTCAGCTGGAACTTGTGGCCGGCCTCCAGGTCGGTCTTGTAGACGGTCACGGTGCGGTCAGGCTTCACGGAGCAGCTGCCGGCCCTGACCTTCAAAACGGCCTTGGCGGGGGTCACATCCAGGCCCTCGGCGTCCTTCAGCGTCACCTGGACCTGATACTTGAGTTCGCTGTTCAGCACGGCTTCCGGCAGCTTCAGGATGGAGTAGGTGCTGGCCCGGCTGGTGCTGGGCCGGATCTCAAACTGGTCGGACACATCCTTCCAGCCGGTGCGGCCGTTGGAGGAGGCCCAGACCGTTACCTCGGGGTAGACGGGATCGCCGTTCGCGTCCACGGCATCCACGAAGTTGAAGTTGCTGGCTCTGTACTTCACGTACACCTTGGTGGAATCCCGGGTGGGATCGATGGTGCCGGAGGTAGAGGCGGAGAGCCGGATCCTGGAGTTGGTCTTGTTGGCGATCTGGACGTTCAGAGTAGCGGCTCTGTCGGCTTCGGAGGCCTTGACGAAGACCTTGTAGGTCTTGCCGTAGACGGCACCCGCACCGGCGGTGAGCTTGATGGTCTGATTGTCTTCATCGATCTCCACGATGTCCACGGCATCCGCGGGGGAGACGGTGACAATGGGCTTGTCCGCCTTCTTCACGTTGTCGCCGCTGGGGCTGACGGTGTAGGAGATCTTCAGGATCTGGGCGGCATCCTTGTTCAGGGTCAGGGTGGACTTGCTCAGGCGGATGTTGACGGCAGTGCGCTTCACGGTCAGGTTTGCGGAACCGGAGCAGGCAACCACGTCCTCATCATTCTTGGCGTAGACCAGGATGGTCAGCTTGTCCCCGGCCTTCAGGTCAGCGTCTTCCTTCAGGAGATACTCGCCGTCGTCGTTCTTGGCCTGGAAGTAGTCGAAGAAGTCTACAGGGGCGGCGTTGTTCTTGCGGACCTTGTATTCGATGATGTCCACATCGCCGAACATATTCCGGAAGGTCTCGGTGAGCTTGATGCCCTTCTTGTAGTAGGTCAGGTCCAGAGAGCCGGTGACCTTCAGGGTCACGGTGGGCTTGGTGTTCCGGGCCAGGGTCTTCACGGCGATGACCACAGGCTTCTGGCCTACGGGATTCAGAGTGACCCGGTAATTGGCGCCGGGCTCGGTGGAGGCGTTGGTGGAAATGGAGACGGTCTTCTTCTCCCGGTCATAGGTCACCTCCAGCTCGCCGTCGACTTCCACGTACTTGCTGCCCTTGCGGCAGGTGATGGCGAGGGGATTCTCCTCCTCCAGCTCCGGCACGGCGGCATCGGCGGGGGTCATGTGGATGTCCAGGTCGGCATTGTCGCCGTAGAGGGTGTTCAGGGTCACGTTGGTTCTGCTGACCCGCATCTCGGGGGCTCTCATGTTGACGGTCAGGGGCAGTAACAAATCTCTGTTGGAGCCCTCAATGTCCACATAGACGTTGGTCTTGAAGGTGCCCTTGTAGGAATCGGAGCTGGGGTAGAAGGTCAGCTGGTAGTTTTCCGCGTCATAGTCCGCAGTCAGCCGGTCATCCTCTACCCTGGCGCCGACCACGCCCAGAGCCTTCAGGTCCAGGGACTTGTCCTGGCTGATGAGCTTATCCTTGACGCCGTAGCTATCGGACTGGGAGATGGTGATGCCGGAGGAAGCCAGCTTGACGGCGGGAGCCTGGTAAATGAGCTTCACGGGAAGCTGGACAGCGGCGGGAATGGCCCACTGCTCCGTCTCCACGCTGAGCCAGACCTTGGCGTTGGCGGTCTTGGTGGTGACGTCGGGGTTGACAGAAATCTGTCCGTCCGGGCCCTCGTCAATGCCCAGCCACTCAGGCCAGCTGTTCTCGTGGTCAGGATCCATCGTAATATTCGTGACGGTAGCGCCCTTAATATCCGGCATATAGGTCTTCTCGTTATAGAAGCCGTTGATGGTCAGCTGGGAAGCGGTGAGCTTGGGCAGGCTCTTCTTCACGCTGATGTTCAGGGTCTCCTCGGTGAGGAGCTCCTGGTCCGCGGTGTAGAGAACGATCTTGCTCTTGTAGCTGCTCTTGACCTTGCCGGGGTTCTCCACGGCGTCCTCCGTGGGGATCAGCCACAGGGACCAGTCGTCCATGACCTTCAGATCGAAGAGTTCGTTCATATCGTCGTTGAGGACGATGTCACCATTCTTATCCTTGGAGCCAAACTTGGCGGACTGGATCAGGTGGCCCAGGGCCTCGACGGTCTCGACGGTCTCGTCGTCCTCATCGGCATGATAGGATTCCACCGTGTCGGCATCATAGGTGCCCAGCCGGGGATGGATCCGCAGCTGGAAGCCGCTGGTCTTGAAGAGCTCCAGGGCGGCGTTGGTGCTGATGAGGGTCACTTCCTTCAGCTCCTTGGCCTTTTCGTTGACAACCAGCACACGGCAGGTGGTACTGAACTCGTAGGTGCCGTGCTTGACGGTGGCCTTGACGTAGGCAGTACCGGCGGTGCGGGGGGTGAGATTGCCCTCTTCATCCACATCCAGAATGCCCTGGGGGCTGACGGACCACTCCAGTTCCCCGGCCCACTGGACGGGGGTGACCTCTGCCCGGAGCTGATAGTTTGCGGTTTCTCCCAGCTTCAGGGTCAGGTTGGCCACGGTGCCGTTTTCGCCCATGGTCTTGTCCAGGTCGCTGCCATCGGCGGCGTAGAGATGGATGCCGCGATTGTTGGCCAGGCCGTAAAGCTGGACCAGCACATCCTCGTGGGTAGTCACTTCATAGGTAAAGCTCAGGCTGCCGCTGGATCCGGCCACCTTCTGATTGGTGTAGACCAGGTTCTCCTCGTCCACCATCTGGCTCAGGGCGGCGGGATCCTCTACGGGAGCGCCGGTGAGCTTGGTCACCACGATCTGGTAGGGCTGGCCGGGCATCAGGCCGGTGAAGGTGGTGGTCCGGTCGGCCTGCTTGCCGGTGGTCTTTCCGGAGAAAGCGGCCATCTCTTCGGCGGCGGCGGCTTCCTCAGCCTGAGCGCCCTCCGGCAGGACCATGTAGCCATCGGCGGCGGCCTCTTCCAGGGTCATGTCCCCCTGTTCTTCCGGGGTCTCTTCTTCGGCCTGGGTCTGCTCCGTGGCCTCGGTCTGCTCCGTGGGCTCGGCATCCTCATAGCTGTTGCTGCCCTCGGTGCCGGACACAATGGTGCCCTTGGCGGTGCTGTCGGTCATGCGGATGGTGGTGGTCTCCAGGAATGCGCCGGCAGGGTCGCCGATGGCATCCCATTGGGCCTTGGTGCCCTCAAAGGAAACGGTGTTGCCGCCCAGGGACTCCAGGGCAAAGGCGCTGTCGCCGATGGACTCCAGCTTGCCGGTGCGGATGGTGACCTTGGTCAGCTTGGTATTGGCCACAAAGGCATTCTCGCCGATGTTCTTCACACCGCCGATGTCCAGGGTGTTCAGGTTGGTAAAGGAATCGAAAGCACCGGCCTCCAAAGTCTCAAAGCTGGCGTTGGGATCCACAACGATGCTGGTCACGGCGGTCAGGTCGATGTCCTTGGGCCAGTTGACGCTGCCGTCCAGGGGGCCGCTGCCGCCGACCCACAGGGAGCCGTTCTTCATCCCGGCGGTGAACTTGTTGCCGGGCTTGGGCTCTTCGGGCTCGGTGGGTTCCGTGGTCTCCTCGGCCTTCTTCAGCACGCCCATGCTCACCTCGGCATACTTGCACACAGGGATCAGGGTGTCCTCTTCCAGCAGGAAGGCCCGGGCCACGCACTCGCCGTCGCCGGCTACATCGTCAGGCAAGGTGACTTCCTCTCCCTTGGCATAGGCGATCATGCGCTTGCCGCCGCGGTCATAAATGGCCGTCAGCACCAGCCCATCGCCGGAGGCTTGGGCAGTAGCGGTCCGGTCATCGGCGGAAATGCTGATGGCGGAGGTCTCCTCCCCGGCGTAGGCCGCCCCGTCGGTGTCCTCGGCAAAAATGCCCATCGGAAGCACCGACAGCAGCATTGCCGCCACCAGAAGTACGGACAATAGCTTTTTCATCATAAATCATCCTTCTTTCATGGGTAATTTAAATTACAGGAACGATACCATTATGATACCATTTGTAACCTCTTTTGTCAACGTAATTTTCCAGTTTTGCCAGGGTTTTCCAGAGAAAAACGCTCCCGGAAGCCAGTTCCGGGAGCGCGTGTTTCTTATTTCCTTCGTGCCTACCGACCAGGCCTCTCAACGCTGGATCCGTCCGGAGCCGTCGCCGCCGGCCAGTTTTTCTACTTCTGCCACAGTAACCATATTGTAGTCCCCCTCGATGGAGTGCTTCAGGGCGGAAGCTGCCACGGCGAATTCCACCGCCTGCTGGGTGTCCTTGCCGGAGAGCAGGCTGTAGATCAGGCCGCCGCCGAAGCTGTCGCCGCCGCCTACCCGGTCGATGATGTGCAGATCGTACTTCTTGGAGAAGCAGTATTCGTCCTTAGCCACGTTATACAGCATGGCAGACCAGCCGTTGTCAAAGGCAGAGTGGCTTTCCCGGAGGGTGATGGCGACCATCTCAAAATGGAACTTGTCCGCCAGCTGCTTGGCAACGCTCTTGTAGCCCTCATGGTTCAGGCTGCCGCCGTAGATGTCGGTGGCTTCGGCCTCAATGCCGAAGACATCCTTGGCATCCTCCTCGTTGGAGATGCACACGTCTACATACTGGCACAGCTCCGTCATGGCTTCCCGGGCCTGGTCTCTGGTCCAAAGCTTGCCCCGGTAGTTCAGGTCACAGGAAATTTTGCAGCCGTGGGCCTTGGCGGCCTTACAGGCATCCCGACAGGCGGCCACCATGTTTTCCCCCAGGGCCGGGGTGATGCCGGTGAAGTGGAACCATTCGGCCCCCTCAAAGATGGCATCCCAGTCAAATTCCTCCGGCTTGGCCTCCTGGATGGCGGAGTGGGCCCGGTCGTAGATGCACACGGAACCCCGCTGGGAAGCACCCTTTTCATTGAAGTAAATGCCCACCCGGTTGCCGCCGCGGACAATTTTAGAGGTATCCACACCGTAGCGCCGCAGGCTGTTCACTGCCGCCTGACCGATGGCGTGGGCAGGGAGCTTGGTGACGTAGGCCACATCCATACCGTAATTGGCCAAGGACACCGCCACGTTGGCCTCGCCGCCGCCGAAGGTGAATTCCACATGGTCACACTGGACAAAGCGCTCGTAGTTATAGGGCTGCAAACGCAGCATCAGTTCACCGAAGGTAATGATTTTTGCCATATTACAAGTCCTTTCCCGCCGCTCTTCTGGCATCCCTGCAAAGCTCCGTGATCTTCTCCCAATTCTTTGCGGCTATGACTCCTTTGGGGCAGACCCAACTGCCGCCTACGGCGAACACGAAGGGGGCCTCTACATACTCCCGGATGTTGGAGCCGTCGATGCCGCCTGTAGGCAGAAATTTCACCCCCGCAAATGGGGCCGCCAGATTTTTCATGGCGTTCAGCCCACCGTAAACCTTGGCGGGGAAAAACTTCACAGCCTTCAGGCCATGGCGAAGGGCCATCATGATCTCCGTAGGAGTCACACAACCGGGGGTGACGGCGATATTGTTTGCAACACACCACTCCACAACCTCCGGATCGAAGCCAGGGGACACAATAAACCGGGCCCCCATCTCCACCGCCAGCTCCGCCTGAGCCTTATTGCACACCGTCCCCGCGCCTACCAGCATCTGGGGGCAGTGTTCCGCCACCGCCCGCAGGCACTCCGGGGCGCAGGAGGTGCGGAAGGTGATCTCCATGGTGTCCACGCCTCCCGCCAGCAGGGCCTGAGCCGTGGGGACCGCGTCCTCCACCCGCTCCAAAACAACCACCGGCACCACAACGGACCGTGCCATTCGTTCCATAACAGTCATTGATTCTACCTCCCGGCCTTCCGTTTCCGGCTTATTTTACGACGGCAATGGCCTCGATCTCAATAGCCATTCCTCCGTTGAATTTCCCCACCTGCATCGTACTTCTCGCCGGTGGATCCTTGGGAAAGTACTGCCGATAGGTTTCATTAAACAAAGAGAACTGGTCAATGTCCGCCACAAATACCAAGGTCTTAAAAACGTGGCCCATATCCGACCCAGCTTCTTCCAAAATGGCTTGCATATTTTTCATGATCTGATGTGTCTGGGCAACAATGTCATCAGGCCCTACAAGCTTTCCTGTTTCGGGATCCGTGCCGGTGATGCCTGCCGTATAAACAAGGTCCCCAACCCGAAATGCCTGGGAATACCAGCCGCCGGGCTGCGCGGCCTTGGCTGTTGAAATTTTCGTAATTTCCATGAGAGATATCTCCTTATTTTGGGGGAAGGCTGCCGTACCAACGCACGGCAGCCTATAAGTCATTCGTGAATTATTTTGCCTTGGCCTTGCTTCTCTTATCAAAGAAGTAGTAGGCAGGCAGGCCTGTGACCAGCGCAACGCCGCTGGCGATCAGGGCGGCAGTAGGAGCCCACAGGAAAGTGGAAACCAGAAGAATGCCATTCGCAAAAATAGCAATGACCGTCATGACTTTCCAAGCCGGGCAGCTCCAGCCGGGCTTATAGTCGGCTTTCTTGCGGTGGACAAACATGGTGCAGAATACCAGCATGTTTTTCACCAGGCAGATAAACGTGAAGTAGCCCAGCAAATCATTGATGCCGGAAACACAAACCAGGATAATGGCGTAAACTGCCTGTGCCATCAGTGCGAAGGAAGGCGTATTGTACTTCGGATGCACCTCGGCAAACCGGCTGTACCACAGGCCGTCCTTTGCCATTGCATACTCCAGACGGGGCTGATACATGGTTGCACCAGAAACAGAGCCGGTAATCACAATGATTGCCATCACAGCGGTAACGACACCGGCGGTAGAACCAATCACAGGGATTTTCGAGAATGCCAGCGCAATGGGGGCATCGGATGCGGCGAGTTCACCCAGGGGGATCAGGCCGGCCGCAATGGTGGAAAGACCGGCGTACAGGAGAATGACGATTGCAATGCAGTAGATCATTACCTTGGGCATTGTCTTATTCGGATCCTTGACCTCTCCTGCCATATAGCACGCACCGATCGCGCCATCATAAGACCAGGTGGTAGCGGATACACCGGCGAGCAATGCGGCAATGCCTACGGGAGCACCTGCAACAGCAGGCACAGAGAGCAGTTCGCTGTTCATATAAAACAGGCCCACACCAACCAGCAGGAAGAAGGGCAGCAGCTTCAGGCTGGTAATAAAGGCCTGGAACCGGGCACCGGCTTCTACAGAACGATAATGCAGTGCGGTAAAACCAATGATCAGCAGGATCGCCACAATCTTAATACCGATCCCCGCCAGGGCCGGAATAAAGAAGGCCAGATAGCTGGCGATGGCCAAAGACATCACCGAGCAGGTAGAAGGATCCGTCGCCCAGAAGGCCAGCCAGCCGTTCAGGAATGCGACAGGACGCCAGCCAGCTTCCCTCAGCCAGGTATACTGCCCACCGTCCTCTGGATAAGCGGAGGCCAGCTCCGCATAGAGCAGATTCTGAGGGATCATGATCAGGCCGCCGATAATAAAGCTGGCAATCATCATAATTGCGGAGCCGGAGGCTCCTGCCACCTCCGCCAGGGAGGAGAAAATGCCGGAGCCGACCGTCGTACCGACCGCCACGGCCAGGGCCGCGCCCAGGCCCAGCTTCCGTTTCAGCTCTCCCTGAGATTGGAGTGTGTCATTCTTTTTTTCCATGGGGGTAACTCCTTTCGTTCTCTCTGGTTTTCTATTGTGTGCTTATTGGGCGGTGTAGCCGCCATCGACCATCAGATGGGTGCCGGTAATGAAGGAGGATTCCTCGCTGGCGAAGAAGGCCACTGCGTAAGCCATATCGATGGGCTGGCCCAGACGCTTCAGAGGATAGCTGGCCACCAGTCTGGCAACCTCGGCCTCGTAATTGCCGGTGCGGGACATATCCTTGATAAAAGCAGGGGTCTCCGTGCCAGAGGGGCAGACCACATTGACACGAATGCCGAAGGGTGCCAGCTCCAGAGCCAGACTCTTGGCAAACTGGATGATGCCGCCTTTGGAGGTGTTGTAGGCCAGGCTCTCCACGCAGCCCACCACGCCCAGCTCACTGCCGGTGCAGATGATGGAGCCGTGGCTGCTCTTCTTCATAAGAGGCAGAGCGTACTTGGCACAGAGGAAGTAGCCCTTCAGATTCACGTTCATGACCCGGTCCCAGTCCTCCTCGGTGGTGTCCCAGAGGGTCTTGCTCAGGGAGTAGGCAGCGTTGTTAAACAGCACGTCTACCACACCGTACTTCTCGCCTACGGCCTGGAACAGTGCCTGGACCTGGCTGGAATCGCTGACATCCGCCTTGTAGAACCAGGCGCGTTCTCCCAGCTCCTCCTCCAGAGCCTTGCCCCGCTCTTCGCTGCGGCCAACGATCACGACCTTTGCGCCCCGCTCAATAAAGAGACGGACCGTAGCCTCTCCGATTCCGCTGGTACCGCCGGTGACCACCGCCACATAGTTGTTGAGATTCATAGATAACTCCTCCTATTAATCTAAACGTTAATACGTTTTAACTGATGGTTTAATTATATAGTAGTTTTTGTGGAATGTCAATAGTCAAAATTACAGAATGCATAAAATAATTTTTGGGCAGAAGTAATCCTTGTTGAATTTGCTCTTGCAAGTAGCCGTCAGATTGCGTATAATGAGATTAAGTAATCTATTTATTAATCATATCGGAGGTCTTGCCATGAAACGGGCCACATCCAAAGATGTCGCTAAGCTCGCGGGCGTATCCCAGACAACGGTTTCTTTTGTCATGAACAACACGCCGAATGTCACCTTGCCGGAGGAAACTCGGAAAAAGGTCCTGGATGCCGCCAGACAGCTGCAATATGTCCCCAACTCCTTCGCCAGGGGGCTAAAAACAAGCCAGTCCAAGCTTTTGGGGGTTTTTCTCCCGACAATGGACAACCCCTATTACCCAATGCTGATGCAGTATATTGAGCGCTACACGGTCAAGCTCGGCTATAACGTGATTCTGTGCTGCACCTACCGGAATCCCGACCGGGAAAAGGCCTACCTGGATCTGTGCGAGGAGCGGCGTGTAGATGGGATCGTCTACCTCTTTACCCCGAACTGGGTCAAGCGGGTGACCCAGCTGTCCTATACCATCCCCGTAGTCTTGCTCAGTGAGCAGTCCGGCGAAATTCCCCTGAATACCATCAGTCTGAATGGCTTCCAGTGCGGGCAGCTGGTGGCGAAGCATCTTCTGGGGCTAGGCCACCGACGGATTGCCTTTCTCATGAGCTCCGTTTCCTCGGTTTCTCTGACCCGGGCGAAACGACTGGAGGGCGTGCGCTGCGCCATCCGGGACGCGGGCCTGCCTCCCGAGACTCTCCAGGTATTCACCGGGGCCTTGGGCGACTCCGGCCAGTCTGAGGCGGAGGCCGGCTATTCCATAATGGAGCGTCTGTTGCGGGAGGAGCCCCAGATCACCGCCGTCATCGGCGTCAATGACCTTGTGGCCTTCGGCGCACTGTCCAGCGTGCTGAACTGCGAAAGCAAGCGGATTCCCCAGGACATCTCCATCTGCGGCTTTGATAACATCTATCTCTCCTCCATGACCCATCCCAAGCTCACCACCGTCTCCTACTGCACAGAGGCCCTTTGTGAACTGGCGGTGGACATGGTGCTGAAGGCTTCGGAGGATTCCGACGTTCTCAAGCTTGCCAGTGAACCGCAGCTGATCGTCCGGGAATCCACGGGTCCTGCTCCCGAAGGACAAAGCACGGCCATCTGAACTCTACAAACAATGGGCAGCCCCACGAGACACAGGTCCGAGGGCTGCCCATTGTTTCCTTATTGGGTCTTCTCCCACTGAGGAAGGATCATACGTCCGTAGCCGGGCTCCCGAAGGATCTGCCCATCCCGGAACACCTCGTTGCCCCGGACCCAGGTAGAGACGACACGGCAATGGAACGTTCTGCCCTCATGGGCGAATCTGTCCAGCTTGCTTTTGGAGAAGCTGTTTCTCCGGGAGAAGGTCCAGCTTGTGTCCATATCCGCCAGGTAGAAATCCGCGTCTGACCCAACGGCCAATACGCCCTTTCTGGGATACAAGCCGAAGCGTTTGGCGGCGTTGGTCGCCGTAAAGGCAGCAAAGCGTTCCAGGGGCATATTCCGGTTCCGGACGCCTTCCTCCAGGAGTAAGGGGATCGCCACATCGATCTCCGGCGCACCGCAGGCGGCCTTCCGCAGATCCCCGTCCGGCGGCAGCTTATCCGACAACAGATAGGGCGCATGATCCGTACCCAAGTAGTCGATCGTCCCGTCCAGCACATAGTCCCACAGGCGCTCCATGCGCTCCCGGCTCCGCAGCGGCGGGTTGATCATGGCGAAGGTCCCCAGCTGCGCCTGGTCCTGGTAATTCAGCGTCAGGTAGTGGCTGCAGGTCTCCACCGTCACATCCACCCCGTTCCGGCGGGCCCGGGCAATCAGCTCGGCCCCCTCGGGAATAGACATATGGCAGATATGAAGCTTGCACCCCGTCTTTTCCGCGTAAAGCAGCAGGGTATTGATGGCCGTCAGCTCCGCGATCCAGGGGCGGCTGGCGTCATGCACCGCCAGGGACCAGGGTTCCTCCCGGTGTGCCTCCGAAAAGCCCTTCACAAGGGTCCTGTCCTCGGCATGAGCTCCAAAGATTCCGTGGAAGGACGCGATTTTTTCCATTTCCCGCAGCTGACTGTATTCGTCGGAGAAGGGATAATTGGGGCCAGCGTATACCGTGAAGGCCTTAAAGCCCACGCAGCCCAGCTGGCGCAGAGCCTCGAACTGGTCTATGTTTTCCGGTGTCGCCGCCCCCCAGAAGGCGTAGTCGATCAGGGCCTCCTGCTTGGCCCGGTCCCGCTTTAGCGCAAAGGCCGCCGGGTCCAGCACCGGGTGCTCCGGGGTGTTGGGCATATCCAGCACCGTGGTAAAGCCTCCGGAGGCCGCCGCCCGGGTACCGTGCTCCAGGTCCTCCCGCTCCTCAGCTCCGGGTTCGAAGAAATGGGGATGGGTGTCGATTGCGCCCGGAAGCATCAGCATCCCCTTTGCATCCACGGAACGCACTGCCTCATGGTCCGACGTTCCCCGACCGATAACCGCTATTTTCCCATCAGAAACGCACATATATCCCAGGAATACGTCGTCCTCTGTTACAATTCTTGCATTGTAAATAAGCAAATCATATTTCATACCGTCCACCTCACAGTTCTCCATTTTGCATCATAGCATGGAGTTTGGATTCGGGGATTTTAGAAAACGGCACTTCTGCTGCCTTGCAGATCCGCTCTACCGCTTCCTGCGCATCCCGGACGACCTGCTTCTCGTCTACGGAGAGGACCCGGAAGTCCTCAACAAGAATGCGGCCATCAACCATCACCAGTTCCACTTCGCTTCCCTTTGCAGAATACACCAAATTGGGAACCACGTTGCGTACCGGGTGGAGAATAATTGGAGAAAGGCAGGGCTGGGTCATATCGATCATCAGCAGGTCCGCCTTCTTTCCGACCTCCAAAGAGCCAATCTCGTCTCCCAGGCCGATGGCCTTCGCTGCCTCAATGGTCGCCATCCGCAGAACCTTTCCCGCCGGGAACACCGAGGGGTCCCGAACCTTGCACTTATTCAGGATAGCGGTAAATTTCATCTCGTTGAACATATTGTTGCAGTTGTTCCCGGGGGCCTGATCAGAGCCAAGCGCCAGTCTGCTGCTGACCTCCAGGAACTCCGCCGCCGGGGGAATGATCCCATCGATAATGGCAATGCTGCCGCTGCACAGCACCATTCCCGCCCCTCTGGAAGCCAACAGCTGGGTCTCCTCCCGGGTCGCCTCCGTCAGATGCACGGCCATGAGCCTGTGATTCAGATAGCCAATTTCATCCAGGAAGGGGATCGAGCGTTTTCCGTACCGCTTCAGCATCTGGTTGATTTCTCTGTCTCCCTGGGAGACATGCATATGGATCCCGGTATCCAGGCGGAAGGCTGCCTCCTGTATCTCCAGCAGCAACTCCTTGCTGCACATATCCGGACCCTGAGGACCCAGCATACAGGTGATCCTACCGTTTTCCCGTCCGTTCCATTCCCGGATCAAATCCATATTCCTGAGGAACTTCCGGTTGCCCTGGGCCGGATCAAATTCATAGAGCTCACCCACTGCGGTCTTGTTTTCCTCGGGCAGCTCGCTGATGAGCTCCGCAACTCTGGCCCGGGTCCCCACTCTGACATGATTTTGTACGATTTGAGTCATAGGAGTGTCAAAGTCACAGAAGGTGGTGGTACCCGCCTTCAATGCCTCCACAATGTTCATCAGAGATCCCTTACATACCGCGTCTGTATCCTTCCGCAGCTCCTGCTCAAAAGGCCACAACCCGTGCTGCATCCAGTTATTGAGGTCCTGGGACACGCCCCGGACCAGGCCGTCTCCCGTATGGATGTGAGCATCGATGAGCCCCGGCATAATGACCTTTCCGGCGGCATTGATCACTCTGTGGCCCGTCCACTCCGCCAGGATCTCCTCCGTCGGTCCAACGGCACTGATCCGGCTTCCTGTCACCGCAACCGCCCCGTCCTCTATAATCCCCACACCGTTTCCCCGCATGGTGATCACAATGGCGTGAATAAACAAATGGTCCGCTGTCATACACCTGATCTCCTTTCGCTTATTTCTGAAAATCCCGATTAGACGCCAGATACAGGGCGTTTGCCAGCACCTGTGTGCCCAAGGTCAGGTCTTCCTGGGTCGTGTACTCCTCGGGGCAATGGCTCAATCCGCCGTTGGAGCTTCGCAGGAACAGCATACCCATCGGCATGATCCTGGACATATTCATGGCGTCATGGGCCGGGAAGCTGATCATCCGTTCCTTTTCATAGCCGCTGCCAGTTGCGGCCTCCTCCAGGATGTGGACCAGCTCCGGCGCACAATGGGCAGGCCGCAGATCGCAGGTAGACTCTACGCTCCACTCTACCTGACGTTTTTCGCATTCCCGCCGGGTCACCTCCATCAGATCCGTGTAAAGCTTTTCCCATTTTGCATCTTCTGCCTCCCGGAAGTCAACAGAGATCGTCGCCTTCTCCGCGATGATATTGTGCTCACAGGGCAGGACAGAAATATACCCAACGGTGCCCCGGGTATTGGCACTGCAATTCTTTGCCAAGGTCTCCACCGCGGAAATCACCGCCGCCGCCGTGGCCAGAGCGTCGTGACGGTCCGACATTGCCATGCCTCCGGCATGGGCGGCAGTGCCTCGGAAGGTAATATAGAACTGCTTGATCCCGGCTACAGCACTGACAATGGAAAAGGGCTTATTCCCGTCCAGAAGATACCGGCCCTGCTCAATGTGCATTTCCAGGAAGCCACAATAGGCCTTGGGGTCAATTCTGCTCTGCGCCAGCCTATCCGGGTCCAGGCCCATTCCAAACTCTCTCATAGCATCGCTGAGAAGCTGGCCGGTCTGACGATTCCGTAGGTGAAAGGCGTAGTCCTCCGGCAGCATACCGCACATGGCCTTGCTTCCAAAGGTCCCACCCAGGAACTGGCTGGCCTCTTCATTGATAAACGCTACCATTTCCAGGGGTCTTCTGTGGGGAAGGCCGGATTCCCGAATAGCGATCAGGGACTCCAGGGCCCCCATCACGCCGGACAGCCCATCAAAGCATCCACCCTGGGGGACTGTATCCAGGTGAGAACCACTCAAAATGGCAGGTGCCTCCGGGTCTGAGCCCTCCAGCCGGGCAAAAACATTGCCCACCGTGTCGATCCTCGCAGTCAGTCCAGCCTCCTCGATCCATCGGACGAGGAGAGTCACCGCCTCCTTATAGGCGGGCTCCCAGGCGAAGCGGCTGATCCCTCCCCGAGGATCGCTGCCAATATGCCCGATCTCATTCAGCCGTGCCCACAGCCGTTGGGAATTGACCTCTACATAATTCTTCATTCGTATGCCTCCTTTTATGTTCTTTGTTTTCCGGCGGGAATCACCTATGATCCGTCCTCAGCTCCACAGCAAATCCAGGTCATATCCTTTGGTAAACAATTCACTTATACGAATTAATTATATATTAGTCACTTGCCATTTGTCAATATCCCAATGCAAATTTTTCACGAATTCGTGAAAATACGGATGCTTTTGCCCTTTACAGCAACCCCAGCGCGCTCATGGCGAAGATCCACAGAAACAGGGTCGGTACTGCCGCCAGGGTGCTGACAAACACCAGCTGCCCGGCTAGAGGGCCATCGCCGCCCATGTTCATGGCCATAGGGTAGGAGCCGGAGGCCACCGGGGTGCCGAAAACCGCCACCACCAGAAAGAGCTCGATGCCCCGCAGGCCCAGGGCGTAGGCGGCGGCTACCAGAACCAGGGGGACCAGCAAGAGCTTCGCCGCCACGGTGTGCAGGAGCACCCGGAGGTTGCGCCGCAGGGCATCAAACTCCATGGTGCCCCCCAGGGCAAACATAGCCAGGGGCGTGGTCATATTGGCAAAGCTGGAAATGGGACTTTCCAGGCACTTGGGAAGCCGGATGCCCAGGAAGAAGAACACCAGACCCACACAGCAGCCCTGGAGCATGGGATTGCGCAGGAGCTTTCCAACCAGGGCTTTCGGCCGGATCCTTCCCCCCTGGCTGTTGAACAGCTCCAGGATGATGACGGAGGTGATGTTGTAAATGGTGAGTACCTCCGCCGCCAGCATAGCCGCTATAGAGGTCTGATCCGCCCCATAGAGGGTAGCCGTCAGGGGAATGCCGAAGAGGACGAAGTTGCTGCGGTACAGTGCCTGGATCAGGACCCCCCGGCGGGAATTTTCCCGGATGAGCTTCGGCACCAGCCAAAGCCCCAGGCCCTCCACCACCAGAATGGCCAGGCCCACAAAAAGCAGCAGCATCCGGCTGGGAATGGCATCCCGGCTGGCGGCATAGATGTTGTTGAAGGTCATAAAGGGGAACATGATAGAAAAGATCAGCTTGGTCAGCCGATCCAGGAAAGGTGTATCCACCTTTCCCAGGCATTTGGCCCCATAGCCCAGGGCCAGGTAACAAAAGAAGGGAATGACGGCGTTCACCGCGATAAAAAAGCTCTCTGCCATAGCTGCCTCCAAAAAGCAAGGAGGGCAGGCATCTCTGCTCTGCCAAGGAGATGCCTGCCCCGTAAAAAATGGGAATATATGTGTCTGGATTACTTCATCATGTCCAGGACCCACTGGGGGGCCAGCTGGGGCAGGGGAGTGCCCTCTTTCTTTGCCTGCCGGTAGGCGGCAATGGTCTCGGTGCGCTTGTCCTCGTAGGCCTTCTTCTTCTCCGCCTCGGCCAGCACCGTCTCGATGTATTCCACCGGGATGACGCAGACACCATCGGAGTCGCCCATCACCAGGTCGCCGGGGTTTACCCGGACACCGCCGCACTGGATGGGGGTATTGATATTGCCCTCGTCCTTCTTGATGGGGCCCCGGGGCATGAAGCCCCGGCTATAGACAGGGAAATTCAGCTCGATGTTGCCGTCCCGGTCCCGGGTACAGCCGTCGATGACCATGCCCTCGAAGCCCACGGCCTGGCAGGCCCCCATGATGAGGTCGCCGAAATAGGCCCGGCCCTCGTAAGCCTTGCCGTCGATGACCATCACATAGCCCTTGGCGTCAAAGCTGTAGCTGGCCACATGGATGGGGAAATTATCCCCGTTGGCAGTCTCCACCGTCAGTGCGGTGCCCACCAGGGTCATGCCCCGCTCTACGGCATTGATGTGCATATCCATGCAGCCGCCATTGGGAATATCGATTTTTGCCGCCTTCACACCGTCCAGCAGCAGGGGAACGTTCAGATTTTTTGCCCGGCGGATGATCTCATCGCTGAGCAAGGGTGCACAGGGATTCAGCATTGCAATTGTCCTTCTTTCTTTTTACCGGAGATCACGGCGGCTGACAGGATCCCGCCGCCGACGATCAAACCAACCAGATTCAAAATTGCCGGGTCCTTCAGCATCAGGCACACGCCGCAGACCAGCAGGACCAGCCGCTCAGGGACTTTCAGGTCCCGGCCCATCCAACCGAAGAGGGACAGGGCCATAAAAGCGCAGCCGATGAGGGCCGTGATCACGCACAGGATCACCGAGGGGGTCAGGGCAAAGGTAGCCGTGGCGCTGTCGAAGCAGAGAAGCTCCGTATTGTAGAGGAAAATAAAGGGGATCACGAAGCCTGCCGCCGCCAGCTTGATGGCCTGCAGGCCGGTCTTCCACATATCTCCGCCGGAGATGCCGATGGCCGCGAAGACCGCCAGGGCCACAGGCGGGGTAATGGCCGCCACCACACCGTAGTACAGGATGAACATGTGGGCAGATACCGTGGCCACACCCAGGCTCACCATGGCGGGGG
>OIZO01000815.1_pt1 | contig 18820 bp, 20 predicted proteins | sample 1588551 | NCBI WGS metagenome assembly OIZO01 (sample SAMN03283271) | human gut metagenome | biome: human-associated habitat; material: feces | host: Homo sapiens | place: Peru | collected 2012 | reverse complement strand
GAGCTGCTTTAAGAGGAGTAACGGATATAAAATTCTTTCTTTTCAGACTTACAAAGCTATATGCTTAATCCCCCTGGTTTATCGGGTGAGCCCCTGTTTGCCTGGAAGGATTGTAGAAAAAGCGCCTTGGAATTTGCTAATTTCAGAATAATTGTTTATCTTTGCCGAACTTTTGCTCATAAGGCTAAAAATCAAGGCTTGGTTCCTTTCTTCTGAAGGCGGAGAGTTGGAGACTTTCTCCTGAAGATGGAGGTTTGTGCTTCTTTCTCCTGATGTGGAGGCTTGGAGCCTTTCTTCTTGAAGATCAAGGTTTGTGCTTCTTTCTCCTGATGTGGAGGCTTGGGGCCTTTCTTTTTGAAGATCAAGGTTTGTGCTTCTTTTTCCTGAAGGCGGAGGCTTGGAGACTTTCTCCTGAATATGAAGGGATGGGGACTTTCTCTTGCTGGTGGGTTGGTAGGCATTCTCCAGAAGAAGGAGGTTTTGGGACCTTCCTCCTGAAGCAGAAAGGAGAACCTTTTCGTTTTGGCCGATTGAAATTTAATAATGTAAATAGGATAATTATGATAGATACAAGTGCCTTTCAAGGCAAGAAAGCTGCTTATTATACTTTGGGTTGTAAGCTCAATTTCTCAGAGACTTCCACTTTCGGAAAGATGCTGGAAGATATGGGCGTTGTTACAGCTCAAAAGGGTGAACAAGCAGATATTTGTTTGATAAATACATGTTCTGTAACAGAAGTGGCTGATCACAAATGTCGTCAGGCCATTCATCGCATGGTACGCCAGAATCCTGGAGCCTTTGTGATTGTAACGGGTTGCTATGCCCAGTTGGAATCAGAGAATGTGAGCAAGATAGAAGGTGTTGACCTGGTGCTTGGTGCTAATGAGAAAGCTCATCTGATACAATATCTGAGTGATGCTTGGGCGCAGAAGTATTCCGAAGCGCTTCATCAGCATCATAGTGTGAAGACCAAGGAAATTAAGACCTTCCAACCGTCTTGTTCCCGTGGCAACCGCACCCGTTATTTCCTGAAGGTACAGGATGGTTGCAATTATTATTGTACCTATTGCACGATACCTTTTGCCCGTGGCAATTCACGCAATCCAAGTATTGCTTCTCTTGTAGAACAGTCTGAGCAGGCTGCCTGTGAGGGAGGTAAGGAAATCGTTATTACTGGCGTGAATATCGGAGATTTCGGTCAGACAACTCATGAGCGCTTTTTGGATTTGGTGAAGGCTCTTGACGGAGTAGAGGGCATCAAGCGATACAGAATCTCCAGTCTGGAGCCAGACCTCTGTGATGATGATCTCATCGAATATTGTGCCCAGAGCCGGGCTTTCATGCCTCATTTCCACATACCTCTGCAAAGCGGTAGCGACGAGGTGCTCAAGTTGATGCATCGTCGTTATGATAAGGCTCTCTTTGCTCATAAGGTTCAACTGATCAAGGAGAAGATGCCGGATGCTTTCATCGGGGTTGACGTGATGGTAGGCTGCCGTGGTGAGACTCCTGAGTGCTTTGAGGAATGTTATGAGTTCCTGAAGTCCTTGCCTGTTACCCAACTTCATGTTTTCCCTTATTCAGAACGCCCGGGTACGGCTGCGCTCAAGATTCCTTATGTGGTGAGTGACAAAGAGAAGAAATTGCGCTCCAAGCGACTTCTGGAGTTGAGCGACCAGAAGACGCAAGAGTTTTATGCCCAGTATATTGGTACGGAAGCAGAGGTACTGTTTGAGAGGGCTCCTCGCGGTAAGGCCATGCATGGTTTTACCAAGAACTATGTGAGGGTAGAACTTTCTCCAGCGCTTGCCAAGGAAGAGTATGATAATCAGTTGCTCCGTGTTCGCCTGGGCGATTTCAATCACGACAAAACGGCTTTGAAGGCAGAATTGCTCTAAGAGTTCGTGATGATGATAACGCTCGAATCATATCGTTCGAATATAGTCTCTCGTAAGGTTCGGGCGATGTGTTTATTCTATGGTGATGTATTATGATGTATTATAATGATTTTGGTACTTGGATCCGGAAACAGTTTCCTGATTTCCGGGTTCAGAAGATTTCTATAGATGCAGGATTTTCCTGTCCCAACCGGGATGGGAAAATTTCCAGCGGGGGATGTACTTATTGTGACAACCGCACGTTCAATCCCAGCTATTGCGACCGCAAGAAGTCTATCTCTGAACAGTTGGAAGAGGGGAAGGCATTCTTTGCCCGTAAGTATCCGGACATGAAGTATCTTGCTTATTTCCAGGCTTATACCAATACCTATGCTAAGGTAGAACAGCTCCGGGAGATGTATGAGGAAGCCCTTCGCATGGAAGATGTGGTGGGCATCGTGATTGGTACTCGTCCAGACTGTATGAGCGATGAATTGCTGGATTATCTGGAGGAACTCAACAAGCGCACGTTCTTATTGGTGGAGTATGGAATAGAAAGTGCTAATGATGATACTTTGCGTCGCATCAATCGCGGACATGATTTTGCCTGCAGCCGTGAGGCGGTAGAGCGTACGCATGCTCGCGGCATCCTGACTGGCGGTCATATTATCATCGGGCTGCCAGGAGAAGATGCGGAGGAGAGTCTCCGTCAGGCTCCTATTATTTCTTCGCTTCCTCTTGATATTCTGAAGATTCATCAGATGCAGATCATCAAGGGAACCCGTTTGGCGCAGGAATATGCTGAGCATCCTTTTCATGTCTATTCGGTAGAGGAGTATATTGATGTCATCGTCAGGTTTATTCGTTTGCTGCGCCCAGATCTGGTGCTCGAAAGATTTGTAAGTCAATCGCCTAAGGAATTGCTCGTGGCTCCGAAATGGGGATTGAAGAATTATGAGTTTACTAATTTGCTGAACAATAGGCTTAAGAGCCGTTGAAGCATTTTTTTATCATTATAAATTCTTAATTATGCCTCAAATCGGGGCATAATTGAATTATTCTTTGTATTTTTGCAGTCAATATGCAAAAGTAGCAATACAAGATGGCAAAAGTAGCAATTGTAATACTAAATTGGAATGGTCAGAAGATGCTGGCCAAGTTTCTTCCGAATGTGATAGAGTATTCCCGACAGGATGCTGAAATCTGGGTGGCGGACAACAGTTCGTCAGATGGTTCCATGCACCTTCTGGAAACTCAATTTCCTCAGGTCAAGACTATCGTACTGGAGCAGAATTTTGGCTTTGCCGAAGGGTATAATCGGGCGTTGCGCCAGATAGAGGCCGACTACTATGTGCTTTTGAATAGCGATGTAGAGGTGAGTCATCATTGGCTTACTCCGCTTATAGAGTTTATGGATTCCCATCCTCAGGTGGCTGCCTGTCAGCCGAAATTGCTGGCAGAATACGACAAGGACAGTTTTGAGTATGCCGGCGCCTGTGGAGGTTTTCTGGATAAATATGGTTATCCGTTCTGTCGTGGCAGGATTTTCGGTATGGTAGAACGTGATAATGGCCAGTATGATTATCAGCAGGAGATATTGTGGGCTACGGGTGCGTGCATGATGATCCGTTCTGCGGATTATTGGAAGGCAGGTGGACTTGACGGCCGCTTTTTCGCTCATAATGAAGAGATAGACCTTTGTTGGCGTTTGCGCCTGATGGGTCGGAAAATCTATTGCATTCCTGAGAGTGAAGTATATCATGTGGGTGGAGGAACTTTGCCTAAGAGCAATCCGATGAAGACTTTCTTGAATTTCAGAAATAATCTAACGATGCTTTATAAGAATCTGTCGGACAAGGAGTTATCGCATGTAATGAGAGTGAGATGGTTCCTCGATTATCTGGCTGCTTTTGAGATGTTGCTGCTCCAGCGAAATTGGGGTGATTTCAAGGCTGTGTTCAAAGCTCGCAAGGCATTCAAAGAATGGCGTTCCTCTTTTGATGAGGAGAGAAAGCGCATTCAGGCACAAAGGGTAGAGGAGGAGATTCCGCAGATTTTCAAGACTTCCATATTGTGGCAATATTACGCCAAAGGAGTGAAGAATTTCAAGGATTTGAAAACGACTTGAATGAAGCCCGATGATCCTTCTTGAATGAAATCTGATGGTCCCTCTTGAATGAAATCTGGTGATTCTTCTTGAATGAAATCTGATGGAAGCTTTCAATAAAGCCAGATGGCTTCCTTTGAAACGAGTGGGCTTAAAAAAATAGAAGTAACTTAGAAACTGACTATATAATGAAACGTATTTATTTATCATTTTTTGCTTTCTTCCTGGCATTGGGAATGGAAGCGCAAACGATGGTGAAGGTGCAGGTGACTAATCCTTCCAAAGTAGAGAGAAACGACGAACCGGTTGTCTTGGATTTGAGCAAGTATGGCGAAGTTTCCAAGGCCGTTGTTACGGTAGATGGCAAGGAAATTCCATCCCAGTTGGATGATCTGAATCGTGACTGTGTGAATGATGAACTTTGTTTTCTGGCCGATCTTGGCAAGAGGGAGTCGAAGACTTATCAGGTTCAGTTGTTCTCCGAGGGCGAGCAGTCTACCTATCCTGCCCGTACCTTTGCAGAACTGGTTGTGCCAAGCAAGAACAAAAAGTTGGCCAAGAACAAGCAGGATATTTACCTGCGCAGTATTGCCTTCGACAAGAAGACCAAGGATGTCTATCATTTTGTACATTCTCATGGCGTTTGTTTCGAGAGCGATCTGGTGGCGATGCGTGTTTATTTCGACAACCGGCAGACCATCGACCTTTATGGCAAAATCAATAAGGGACTGGTGGTAGAGGATACTCAGTTTTATCCTTCCGAAGAACAGTTGGCAGCTGGTTCTGGTGACGACTGTCTCTGGGTAGGCAATACCTATGGTTTGGGTGCCCTGCGCGGTTGGGACGGCACGAAATCCCTGTTGCTTACAGATGTGAAATATCAGGAGCAGCGTGTCATTTCCGAAGGTCCTTTGCGTGCCGTGGTAGAAGTAGTGGACAACGGTTGGGTTCCGGCTCCAGGATTAAAGCCAGTAAATGCCACTATCCGCTATACGATTTATGCGGGCCATAGGGATTTTGATGTGGAGGTATTCTTCAATAAGAATGCGGATGATTACGTGTTCTCTACAGGACTTATCAACGTGAAGGGTTCTACAGAAATGTCTGACGGCAAGGGATTGAGAGGCTGTTATGGTAGCGACTGGCCTACTGGCAAGGATGATGGCAAGCATAAGTTGGAGACAGTTGGCTTAGGTATTTATGTACCTCAATCTCATTTCGTAAGTCAGGAGGAGGCCAACAAGGATGTCTATACGATGCTGGTTCGCCCTGTAGGAAAGAAGCTGACCTACAAATTGGCTTATACGAGCGCCAATGAAACTTATGGTTTCGCAGGAGAAAAGGAGTGGTATAAGTGGTTGGCGGATTGGAAGAAACTTCAGACTCAGCCATTACTGGTCAAAGTATTTTAGCAAGAATAGGAGAGAGACTTTCTGCTATGGTCATTCCAGCGGAAAGTCTTCCTCCTTCCTCCCTTCTCCCTTCATCTCCTTTCTCCTTTCTCCCTTCTCTCTTCTCCTTTCATCGTCTTTGTCTTTCTCATTTCTCATTTGTCATTTGTCATTTCTCATTTTTATGTCTTTCTCATTTCTCATTTGTCATTTCTCATTTTATCGTCTTTCTCATTTCTCATTTGTTATTTTGTTGCTCAAATCTCTGCAAATGTGAATATTTATAGAATAGATTCATCTTTTTTGCACATAATTTGTGCTTTTTTAGCTTAAAAACTTGGAATTTAAAATATTTTTTAGTATTTTTGCACTCGTATTAATACAAAATTATAATTACGTGAAGAATTTATATCATATTATCATAATTGCGGCACTTGTCTTGCTTTCTTCGGCTTGTGAGTTTAAATTCAAGCCGAATGAGGAGTTTGTTGCTGAACCTCTTTGCGTACAGCGTTATGATCGTTTGGAAAGCCGCTATCTTACTACCGGAGATTTTTCTGCCCTGCAGCAGATGAATACCGATTATCCTATAGAAACCCGTACCTTGATAGAGAAAATGCTCCAGCTGGGTACGATTACCGATGCCAACATCAGCAACCGCTTCCTGATGTTCTTTCAGGACTCTACGCTCCAGGCTCTCATCGCAGATGCTGAGGCTGAATATGCCAATATGGACGATATCAATAAGGACTTGAAGGAATCGTTTAGCCGATTGCAGGATTGGCTGCCGGAAATCAAGCAACCAGTTTTCTATGCGCAGATAGGAGCCTTAGACCAGAGTATCGTGATAGGCGAGTCTTCGGTCGGCATTTCTCTCGATAAGTACATGGGGTCTGAATATCCGCTCTACAAGAAATTTTATAATACCCAGCAACGCAGCACCATGACCCGAAACTACATCGTGCCAGACTGTCTGACCTTCTATCTGCTGAGTATTTATCCGATGGATGGTTTTGACAACAGACCACAGTTGGACCGCGACCTGCACATGGGAAAAATTATGTGGACGGTAAATAAAGCGATGAATAGGGATGTCTTCAATACCCGATACGTAAGGACAATCAACGATTTCGTGAAGCGTTATCCGAGAATTACGGTCAAGCAATTACTGGAGGATGAAGACTATTCTGCTATCAAGGCTTTGCATAAAGATTAGCAGGAACATTCTGAGTTGGGATGGATTTATCCTTAGAAGAATAGGGATAAATTCGTCCTTCATTTTTTAATGACAAATGAGAAAGACGATAAAATGAGAAATGACAAATTAGAAATGAGAAATGAGGGGGAGATATTCAAACATAAACAGATAATATTGAAGCTTTTTATATAAAGAAAACTATGAAGAAATTTTCTATTTTTATTGCAACTATCATGATGGTAACGGCAATGGAAGCTGCAGAGAAACTGGATCTGAAGAGCATTACTTCGGGCGAATTCTCTGCCAGTTATGTGACGGGAATCAATCCTATCGAAGGTACTGATTTGTATGCTTCTATCAGTAATGACGGCAAGCAGATTGTCAGCTATTCCTTCAAGTCGGGCAAGCAGGTGGCTATCCTCTTTGATATTCATGAGGCTCAGGCTCCTTTCGAGTCTATTGATGGATATGTGATGAGCCCTGACGGCAAGCAACTCCTGGTAATCACCAAGAGCAAGGCTGTTTACCGCCGATCTTTCAAGGCCGAGTATTTCATCTACAATATCGCCAGCAAAAAACTCCGCAAGCTTTCTGAGGGAGAAAACCAGCAGGTGGCTACCTGGTCGCCTGATTCCAAGCACATCGCTTTCGTCAAGGACAATAACCTCTTTGTCTTTGATGGCGAAAAGGAAACGCAGATTACTTCTGACGGCAAGTTTAATGAAATCATCAACGGAATTCCTGACTGGGTTTACGAGGAGGAATTTGCTTTCAATAGGGCGTTTGCATGGAATGCTGATGGTACTTCCATCGGCTGGATCCGCTTCGATGAGTCGCAGGTGAAGACTTACTCTCTCCAGCTTTTCGAGGGTGCCAAGCCTGCACATCCAGAGTTCCATGATTATCCGGGCGAGTATTCCTACAAGTATCCGAAGGCGGGTCAGGACAATTCCAAGGTGAGCCTCTGGAGTTATGATCTGAAGGCTGGCAAGACCATCCGCCTCGACGTGCCTGTGGATGCTGACGGCTATTATCCTCGCATCAAGACTTCACCAGACCGCAACAGTCTGATTGTCTATACGATGAACCGCCATCAGGACGATATGCGACTCTATTCGGTCAATCCTTTCACAGGTGCCAGCAAGATGCTCATCAAGGAGAGCGTGCCTAAGTTTGTGAAAGAGGAGGTGATGGAGAACAGCATCGTGGGCAAGAAATATATCCTCATGCCAAGCGACCGCGACGGCTATATGCATCTTTATCTCTACGATATGAACGGCAAGCTGATTCGCCAGGTAGAGAAGGGAAATTATGATGTGACCGAGATTTACGGAATGGACGAGAAGACCGGGGATGTGTACTTCCAGGCTGCGATGATCAATCCGCACGACCGACAGGTATATGTGGCTCACAAGAATGGTAAGGTGGAGCGACTCACAGATGCGGAGGGTTCTAATGCTGCCAATTTCTCAGGCGATTTCAGATATTTCGTCAATACCTGGAGCTCTTACAGCCATCCGCAGGTGTTTACCGTGCGCAGCAACAAGGGTAAGGTTATCAAGATGCTGGAGGACAACAAGGAACTTTTGGAGAAGACTCAGAAATACAACTGGGGCAAGCGTGAGACATTCTCATTTACTACTTCCGAGGGCGTGAAACTCGACGGTTGGATGGTGAAGCCTGTTGACTTTGATGCCAACAAGAAGTATCCTGTCATCCTGTTCCAGTATTCCGGTCCGGGCAACCAGCAGGTTTTGAATGCCTGGAATACGGGCAGTATGGGTCAGGGTGGTGCTTTCGACTATTATCTGGCTCAGGAGGGTTTCATCGTGGTTTGTGTTGATGGTCGCGGAACGGGTGGCCGTGGTGCAGAATTTGAGAAATCTACTTATCTCAGACTGGGCGATCTGGAGTCTAAGGACCAGGTGGAGACGGCTCTCTATATGAGTAGTCTGCCATACGTAGATAAGGATAATATCGGCATCTGGGGCTGGAGTTATGGTGGCTTCAATACGTTAATGAGTATGAGCGAGGGTCGCCCTGTGTTCAAGGCTGGTGTGGCTGTGGCTCCTCCTACCTGCTATCGTTTTTATGATACGGTTTATACCGAGCGCTACATGCGTACTCCTCAGGAGAATGAGGATGGTTACAAGGTGAATCCTATCGAGCGTGCAGACCGTTTGCATGGTGCCCTGCTGATTTGCCATGGTGTGGCTGATGATAATGTGCATCCTCAGAATACCTTCGAATATTCAGAGGCGCTGGTTCAGGCAGACAAGGATTTCAAGGAGCTGTTTTATACCAACAGAAACCATGGTATTTATGGTGGCAATACGCGCAATCATCTGTTGAGACAGATTGCAGATTGGTTTAAGAGTCATATGAAATAAAAGGGAATTTTCCTCGGGAAATCGTTTTCTCCGAGGGAAACATTCTTCGATTAGAAATGGGTTCCTTTTCGAGGAAAATAGAATAAAAGAATAAAATTTTAAAATAAGGAAAAGATGAAAGCAAAACCAGGTTTCAATCTCCGTGTGGTTTGTGGTGAGAACATCATCGTGGCTGAGGGAGAGGAGAATATTGATTTCAGCAATATCATAAGTATGAATGAGAGTTCTGCTTATTTGTGGCAGAATATCCAGGGCAAGGAGTTTACTCATGAAGACTTGGTAGGTCTGCTGACTCAGGAGTATGAGGTGGATGAGGCTACGGCGATGAAAGACGTGAAGGCTCTTACCGAATTATGGTTGCAGGCTGGAATTATTGAAGCATAAATCAAGCGCTTCTGCTTTGGTTTAGTTTTTGATTGTAAATCAAGCGTTTGTGCTTTGATTTAGTTTTTGCTTGTAAACCGAGCGTTTGTGCTTTGATTGAAGTTCAAGTTTTTAAGCTTATAGTTTAGAATCATAAATAATAAAAAAGCGGGATTATCTTTTGGAAACTGAAGATAATCCCGCTTTTTATTCTAACATATTATTATATATATCATGTTCTATGATATACCTGATATTTTAATACCTGATATTCCTCATATTCTCAATATTCCTCGAAATCTCAATATTTTGCGTATTCCGTATATCTTACATCGGTCCGAGAATCGGAATCCAGATTCTTCTGTAAGCGGCAAGAAGATATCTGCGGATAGGGAAGAGGCGCATCCATAGGGCCGAATAAATTTTCCACTTTTTGCTGTCGGTTCTGTCCAGCTTCTTTCTTCCCTTGCGGTAAAATCCAATCACGGATGCTTTCACGTCTTCTATTCTGCATTTCTCTATGCCTAAGTTTCCGTCTCCTCGCAGTATAACTTCCTGGTCCTGAATCTTGATGATGCGATGAAGCACGTAATGCCTGTAGCCGATTTCTGCCAGTACCGCATCGCCCACTTTGATGTCTTTAGCCTTAGTCAGCAAGGCCTTGTCTCTGTTGTCTTCCAGGAACGGGCGCATGGAGTAACCGCGCAGCAGCAGGGTTACGGTATGACCTTCTTCCAGCAGTTTTACGATCTCTGGGAGAAGTTGGGCATTAGCAAACTGTATTTCTACAGTCTTTAAGGAATGATTATCTTGCTGCATTTTTTATTATTTTTTTTGTTATGCGGATTTTTATTCTGAATTTTTTCATCGGAGTTTTTGTCACGCAGATTTCGCAGATGACGCAGATTTCTCATCGGGGATTTTATTCATCGGACGACACGGAATTTATTCGGAGATTCCTGCTTGCCGGATTACTCACGGATTTTCGCAGATGCGACCTGTCCGGTCGTTGCAGATACCCCCTGAGATTGGACAAAGAGATTCACCAGAGATTCCATAGAAAATCTGTGTATATCTGTGAAATCTGTGGGACAAAACCCTCCCACGAAGAAAAATCTGCGTTATCTGCGAAATCTGCGTGACAAAAAACAACAGGAGCATATATAGGGCGCGAGCCATTGGCCAGCGGCCAAAATTCCGCGAAAATCCGTGAGTAATCCGACAAGCAAGAATGCCTCCGATTCCTCCGTGAAATCCGATGAAAATTTTATCACGCAGATTTTCCTTCACCTTCTTTGATAGCAATCGCCTGATTACAAACTTCGGCAGCCTCCCGGTTGGGCAGGCAATGGAGGGTGTAGATGTTGGCGGTCTCCACCAGTCGGGTAATCGTATTGCAGATGTCGTTGAAAATATCCTGGTCCCATTTCATGCTCGAACAGGAGGGCAGAAGAGAGGCGAAGGCTTCGATAGGCGAAAGGCGCTCCACCCAGTTGGAACTGTCGCGGTCGATGCGCGTGATGGCTCCCAACTTGGCTTTCACGTTGCGGTAGCAAGGGGTTTTGCCGCTCCACGGACTGCCGTAGATGTAAGGCTCTCCGTCGATGAATCTTATGATAGGATTGTCGTCGTTCATGAGGTCGCATCCCTTCAGATATCTCAGCCACATGCTTACCTGTGTACTCTTTCCGGTTCCGCTTTTGGCGATGAACGCATATCCATATCCGTTCTGTCTTACCAGAGATGCGTGGATGAGAAGGGTCTGCAGTCTGCTGCCGGCAAAGGCGAAGATGAGCATCAGGGCGTTGTTCAGTCCGAAGCAGCGCATGTTGTAGTTGCCGTTCAGGGCGCATCGGCAGTCGCTGAAGTCCTTGTTGGTCTGCAACAGACAGCAGCAGGCTCCGTTGATATCCTTGATGATGTACTGGTACCCTCCGTTGTCGAGTCTATCCACGATGGTATCTCCGTTTCCCGTGTCGAAAGCCCTGATTCTCTTGCGCTTATCCTTGGAATAGGGTTTGAGGGAATCATCTACGAGCAGGCTAAAAAAAAGATGACCCTCCAAAGTGTTGACTCTGAAGGGTTCGAATGAGGTCAGGAGTCGCATGCTGTTGAATGGAGACTCTGCAAAACAGATTCTCACGTTCAACTCTGCGATATTAAAATCATGTGATTCTATCATTTATTTTTGCGTTGCTTTTTCTGGGCTTTCTTAGCCTTCACTTTCTTTACTGGTTCCTCTATTTCTGTAGTTTCATCCATAGGTGCTACAGCCTGGAACTGGAATTGCTCCCTATTCAGATTTTTGATCTGGAAAGGAGGCAGTTCGCTTTTCTGCTTCTGGTTGTTTTTCTGCTTCTGGTTGTGCGCATAGCGGCTATAGAGCTTGTTCCACACTTTCTCCAGCTTCTTCGGGTCGGTATTATATTCCACCATGCATGTGCGATGCTGCTCTCCGATGCTTGTCAGATAGTCGCGCAACTGGTATGAGTAGTTCTCTCGGCTTACCAGGAAATGATGCTTGCTGGTAAACCATGCAGAATCTACCTCCTGAATGTCTGTGAAATAGACTGTGGAGTCGTTGAAAGAAGAAGCAAATCCAAAGACGTATGTCTTTCCCACCTCGTTTTTAGCCTGTACGGTAAGCGAGATGAGGAGTGTAGCTGCAATAGCTGTGAGTCCGATTTTTGATAATTTCATTTCTATTCTTAAGTTATTTGATAGCCTACTGACCTTCTTTCTGATTTCAGAAAAGCTACAGACTTGCGCATCAGCATGTGCCCGATAGCCTACTGTCCCAGATAGGTCTTCAGCAGTTTATTCTTCGTATTATGTCGGAGTCTGCGTATGGCTTTCTCCTTGATCTGGCGCACTCTCTCACGGGTGAGATTGTATTTGTCGCCTATTTCCTCGAGCGTCATTTCAGGTGTTCCGATGCCGAAGAAGGCCCTTACCACCTTTTGCTCTCTATCGTTGAGCAGGTCGATAGCCCTGTCGATTTCTTTCCGTAGCGATTCCTGCACGAGTGCCTTGTCAGCCATCGGCATATCGTTGTCGGCAAGTACGTCCAGCAGGCTGTTGTCCTCTCCATCTACGAAAGGAGCATCCATGCTCACGTGTCGGTTGTTGGCCTTCATCGCTTCCTCGATTTTTTCTTCAGGCAAATCTATGCGGTCGGCAATCTCATCTACGCTTGGACGGCGCTCATGTTCCTGCTCAAACTTGTTGAGCTCACGGTTTATCTTGTTGACGCTTCCCACCTGATTGAGTGGCAGGCGCACGATTCTACTCTGCTCAGCGATAGCTTGCAGAATGCTTTGCCGAATCCACCAAACAGCGTATGAGATGAATTTGAATCCACGTGTTTCATCAAATTTCTCTGCTGCTTTGATGAGTCCAACATTTCCCTCATTAATGAGGTCGGGGAGGCTGAGTCCCTGATTCTGATATTGCTTTGCCACGGAGACAACGAAGCGCAGATTTGCTCTAGTTAATCTCTCTAAGGCTCGGCGATCACCTTTCTTGATTTTCTGAGCCAACTCTACTTCTTCATCTACCGAGAGTAGTTCTTCATGTCCTATCTCCTGCAGATATTTGTCGAGTGACGCACTTTCACGATTAGTGATTGATTTTGAAATTTTTAGTTGTCTCATGGTAGCCTTAATTTTCTAAAGTTCTGCAAAAATACACTTTTTGTTCGAAATGACAAAAAAAATAGCAGATATTTTAAAAAATACCTGCTATTTTGTCGTTTTTTATATTTTCAAAACCTTATTCTGACGCCTAATTGGAGAATTTTTCTTGATTAAATTCTTGCTGAAGCTTGAGTTATCTTTTCTCCTTTCGGGGGAGGCTGGTTTAGTCTTTCTGCAGAGGAACTGCGAAGTAAGCCTTCTTGCCTGTAGGCCACATACCCTGGATGTAGAGCACAGGGTCCTTGCTGGTAGAAGCGCTCTTAACGGCTTTCTGCAGGTCGTCGAGAGAAGTGATATTGCTGTCGTTTATCTTCTGGATGATGAATCCGCGAGAGATTCCGGCTTCCTTCAAGGCTCCGCTATTTACCTTCATCACCTCTACACCATACTTGATGTTGAGCTGCTCTTTCTGTGAAGCGGTAATCTGGCGGAAGTTGCCACCCAGCACATCAAGGTCGGCTGACTTGATGACAGAGGTTGTGCCCTGAGCATTCTTCAGCGTGATGGTCTTGGTGATAGCCTTCTTGTTGCGCAGATAGGTGATGGTCATCTTGTCGCCAGGGCGCTTGCCGTTGAGCAGTTCCTGGAGTTCAGCCATCTTGGTCACCTTCTTGCCATCCACCTTGGTGATTACGTCACCTTCCTTCAGGTCGGCAGCAGCACCATTTCCGTCTTCATCCACTTTGGCGATGTAAACGCCCTCGTTGGTTCCGAGGTTCACTTCCTTGCCGTTCTCCTTCTGGTTGTTGATATAGTTGAGCACGTCAGAACCCTGAATGCTGAGCATTACGCGCTGTACGCTACCATATTTCTTGATGTCATCTACCACCTTGTTCATGATGGATGTAGGGATGGCGAAACCATATCCTGCGTAAGAACCGGTCTGTGAGTAGAGCATGGCGTTGATACCTACGAGTTCGCCCTGGGTGTTGACGAGTGCGCCACCAGAGTTACCTGCGTTGATGGCTGCATCGGTCTGGATGAAGCTCTCTACGCCGTTGGCTCCGAGTGTACGTGCCTTGGCAGAGATGATACCGGCCGTCACGGTATTGTTGAGACCGAATGGGTTGCCTACTGCGATGACCCATTCTCCGACTCTTACCTTGTCGCTATCTGCGATAGGGAGGGTAGGCAGGTTCTTGCCGTCCACCTTGATGAGTGCGAGGTCGGTAGTCTTGTCGGTACCGATGATGCGGGCAGAGTATTCGCGGTTGTCGTTGAGGGTGACGGTCAGCTCGTCAGCACCTTCCACCACGTGGTTGTTGGTCACGATATATCCGTCGCTACTGATGATGACTCCCGAACCTGTAGCTTCTTTCTTAGGGGTCTGCACTCTCTGCTTGCGTGTGCCGCCGTTGCCTGGGTTTCCGAAGAAGCCGAATGGGTCGAAGAATCCTCCGAATGGATCGTCCTGCACGTCAACGGTTGTTGTCTTGGAGTTCTGTACGTATTTGATGTGAACTACAGCTGGCAGAGCTTTTTCTGCTGCATAAGTGAGATCTACTGGTTGGCCAGCTGGAGCTGAAGTAGTAGCTGGAGCTGCGTTTACTTTCATGAATGCACCGGCTGAGAATGCGAGTGAACCTGCGCACAACAGAGCCATCACGTAATTTGTTACCTTTTTCATGTCTATTGCTTTTAATTATTACTTTTCTTTTTTATTACTCTAATTGGTTTGCGGCAGCCTCGTTTTTTCAGAACTCCTTGTGAGGGGTCTTGATTCCAGAACCTCTGCTTTGGTTTTCTTATTTCAGAACTCCTTGTGAGGGGTCTTGATTCCTGGCAGATTTTTCTGTCTCGGAAAAGCGAGTGCTTCGTCTAACCGGTTGCAAATATAGAAGCAAAAAATGAGAAAGCAATCATTCCGTATTGTTTTTTATCCCGTTTTAACATTTGAATTTAACACTTTAACGGCTCTTAAATTTGAAATGCCCTAAATTCACAAATCTTATATACTTTGTAAGAAAAAGTTAGTTGCAAATATGCAACTAAAAAATGTGAATAGTTAAATGTATGTTAAGCTGAGGATGCTTCTCTTGTTGATTTTAGGGCAAATTTTTGCTGATTATATGGCACATTTATGCCGTTGTCAGGCAGGCTAATGTCGTTATTATGGCAAGTATTTGTGCTTTTTTCTACATTCCGGGCATTCTCCTTTGATGACGAAGGAGACGGAGTGGGGATAGAATCCTTCTGGTAATTCGAAGCTTGGGATATGGATGTCTTCCATGCAGAAGGAGCGCTGGCAAGCCTCGCAATAGAAATGGATATGTCCGTCATGATGGTCGCATTTTCCTTCTTTCTCGCAGAGTTCGTAGTTGAGGACGCCTCGTCCGTCCTCGAAAGCGTGCACCACGTCGTGTTCGAGGAAGAGGGTGAGCACTCGGAAGATGCTTGATTTGTCCATGGTCAGCATCTTGTGTTCCAGATTGCTGAGGCTCTGTGGATGATGCTCGCTCGCCAAAGTTTTGAGAACGAGAATACGATTGGCTGTAGGTTTGATTCCCTTAGCCTCCAGTTTGCTGATAATATCTTGCTGCTCCATTTCTGTTTTCTTTATGTTCTAATTAAAAAGTGTACCACTTTATACTTGCTTGCAAAGGTATGATTAAATAATGAAATGACCAAATAAAAAGTATAAAATCGGGGAAAAACATCTGTGTATATCTGTTTTTTAGTCACGCAGATTTCGCAGATGACGCAGATTTTTTTTTCATCATGGGATTTTTTTATTCATCGGATGACACGGAATTTATTCGGAGGTTTTCTGCGAAATCTGCGTGACAAAAAAACAACAGGAGCATATATCGGGCGCCAGCCATTGGCCAGAGGCCAAAATTCTGCGAAAATCCGTGAGTAATCCGATAAGCAAGAATGCCTTCCGATTCATCCGTGAAATCCGATGAAAAATCTTCCGATGAAGAAAATCTGTGGAGATCTGTGAAATCTGTGGGACGAAAAACAATTATCTGCGAGAAGAAAAAACTCAGCGGAGAAAAAATAAAAAAGCGTACAAGCTTTAGAGACCTGCACGCTTCTTTCATATATTACAAACGTAATTACTTTCTTTATCAAATGAATGCTCGCTTGAAGAAGCAACTTCATTTCTGAAGTTTGCTTACAGAAGCTGTATTCTTTTCATTCAGGATACTTGCTTACAGAAGAAGCATCCTTTCCGTTGGTTCTGATGCACCAGAGGGAAAACCCTTAAGCGCAAGAGCAACCACGACCTTTACTCAATGCCTCGCCATACATTTCCATGGCGTTCATGTAGTTCTCAAGGAAAGCCTTGATAGCCTTCTTGATGTTTTCGAAAATTGTTTTCATACTTGTTATCCTTTAAATAGTTAATACTGCAGGCCTCTTTCAGCCTGAATCTTTTTACCACTCATGGAGCAGGTAATTACTTACCCATTTCCATTTTGTTGTTTACATTTACAGCTTTAGCAATCATGACTGCTATTACTGCGAGAATCATTACTGTTGTCATCATAATCATTTTCATTTTGCGGAGTCTCCATTTGAGGCTCCAGTTTAACATTATCCTTTTACAATCTCACCTTTTTCGAGTGCAAAGGTAATGCCTATTTTTTGAATATCTGTCACAAAGGCATGACAAAATGATGAAATGAGGACTTTTTTTGACTCATATCAACCAATCCTGTTTTCGGCTTGATGTAGGTCAACAGAAATGAGAAATGACAAATGAGAAATGACAAATGAGAAAGATGATAAAATGAGAAATGAGAAATTAGAAATGAGAAATTAGAAATGAGAAATGAGAGAGATGGGAGGACGGGGAAAGAGGAGAGAGAGGAAGAAAGAAGAGAGATGGGAGAAGAGAAAGAAGGAGAGATATGGAGGATAGAAAAAGCGAGAGAAGGGAGTATGAAAGAGTTTAATGGGATTGTAATATGTTCTACATCATGATGTAATATGGAGGGAGTAACTTTGTGGCAGAAAAAGGAAATCTATCTGAATGATGGAGCAATCTCTATCTGAATGATGAAAACGAAAGGTTATTATCATATATAATGAGGTATATATACTTAAAGTGTATATGTTAAGGTATATATAATTGAGGTATATATATAATAAGGTATAGGATAGAGAGAAGAATATAAATAGGATAGTGAAATAATAGAATAACGATAAAATATTGAAGCTTATGGAACTGACAATGAATCAGACCAATCTGGGTCTTGGAAATGGAAAGACGGGATGGAACCTGCCGGAGTTTGGCATACAGAAATATGCTACTAAGGCGGTAGAGAGTGTTTTCCACACCATCCATCATAGTTTTGACTACAAGGGTAAGGCGACGACTCGCGAGCTGATCACGTTTATCGTCTTTGCCGTACTCCTGCAGGGTGTTCTCATTCCTACAGAGTCTTATACTACGCTTCATGCAGACCTCAGCATGTTGGTGGCTGCCGGATTGACCGACCTCGTGGCTTGCATCATCCCAGCCATCGCCCTGGTTTGGAGATGGTTGAAATGAAAAATCCTATTTATTCATCTGAGTTTTTTGTCACGCAGATTTCGCAGATGACGCAGATTTTTTTCTCATGGGATTTTTTTCATCGGATGACACGGAATTTATTCGGAGATTTCCTGCTGAGGCGATTACTCACGGATTTTCGCGGATGCGCCCTGTCCGGTCGTTGCAGATACCCCCTGAGAGTGGAAAATGTCCCACAGATTTCACAGATATACACAGATTTTTCTTGGGACGTTTTTATCGGAGTTTTTTGTCACGCAGATTTCGCAGATGACGCAGATTTTTTCATTGGGGATTTTTATTCATCGGATGACACGGAATTTATTCGGAGGTTTCCTGCTGAGGCGATTACTCACGGATTTACGCAGAGGCGACCTGTTCGGTCGATACAGATACCCCCTGAGATCGGACAAAGCGATTCACCAGAGATTCCATAAAAATCTGCGTCATCTGCGAAATCTGCGTGACAAAACAATAGCAGCACATTTCGGGCACTAACCATTGGCCAGAGGCCAAATATCCGCGAAAATCCGTGAGTAATCCGATAAGCAAGAATGTTCCGATAACTCCGCGTAATCCGATGAAGAAAAAACCGTGAAATCCGATGAAGAAACTTCACAGATTTCTTTATCGGATAATTGTTACCTCACCATTCTTGGCTATCTTCACGATGCTGGATGGCTTGTGAGGCTTATGCTCCTGGCGACGGGTCCAGCAAACATAATCTACTTGCTCCAACAATTTCGGATCAATATCACGATAGTTCTGGGCTGCAGGCTCACCACTCACATTGGCACTGGTGCTCACGATAGGCTTCTGGAAGCAATAACAGAGTTCCTTGCTGAAAGACTCGAAAGTTACTCGCATGGCAAGACTGCCATCCTCTGCCACCAGATTGTTGGCTACACCCGTAGCATCATCAAGGATGATGGTAGTTGGCTTCACAGGCATGGCTACATCGATGAAATCCCAAGCCACCTGAGGCACATTGCGGAAATAACGCGCCATACGGTCTGCACTATCCACCAGACAGATAAGCGCCTTACTGTCATCGCGCTGCTTTATTTTGTAAACCTTTGCCACTGCCTCTGGGTTGGTAGCGTCGCAACCGATACCCCAAACGGTATCTGTAGGATAGAGAATCACTCCACCCTTGCGCATGCATTCTATTGCATTCTTAATATCTTCCTGTTGAGTCATTTTTTATTCTCCTTTATTATTTTTTTTCTTATTCAAGTTCAGAAGTTAAAGAAGTTAAAGGAGTTATCGCTCCCTACGGTCGCTGAGGAGTTAAGACA
>OIZO01000814.1_pt1 | contig 18839 bp, 10 predicted proteins | sample 1588551 | NCBI WGS metagenome assembly OIZO01 (sample SAMN03283271) | human gut metagenome | biome: human-associated habitat; material: feces | host: Homo sapiens | place: Peru | collected 2012 | reverse complement strand
CTGCTCACAGGTGAAGATCGGAAGTCAGGTAAAACAGATCGTTTCCGGTATCCGCAAGCATTACACACCGGAAGAGATGGTTGGCAAAAAAGTCATGGTATTAGTGAACTTAAAACCGGCAAAACTTGCAGGTGTAGTCTCAGAGGGTATGTTACTCTGTGCAGAGGATGAGAACGGAGAACTTGCATTGATGGTTCCGGAGAAAAAGATGCCAAGCGGAGCAGAGATCTGCTAGAAAAACAGAAATTAAGACACAATTAAGATTTCTCTACTATTAAAATACTTTTTTAACTGCTAAAATAAAACTGTTCAGGCTGATAAATGCCGGACAGTTTTATTTTATTCATGTTTGCAGCAAAGGACAGGTTTGTCCGTAAAGCGGGAGACAGGCTGTTCACAGAAAAATATTGGGAGGATAGGACATGCAGACCATTTTAGTGTGTGATGATGATAAAGAAATTGTGGAAGCAATCGAGATCTATTTACAGCAGGAAGGCTTTCATGTGCTAAAGGCATATGATGGTGAAGAAGCGCTTGAGATATTGAAGAACAATGAAGTACATCTTCTGATCATGGATGTCATGATGCCGAAGTTGGACGGAATCCGTGCAACCCTGAAAATCCGTGAGAACAGCAGTATTCCGATCATCATTTTGTCAGCAAAAACAGAGGACTCAGACAAGATCTTAGGACTGAATATCGGGGCGGACGATTATGTGGAGAAACCGTTCAATCCGCTGGAACTGGTGGCAAGGGTAAAATCCCAGCTCCGCCGCTATACGCAGCTTGGAAATGCAGCAGAATCCGGTGACAGTATTTATACAGTTGGCGGTTTGAGCATCAATGACGATCTGAAGGAAGTGACGGTGGATGGCGAAGTGGTGAAGCTTACCCCGATCGAGTACAACATTCTTTTACTGTTGGTGAAGAACCAGGGAAAAGTATTTTCCATCAACCAGATTTATGAGAGCATCTGGAATGAGGATGCGATCGGAGCGGATAATACAGTGGCAGTACACATCCGCCATATCCGCGAGAAGATAGAGATTAATCCAAAAGAACCCCGCTATCTGAAAGTTGTATGGGGTGTTGGTTACAAAATTGATAAGAATTAAAAGTTAAGGAGCGATTATGGAGAGCCATCCTTATTCCTACGGAACAAAACTGACAGGACTGATCCTGCATCTGTTTTTTACAGTGGTTTTAACGATAGCAGTATTTTTGCTGGCATCCATGCTTAGTAAAAATATTTTTGAGTTGTCAGACGTTGGGACAGAACAGTTTCTGGATTCCGGGTATTACACAAAATGTATTGAAAAAAAATGTGATGACCTGAGCGATTACCTGCGCCTGCTGATCAAAGGTGAAAGCCGTACTTCAGAGGAGAACAGGCGTTATCTGCAATACACCAATGAGTTTAAGAGTGGTGATAGCAATTTCTGCTATTGGTACAGGATTGGTGAGGCGTGGTACACAAATCAGCCGGACACGAAGGAAGGACAGGAGTTTGACGTGGAAGCTGTGCTGATGGAGGCGAAGACCATGGGGAATTACCTGATCTATGACCTTGTGGACAAAGAATTTGGCACTGATATTAATGGTATGGCAGACTATTTCTTTGGCGGTGGGAATCAGATGCTCTGGCCTGCAGATGACATGACGCTGATCATCGGGATCGATACGGAACTGTCTGCAGAAGATGATATTTATGAGGCATCCCGGGAGTACGAACAGCTTCATCCATGGATCAAGGTCTGTACTTTCAGTGGCCTGGTCAGTCTGATGGGATGGATCATTTCACTGGTGTATCTGACTTTGGCAACCGGACGCCGCACAGGTGAGGAGAAAATCCATCTGAATCCGATCGATAAGATCAAGACGGAGATTCTGGTGGCGGCTTTTATTTTTATGATGGTGGAGCTTGTGATCCTCATTACAAAAGTAAACAGTGAGGAATGGGCTGTTTATGGGATCATTGTAGCATCAGGAACCGTGAGTCTTGTGATCGACGGTTTATTCCTGATCTTTTATCTGAGCATGGTGCGCAGAATGAAAGCGGAGATGCTCTGGGAGACAAGCGTTGCGTGCTGGCTCGAAAGAGGCATCCGCAAAGTATTTGCCAGACAGAAAACAACGGTGCGTGTGCTGCTGCTTTTTGCAGGACACATGGCTGTCTGCTTCGTACTGGCGGTCGGTGCATTTTACTATCAGAGCATGACTGCACTGGTGCTGCTGCTCTTATTTTCAGCGGGAGAGTGCTATATGATCCTGCGAAAGGCAGTGGAGCAGTATCAGATCCGGCAAGGTGTGGAGAAGATCAGGGACGGAGCGCTTTCCGGGAAAATTGACATTGAACAGCTGCACGGCGAGGAGAAAAGCCTTGCGGAGGCGATTAATAACATTGGAGAAGGTCTTTTACATGCAGTGGATGACAGTACCAAAAATGAACGCATGAAGGCAGATCTTATCACAAATGTATCTCATGATATCAAAACACCGCTGACATCAATTATAAATTATGTAAACCTGATAAAGCTGGAAAAAATTGATAATGAACGCGTGCAGGGGTACATTCAGATTCTGGATGAAAAATCCCAGCGGTTAAGGCAGCTTACGGCGGATCTTGTGGAGGCATCCAAGATCAGTTCCGGTAATGTGAAGCTTGACATGCAGATCATTGATCTTGTAGAACTTGTTTATCAGACGAGCGGAGAGTTTAATGAAAAGTTTGAGCAGAAAGAACTTACGATCGTCACAAAACTACCGAAGACAGCTGTGCTGATCCACGCAGATGGAAGGCAGCTTTACCGTGTGATCGAAAATCTTTATAATAATGTTGCAAAGTATGCACTGGAGAAAACAAGGGTGTATGTGGATATCTCATATGTGGAGGAAAAGGTTGTATTCTCCATTAAGAATGTGTCGGAACATTCCCTTGCAAGGGAGAACAGCAATGCCGGAGATCTGACAGAACGTTTTATCCGCGGGGATTCGTCGAGAACGACCGAGGGAAGTGGCCTGGGACTTTCCATTGCAAAGAGTCTTACGGTTTTAATGGGTGGAGTTTTTGACATTAAAGTGGACGGTGATCTGTTTAAGGCATCGATCACGTTCCCACAATATGCAGATGGGAACGGCAGTGATGCGGGAACGGAAGATCCAGTGAGCGAAGACGATTACGTGATCGAAGAATCAGAACCAGAGGAGAGAACAGAGAAAGAATGATAAAAGCAGTTATTTTTGACATGGATGGCGTGCTAATTGACACAGAAAAATGGTTGAATATATACTGGCAGCAGGCGGCAAAAGAGGCGGGATTTCATTTTACCAGAGAGCATGGACTTGCAATCCGCAGCCTTGCAACAAAGTATACAGGACCTTATCTGCAAAAGATATTTGGACCGGAATTTGATTATGAAGCGATCCGGGCGAGACGCAAACAGCTCATGAAAGAACATATTGAGAAAAATGGGATTGAGAAAAAGCCGGATGTGGATGAAATCCTGGATTATCTCCGCTCAAAGAGCATCAAGACTGCCGTTGCAACAGCAACGGATCCGGAACGTACAAAACAGTATCTCACACAGATTGGTATCTACGATAAATTTGATCAGCTTGTGAGCGCCACAACCGTAGAGAACGGAAAACCGGAGCCTGACGTGTACCTTTATGCATGTGAGCAGATTGGGGAGAAACCAAAGGATTGCATTGCGGTGGAAGATTCGCCAAATGGAATCTTATCTGCATACCGTGCAGGGCTTTCTGTTGTGATGGTGCCGGATCTCGCAGAACCGGACGAGGAGACAGCAAAACTTCTGTATGCAAAATTTGATACACTCGCCGGATTGAAAACCATCATTTAGAAGAGAAAGAACTTTGGGGATTCCCGGAGTTCTTTTTTAAATGCATAAAACAATTGATTTATTAATTTAGTGTATGAAAGTCTTGATTTTTACAGGGAGTATCTTTATAATTCATATAAAAGCGCGAAAGACGAGTTGAGTTAGAAAGCTTCGCCGGAGATTGGGATGGAGGAACGTATGAAATTATATGATAGTGGCGTTTACCTTGTAAACGGAAAAGAAATTATGACGGACGCAGCAGAGGTACAGCAGAAGACCGGAAAAGCTGTCACAAAAGAGCAGGCTGCCGAAAATACCATCGCTTATGGTATTTTGAAAAAACATAATACTTCAGGAAACATGGACAAGCTTCAGGTTAGATTTGACAAGCTTACCTCACATGATATTACATTTGTAGGAATCATTCAGACCGCAAGAGCATCTGGCTTAGAGCGTTTTCCAATGCCATACGTCCTGACAAACTGCCATAACAGTTTATGTGCAGTCGGTGGTACGATCAACGAAGATGACCATATGTTTGGACTTACCTGTGCAAAAAAATACGGTGGAGTTTATGTTCCACCACATCAGGCAGTGATCCACCAGTTTGCAAGAGAGATGTTGGCAGAGAGCGGAGCCATGATCTTAGGATCTGATTCCCATACCCGCTACGGTGCATTGGGAACCATGGCAGTCGGCGAAGGCGGACCGGAGCTTGTAAAACAGCTGTTGAATAAAACTTATGATATTGATATGCCGGGCGTTGTAGGCGTTTACCTGACCGGAACACCACAGAAAGGGGTTGGACCTCAGGATGTTGCCCTCGCCATTATCGGTGAAGTGTTTGATAAAGGCTATGTGAAGAATAAAGTCATGGAATTTGTAGGACCGGGTGTGTCGAACTTAAGCGTTGATTTCCGTATTGGCGTGGACGTTATGACGACCGAGACGACCTGCCTTTCCTCTATCTGGAGAACCGATGAAAAGGTACAGGATTTCTATGCGATCCACGGAAGACCACAGGCATACAAAGAGCTGAATCCGGGGGATGTGGCTTACTATGATGGAATGATCGAGATTGACCTCGGTCAGATCAAACCAATGATCGCAATGCCATTCCATCCAAGCAACACTTATACCATCGAAGAGCTGAATGCAAATCTGATGGATATTCTGGACGACTGCGAGAAACGTGCAGAAGTCAGCTTCGACGGAGCCGTAAAATTAGATTTAAAGAGCAAAGTAAGAAACGGAAAGCTTTATGTAGATCAGGGAATCATTGCGGGCTGTGCCGGCGGTGGATTTGAAAATATCTGTGATGCCGCAGACATCTTAAAAGGTGCAAGCATCGGACCGGATGAGTTTACATTGAGCGTATATCCGGCAAGTACCCCGATTTACATGGAACTTGTAAAAAATGGTGCAGTGGCAAGTCTCATGGAGACGGGAGCAATCGTCAAAACAGCGTTCTGCGGTCCTTGCTTTGGTGCCGGAGATACTCCTGCAAACAACGCATTCTCCATCCGCCACTCCACAAGAAACTTCCCGAACCGCGAAGGTTCCAAGGTTCAGAAAGGACAGGTTGCATCCGTTGCGCTTATGGATGCAAGATCCATTGCAGCAACTGCAGCAAATAAGGGATATTTGACCGCAGCTACCGATCTGGATGTAAATTATACCAAACCGAAATACTTCTTCGACAAGAAGATTTACGAGAACCGCGTCTTTGACAGCAAGGGAGTGGCTGATCCGGGTGTGGAGATCCAGTTTGGACCAAATATCAAAGACTGGCCGGCAATGAGTGCATTACCGGAGCATATGGTATTAAAGGTTGTTTCAGAGATTCACGATCCGGTTACGACAACTGACGAGCTGATCCCGTCCGGAGAGACTTCCTCCTTCCGGTCCAATCCGCTTGGACTGGCAGAGTTTGCACTTTCCAGAAAAGATCCGCTCTATGTGGGACGTGCAAAAGAGATCCAGAAGGCAGAGAAGGCAGTGGAAGCCGGAGAGTGTCCGGTTGAGGCTGTACCGGAATTGCAGGCAGTGATCGATACGATCAAGACGGTTTATCCTGATTTTGGTGAGAAAGCGAGAAAAGAGAAAGGCTATGCAGGATTTGGAAGTACCATTTTTGCAGTGAAACCGGGGGACGGTTCTGCGCGTGAGCAGGCTGCTTCCTGCCAGAAGGTACTCGGAGGCTGGGCGAACATTGCGAATGAGTATGCAACCAAACGTTATCGTTCCAATCTGATCAACTGGGGTATGCTGCCATTCATTATCGGGAAGGGTGATCTTCCATTTGAAAATCTGGATTATCTCTTTATTCCGGAGATCAGAAAAGCTATTGAGGACAAGCAGTCTGAAATCCAGGCTTACGCAGTGAAAGACGGCGCATTAAAACCATTCAGCCTTCATATGGATGCCCTGACGGATGATGAGCGGGAGATCATTTTAAAAGGCTGTCTCATCAATTACTACCGTGGTTAATTTAAAAATCTAAAAAGATAATAAAAACAGAGGTCTGCTTAGTGACAGACCTCTGTTTTTGCGTTAGAATGAGAGTATAAATTACGCTTAGAAGCGCATGTTTGCACAAGTCGTTTCCGGCAGAAAAAGGAGAGCTTAAGTTGGAAGAACTAAAACAAAACGAACAGATACAGACACCGAAGACAAAAAAGACAGATGAATTTCATTTGAAACAGATCACGATCATAGCGCTTGCTATTTTTATCACATTCTGTTGCTGCATTTTATTTTTCTTTGTCATATACCGTTATAATGGGTTTACAGATTTCTGGAGGAAACTGACATATATTTTACAGCCGGTCATTATCGGACTGGTTGTGGCATATCTTCTGAATCCGTTGATGAAACTCATAGATGGAAAGTTATTTTCCCTGTTTAAAGGAAAGATGAAGAGTGAGAAAAAGGCGAAAAAAATATCAAGAGGGCTGGCAATCGCAGGTGCACTGCTGTTTTTGGTAGGCATTATTGTCCTGCTGATCGCTGCGATCGTTCCATCCATCATCCAGAGCATACAGGGCATCATATCCACACTCCCTGCTGAGGTGCGTTCGCTTGTTGACTGGATCAATGATATCGCCAAGGGAGACAGCCAGATAGCGGACATTGCGGAAGAAGTGATCACACAGGTAAGTAACTTCTTTGAAAACTGGATGAAAAACACACTGCTTCCACAGGCAGAGATTTATATTACTTCCATCACAACCGGAGTGATCACAGGAGTAAAATTTGTGATCAATATTCTGGTCGGACTTATCATCTCTGTGTATGTTATGGCGAGTCAGGAGAAATTTGCAGGTCAGGCAAAGAAAATTATTTATGCCATTTTTAAACCGGTCAGAGCCAATGTTGTAGTAGAGACCGTGCGGAAGAGTAACGAGATCTTTGGCGGATTTATCAGTGGAAAAATTTTAGATTCTGCCATTATCGGTGTGATTGCCTATATCGTGCTTGCGATCATGAAAATGCCGGATACCATGCTGGTGGCTGTGATCATTGGTGTGACCAATATTATTCCGTTTTTTGGACCTTTTATCGGGGCGATCCCATCCTTTATCATTATTGTTTTACAGAATCCGGTACAGGGATTATATTTCCTGATTTTTGTTATCATTTTACAGCAGGTAGACGGAAATATTATCGGACCGAAGATCCTCGGAGATTCCACCGGGCTTTCCTCTTTCTGGGTTGTATTTGCCATTCTCGTATTTGGCGGTCTGTGGGGCTTTCCTGGAATGCTGCTTGGTGTGCCGATCATGGCAGTGATTTATTATATTGTTTCCAATGTTGTCACATATTCCCTGAAAAAGCGTGGGATCCCGGAAACGGAGATAGATTATGTCAACCTTGACCGCATCGATAAGCACACCAATCAGCCGGTTTATGAGACCACGGAAAAGAACAAAAAACAGGATGAAAAATCGGCAGGGGAAGCATGATAATTTTTGACATCTAATTGTGCCTATGATAAACTAAAAGGTAACATAGACAAATTGAAAAAGGTAATGGATCATTACGGAAAATGCACAGTTTGAGGTGGCAGAATTGGATAAATATGAATACAAATTAAAGCTGGATCAGATGAAATCACTCACAGCCGAGGGGAAATACGAAGAGGCGGCTGAGATCGCGGATACCATCAACTGGCGTAAGATAAAGAACATTAACGCTCTGGTAAAAGTAGGAGAGATCTACGAGAAAGTAGGGCGTTATGATGAGAGCAAGGATGTTTTGCTGACGGCTTATGACAAGTCGCCGATTGGCAGAATGATCATTTATCGTCTTGCAGAGGTTGCAGTCAGGACAAAGAGTTTTGATGAGGCAAAAGAGTATTATCAGGAGTTTGTGGAGATCGCACCTCATGATAATTTAAAATACGTGTTAAAGTATGAGATAAGCAAAGCGCAGGGTGCAGATATTGGCACCCTTATTGGCATTTTAGAAGAACTCAAAGAGCAGGAGTATTCGGAAGAGTGGGCATATGAGCTTGCATATCTGTATCATAAGGCCGGTATGAGCGAGAAATGTATCGATGCCTGCGACGAACTGATCTTATGGTTTGGTGATGGCCCATATGTAGAACGCGCATTAGAATTAAAGATGTTATACCAGCCACTGACAAAACAGCAGGAAGACAAGTACCGCACATTCCGTCAGAGACATGACGGTGTTGTGGAAGTGAGACCGGAAGATCCGTTAGAATCTGGAGAGATCGTACCGGAACCGGTGCAGATCAAAGATGTGAAGATGTCTGCGGAGCGCTTTAACACACAGAACCTGCAGGAAGAACTTCAGAGAAGTATGCAGGAGATCATGAATGCCACGGAAAAAGAGGCAGTCAATGATACGATGGATAACATTAAGAAACTGGTAGAGGATATTCCGTATCTCCAGATTCCATCCGAGAAAGAAGAAGAGCCGCAGGAAGAAGAGGTTTACCAGCATATTGAGACGGATGAGGAGATTGATAATTCCTTGAAATCCAATTTCCAGGAGATGTTAGTGGATGAGGATGGCCAGATGAGCCTTTATATGCAGGGAGGCAGAGTTGCAGAACCACAGGTATCCGGTCAGATGAGCATTGAGGATGTGCTTGCTGATTGGGAAAAGACCAAGCGTGCCGCAGAGGCAGCCTTGCAGGAAGCAGAACAGAGAAAGCTTGAATCTGCAAAAGCGAGAGCACTTCAGGAAGCGGAAGAACTTCTGGGACGCCTTGCGGATGTCATTCCAATGCTTGATTCCGGCTTGACACCAAAAGATCTTCTGGATCAGAAATACTTAAGCAAAGACGGGCAGCCGAATGACAATGCAGTCTCTATGGTTACGAACATGAACCAGTTTTTACAGCAGGAGATCGACCGTCTCAGTGATGAAAATGCACAGATGGATGAGCAGCTTGCAGCCGTTGGGGCATCTCCGGTTGGAGATTATATGGCAAACGCCGGTGTGGCTGCGGAAGACGCAGCACAGAACATTGTGGCAACCGGTGTACAGGAATTAATGACGGAGGAAGAACTTCCGGAAATCGCAATGCCGGAAGGAATTGATACAGAAATTCCACAGGAGAATGTAGTATCTTTTGCGGAATACACACAAGAGCAGACCAGACCGGAAATGCTGGCAGAAACAGTTGACACAGAAGATGCAGGAACATCCGCAGAAGATGTGGAGGCAGCTATCTTAGCAGAGACTGCACGCCAGATGGCAAAAGAATCAGTGGAAAAAGAAGAATTGCCGGAGATCGAGTTGCCGGGTGACTTAGACCTTGGAAAAGAGGAGACAGCAGAAGAGATTCTTCCTGCCATTGCGGAACCGGAGGCATTTGAGGTTCCGGATACGATCAGTAAGCTTTCCAAAGAATTAAGAGAAATCTTTACATATTTTGTTCCAATCACAGGTATGGAAGAACAGCTCTGTCAGGCACTTACAGGTGCATCCCAGCATCTGGCGAAGGGAATGACGGCTGGAACCGGAAATATGATCATACAGGGCGGTTCTGGAAGCGGTAAGACAGTGCTTGCGACGAGTATGATCAAGGCATTACAGAAAGAAACCGGAAAGCCAAATGGCAAGATCGGCAAGATCGAAGCATCTGTCCTCAATCAGAAGGATGTTGCAGCATTGCTGAAAAAAGTAGCCGGTGGCTGTCTGATCATCGAAAAAGCCGGAGATCTGTCCCGCGAGACAGCGTTAAAACTTTCTCTTTTATTAGAACAGGATACAAGTGGAGTGCTTGTGATCATTGAGGATACAAAACATGGAATCCAGAAGGCTTTATCCAGAGATGATGGATTTGCAGCGAAGTTTTCTGAGAAGATCAATATTCCTATTTTTACCAGTGATGAGCTGGTTTCGTTTGCAAAATCTTACGCAAATGAATTGGGATATACCATTGATGAGATGGGTGTGCTGGCGCTGTATAACAGCATCAGTAATATTGAGCACGCTGACAGGGAGACAACCCTGACAGAGGTGAAAGAGATCGTCGATAAAGCAGTAGCACATTCAGAAAAGGGTGGTTTGAAAAAGGCGTTCAGCATTATCACATCCAGAAGATATGATGAGGATGATTACATTATCTTACGGGAGAAAGATTTTGACTAAAGAAGAAAACCACAGTGAGTCTGCGGTTTAGAGATAGAAGTGAAGAGGGGTAGGGATTATGGCGAATTTTACTGAATTAGACCGCTATCTGTTCGGTCAGGCGACACATTACGATATTTATCGGAAGCTGGGGGCACATTTTGCAGAGGTAAAGGGAGTAAAGGGAGTATACTTCGACCTGTGGGCACCGAATGCGGAAAGAGTTTTCGTGATCGGTTCATTTAACGGATGGAATGAGACGGCAAATGAGATGACGCGCCTGAAACCGGAGACAATGGGGATTTACGAATTGTTTATTCCGGGATTGCAGGAGGGGGAGTTATATAAGTATCTGATCGAGACAAAAGATGGCAAGCGTCTTTATAAGGCAGATCCTTATGCAAATTATGCAGAACTCCGGCCGGGAACAGCATCTGCGATTGCGGATATTGAACATTTTAAATGGACAGACTGCAAGTGGATGGAGAATCGTAAAAAAGAAGAGGATGTGTATGCACAGCCGATGGCAATCTACGAGGTTCATCCGGGCTCCTGGAAACGTCATCCGGGCAGGGATGATGAAGGATTTTACAGTTACAGGGATCTCGTAACCTATCTGATCCCATATGTAAAAGAAATGGGGTACACACACATTGAGCTGATGGGTATTTCGGAGTATCCGTTTGATGGTTCCTGGGGATATCAGGTAACCGGATATTATGCACCGACTTCCCGCTACGGAAAACCTGAGGACTTTGCATATTTTATCAACGAGTGCCACAAGAATAAAATCGGTGTGATTCTGGACTGGGTACCGGCGCATTTTCCAAAAGATGCCCATGGACTGGCAGAGTTTGATGGTACATGCCTGTATGAGTATGCAGATCCAAGAATGGGAGAACATCCGGACTGGGGAACCAAGATTTTTGATTATGGCAAAAATGAGGTGAAGAACTTCCTGATCGGCAGTGCGCTGATGTGGGTAGAACATTATCATATTGATGGTCTCCGTGTGGATGCGGTTGCCTCCATGCTGTATCTGGATTATGGAAAAGAAGAAGGGCAGTGGGTCCGCAATAAATACGGCGATAATAAGAATCTGGAAGCCATTGAGTTCTTTAAGCATATTAACACACTGATCCTGGGACGTAACCACGGAGCGGTGATGATCGCAGAGGAATCTACTGCATGGCCGAAAGTGACCGGTCCGGTGGAAGAGGACGGACTGAACTTCAGTTATAAATGGAATATGGGATGGATGCATGATTTCCTTGATTATATGAAGTTAGACCCATATTTTAGAAAAAATAATCATCATAAAATGACATTTGCCATGAGTTATAATGCGAGCGAGCATTATATCCTGGTGTTATCTCATGACGAAGTGGTACATTTAAAATGCTCTATGCTCAATAAGATGCCAGGACTCGGAAGAGACAAATTCCAGAATCTTATGGCTGGTTATGCTTTTATGCTTGGGCATCCTGGCAAAAAACTTCTGTTTATGGGACAGGAATTTGCTCAGCTTCAGGAGTGGAGTGAGGAGAGAGAGTTAGACTGGTATCTGCTCGAAAACCCGGATCACAAACATATGCAGGACTGGGTAAAAGCACTCCTGCACTTATACCAGAAGAATCCGTGTCTTTATGAATTAGACGGCAATTGGGATGGTTTTGAGTGGATCAATGCGGATGACGCGGACCGCAGCATTTACAGTTTTGTCCGTAAGAGTAAAGATGGAAAGAACAATATGCTGTTTGTATGTAACTTTACTCCGGTTGCCCGCCCGGATTACCGTGTCGGCGTGCCAAAGAAAAAGACCTATAAACTTGTCTTAGACAGTGATGCAGCTGAATTTGGCGGTGAAGGAATTGAAAAACCGGTATCCTACAAAGCTGTGAAATCAGAGTGCGATGGAAGAGCGTTCTCCTTTGCATATCCACTTTCCGGCTATGGAATTGCAGTGTTCAAATATTAAGCCGGAGGTTAGGTTATGAACTGCCGCTTGTGGGTGGTGGCACGGATTTTCAGATTGAATTTTATAATTAGGGTCATGAACAAAATATTGCAGTCTCACATGTTTACGAAAACATGAATGTGAAATGGACGAATATTGTGTTTCGTTGCGTTAAACATTGCGATGAACCTCTCTGATCATTTGTGTTCAACAAAGGCTTCCACAAATGGAGAGTTTCATCTCCATAACGCAAAACGAAAACAATATTCGTCCATTTTACATTCATTACTCCATAAGTTATGAAACTGCAATATTTTGAATATACCCTCCATAGAAATTCAATCTAAAAATCCGTCAATCCAAGCTACGAGCGCCAGAAATCAAAGGTTAAACTTTGAGAGATTTGCCCTTCACAACCTATAAAAGCACCACAAAATCTGCGACACTACGTCCGTTAAACTCCGGTTATAGCATGAATACCTACGGAGAAAAATAAAATGCAGATATTTTTTTAAGTTGGTTTAAGGTTTCCCTGTTAAGATACAGACAAATCAAAGAAAAGCATAAGCAAAACATGAGCAAAACAAGGAGGCTAAATCCTGCACAGCTTGCTGGGCATTGCTCCTGCAAGGGCACATGCTATGTGAGCATAGCAGCATTTTGCTTCACAAAACAAGGAGGATTATATGAGATATAAAAAATGTAAATTAGTATGTGGATTGATGGTTTGTGCGTTGATGATGACAAGTGTAACCGCATGTGAAACCAATACAATAGAGAGCAGTACGGAGACAGAGAGTACGACAGAGGCAAATACTTTTGCCTATACAGATGGAACAGAAGAAGAGCTGGTTTCTACGACTGTGATGGCGAAGGTCGACAGTGTGGATGGAAATAAAGTGACATTAAGCGTCGGTGGCGGCATGGGAGTAGCACCAGATGGAAACGCCCCAGGGAAACCGAGCGACAGCGGGGATGATAGCAGTGCACCGGAGAAGCCAGATGACAATGGAAGCAGCAATGGAGATGGAAACGGAAGCGCACCGGAGAAGCCGAGTGACAATGGAAGCAGCAATGGAGATAGAAACGGAAGCGCACCGGAGAAGCCAGATGATAACGGCGACAGCAAAGGAGGGGATTCAAATGTGCCAGAAAAACCAGACGACAGTGGAGATAGCAATAATGCATCAGAAAATAATGGCAGTGCTCCAGAGAAATCATCCGATGATGGACAGGGCGCAGGTGAATCCGATGGAAATGCACAGCAAATGCCAGGTGAAATGACGCAGGCAAGTGCACTCCTTACCATCAATGATGAGTCCGTGATTAAGGTTCAGGATTCGGACAACAACACGACAGATGGAAGTTTAAGTGATATCACAGAAGGAACGATGATTCAGATCACATTTGATGAAGAGGGCAATATCACAGAAATTACCGTATCGCAGGGGATGGCAGGCGGTCAGCCTGGTGGACAACCGGGAGGCACTGCTTCGGGTGTTGACAGTTATGATGCAGTGACAGAGTACGCAGAAAATACCGAGGTGGATGGAGAAAGTTATTCATCTACCGGGACAGATGAAAATGCAATCTTCGTTTCAAACGGAGCAACTGCTACATTGAAAACTATCACAGTAGACCGCACTTCGTCCGACAGTACCGGAGGGGATAATTCCAGCTTTTACGGGGTAGGCGCAGCAGTGCTTACAACGGATGGAACAGCCTATGTAAAAAATGCAGATATCACGACAAATGCAGCAGGAGGCGCAGGAGTGTTTGCTTATGGAGATGGAATTGTCTATATTGCCGATTCTGATATTTCCACGGAAAAAGATACATCCGGCGGTATTCATGCGGCAGGAGGTGGAACCTTATATGCGTGGGATTTAAATGTAGAGACACAGGGCGAATCGTCTGCAGCAATCCGGAGTGACCGCGGAGGCGGAACAATGGTTGTGGATGGAGGAACTTACACAAGTAACGGAACAGGTTCTCCAGCAGTTTACTGTACCGCAGATATCGCGGTAAATAATGCAACGCTGACCGCAAATGGTTCCGAAGCAATCTGTATGGAAGGATTGAATACCATTCATTTATTTGACTGTGATATCACAGGTGATATGCAGGATTTAAGCCAGAATGACACAACATGGACGATCATTGTATACCAGAGCATGTCCGGGGATTCCGAGGTCGGTAACAGCACCATGCAGATTGTGGGCGGAAGTCTTACTTCAAAAAATGGTGGTTTGATTTACACCACAAATACAGAGGCAAATATTTTATTATCTGATGTAGATATCACCTATTCCGATGACAGTGAGTTCTTCCTGATGTGTACTGGAAATACGAATGAGCGTGGATGGGGAACCGCAGGTGCAAACGGTTCTGATTGTACTTTTACCGCCGACGATCAGGATATGGAGGGAACTGTGATCTGGGACAGCATCAGCGACCTTGATTTTTACATGACAAACGGAAGTACTTTAACCGGATATTTTGTTGACGATGAAACCTATGCCGGAAATGGCGGAGACGGATATTGCAGCGTTTACATCAGCGATGATTCTACCTGGACGGTTACCGGTGACAGTGAGATCACAAATCTTTACAACGAGGGTACCATTGTAGATGTAGACGGCAAAACTATATCAATTGTAGGAACAGATGGAATTATATATGTAGAAGGAACAAGTTCTTACACTATTACAGTAGAAAAATATAGCGATTCCGCCGACTTTAGCGGAGCTGTAGAAGCTGATTCGTGGACGGACCATGAGGTTGCTAAGCCGGAATGCTAAGAACATTGGTTTATAAACCATAATTGGACAGCTTTTAAATAGGACAAACTAATGGGTAAACGTTCGCTGTTGACAAATAAAATTTGCATCATTAAATCGTGAAAAAATAAAATTCATGCAGTGATTGATCTTTTCCAGAGATGCAGGTTTGAGGAGGTAATCTAAAGCTGGACATGCAGGAAATGTTAAACCACGCTTCCGCCGGAAGAGGCTGCCGCGGCAGAAGCACCGCTGTCGCAGGTGGCTGCATCTACAGTGCCTGCATCGGCGGTGGCATTTAACTCGGCATTCATCTGAGCATTCATCTGAGCTTCCATCTGCTGTAATTCACTCATCTGCAGTCCGACATAGGACAGATCGACCGTTGCTGCACCGGCTGCCGAGGAGCTGCCTCCGTGTTTGTAATCCATGGTATTTTGCAGATACTTCATATCTGCTTCGTTGATGTTGCTGCGTTCTTCATTGCGGTGCATACGGCGTTTGCGGATGATCTCCTGACGTCTTGATTTCTCTTTCTGTACCTGTTGGATCTCCTCCGCCGCCATCTTTTGTTTCAGATCATTTTCTTTCTGGTGGATACGGCGTTTCACTTCAGACTTCTGCTGCATTTCTTTTGCTGATTTTTCACGTTCATATTTCCGCTGTAAATTTTCTTCCTGTTTCAGATTAGACACCTTGGACTGGGCGCATTTTACCATTCTTTTTGCGTGTGCGAGGGCAATCTGTACCTCACTGTCATCATATTCCCCGGTTCCGAGGCAGTGCTGTAAATTATTGACGGTGCTTTTTGCCTTGGTGAGAACTGCAGCGGCAGTCCGCGACTTTGTGGCGCGGATAAGCTGTGAGGAGATTTGTTTTGCATTATAATTAAGAGATTTTTTGGTTGACTTCCCTGTGCTAAAGGAACTGCTTTTGGAAATTCCAGTGTTTCTTGTGTTGATCGTGGCAGTGGAGAAGCCATTCATCGTTCCGACAAAATAATTGCTTACGGTTAAGTTCATCTTTATTTCCTCCGTGAAATAAATTTGACTACTTGTTTCGATAATTTATATATCGGTAAGTTGGGGGATTTTGTTCAGTGTATCTAAGTGCTTTTGGTTGCATGAAAATTTAAAAGAGGATATACTTTTTTATATATTTTAGCAAAAATGTATGGAATTTTTGCAGATAAGACAGGGATGCCTGTCCGATGAAGTTGTAGTATAAAGGAGCACACATACATGGAAAACGAAAAACAGAAAAAAATCATATTCGCTCTGATCCCGATTGTGATCGCCCTGCTGTCATTTTTTGTGATCGCGCGGTTCACTTCTTCGACAGAATTCAATGCAAAGACGATACAGTCACTGGACGACAAGAAAACAACTGTCATGGAACTTACTGCAGCATCTACAGCGGCATCAGCAGCGATCACATTGATTCCGGGGGATGTCGGAACTCCAATTGCTAACAAGCTGGCAGATTTGAGCAGTTATTTTCTGATTGTATTATGTGCCATTTATCTGGAAAAATATCTGGTGACGATCACCGGATATGCGGCATTTAAGATACTGGTTCCAATTGCATGTGTATTTTTCTCCGGGTATCTGTTGTGGAGGAAAGAGATATTGCGAGTGGTCGCACAGAAATTCCTGCTTTTCGGACTGGCAGTGTATCTTGTGATCCCGGCGAGCGTGAAGGTGGCGGATATGATCGAGACAACCTATGCGTCATCCATCGAGAGTACGATAGAGACTGCGAAGCAGACAACCGATGAGATAGAATCTGAAACAGGAGAAAGTGGACAGGTGGACGATAAGAGCAGCAATGAAAAATCCCAGAGTGATTCAGACAGTGACAGCAAAGAAAATGCCGGTGGATTTTTCTCAGGACTTTTTAATAAAGTGCAGGAAGGAGTGTCCACAGCGACTGCGAATGTGGAGAATGTGTTGAATAACTTTATCGAGGCATTGGCAATTTTGCTTGTGACTTCATGCCTGATTCCGATATTGGTGCTGATTTTCTTTGTGTGGCTGGTAAAGATGCTGCTTGGACTAAATATTGATATTCCGACATCTGTCAGAAAATAGGAAGGACTTTTCCATGGACATCAAAGACTGCATCATTTACGAAAAAACAATCCCTGCCCACCCGGCAGTATATGACGATTTCCCGGAGAATCTTCTGCCGGAGCTGGCGGAGTACCTGAAGTCGCACGGAATCGGGAAGCTATACTGTCATCAGACGGAAATGTTTGAGAAAGTGACTTCCGGGAAGAATGTTGTTATCACAACATCAACGGCGAGCGGCAAGACCTTGAGTTTTTTACTCCCGGTTTTACAGGATATTTTGAAAAATCCGCTGACAAGGGCAATTTTCATTTACCCGACCAAGGCACTTGCGGCAGATCAGTACCGTGCGATCGCACCTTATCTGGAGTATTTTGGAGAGAACCGTATTGTGGCAGGCGTGTATGATGGGGATACGCCGGTGGCGGAGCGTACAAGAATCCGGCAGAGTGCCAATATCATATTGACAAACCCGGAGATGGTGAATGGGGCTTTTCTGCCGAATCACAGCAAATACGGGTTTGATTTTATTTTTTCCAATTTAAAATACATTGTGATCGATGAGCTGCACACGTATCGTGGAGCGTTCGGTTCGCATCTGGCAAATGTGTTCCGTAGGCTTTCAAGAGTATGCCGTTATTATCATTCCAATCCGCAGTTTCTTTGCAGTTCTGCTACGATCGCTAATCCGGTAGAGCTAGCAACGGAGATTTGTGGAAAGCAGTTTACACTTGTGGATAAGGACGGCTCACCTGCAGCAGAACGTGGATATTATCTCATCCAGCCACCGAAGATCATGGGGAAAGACGATAACTATTATGGTCAGGTTCGCATTACAACGGTAGCTGCAGAGCTTTTGCCGGAACTGATGGATGAAGGGAAAAATTTTATTGCGTTTACGAAGTCCAGAAAGAATGTGGAGATCGTCTTAAAAGAGACGAGAGATCATTTGGAAGCGGAGGGATTTTTAGGCACGCATAAGCCGGATGAAATCTCCGGTTATCGTGGCGGTTACACGCCGCTTGAGCGGAAACAGATTGAAAATCAGATGATCTCGGGAGAACTGATGGGACTTGTTTCCACGAATGCATTAGAACTTGGAATTGATATCGGAAAGATCAGTACCACGGTGTTAGTCGGTTATCCGGGCACCAGAGCCTCATTCTGGCAGCAGACAGGGCGTGCTGGAAGAAGCGGGAAAAGGAGCAGCAACTATCTCATTCTCGACAATCAGCCGTTTGACCAGTACATTGCGCTTGAGCCGGGCTGGCTGTTTGAGGGAAGCAGTGAAAATGCTGTGATCGATAAGAATAATCTGATCATTGAGCTGGCGCATATCCGTGCGGCAGCAGCGGAGATTCCTTTGACGCTTGATGATATTTCCCTGTTTCCGGATCTTGGCGAGGCAATCCCGGTATTTCTCCGCGCTGAGGAACTGTCGAGCCACAATGGAAAATTTGCGTGGTCTGGAGGTGAGTTTCCGGCGGGTGATTTTTCCATGCGCAATATTGATGAGAAGCGCTATAAGCTTCTGCACAAGGACAGCGGAAAAGAGATCACAGAGATGGACGAGAGTCAGGCG
>OIZO01000812.1_pt1 | contig 18912 bp, 10 predicted proteins | sample 1588551 | NCBI WGS metagenome assembly OIZO01 (sample SAMN03283271) | human gut metagenome | biome: human-associated habitat; material: feces | host: Homo sapiens | place: Peru | collected 2012 | reverse complement strand
TCATTACCCTTCATCGCCCTTCATCTCAATCTAAAAAACGCATTTAGCCTAAAAACCTACTATAAAGACAAAAAATGGTCGTCTATTAAGACCAAGAGTGGTCGTCTATTAAGGCAAGCTCTGGTCGTCTATTAAGACCAAGAGAGAGTGTGTGTCATTACGGCATATTAGTCAATGGCCGCAAGGCCAAATTCCGCGAAAATCCGTGAGTAATCCGATAAGCAAGATTGCCTTCCGATTCATCCGCGTAATCCGATGAAAAAATAAATGTATATATTTTTCACAATCAGCCAAATTTCAAACAAAACGAAGAACCCGTCAATCCAAGCTAAAAAGGGGCTAAAAACGGCAAAAAAGATGAAGGGTGATGAAGGGTTATGAAGGGTTGGATTTTACCATTCATCCTCAAATCTCTAATGTTTATCGGCACTTCTGGCGAAAAGATGAAGGGATGAAGGGTAAAATCGCATTTCGATTTTATATTTTCTACGCTATAAAGATTTTTCCAAAAACTACCACATCTATTTTTATAGAAATATTGCTACAATCAATTTCTATAATTAAGAAAATAAGAGAACAGAATACCAAGCAGATATTCTTGTTTCGCCAAGCTTGCAAAGCGCCTTAGGAAGGGCACTATTGTGCCAAGGCAAGGGCACCATCGTGCCCGGGTAAGAGCACTTTTGTGCCCCCGAGAAGCGCAATGGTGCACAAGTCAGACACCACCCGTAAATCCGAAGCCCAGATTTCTATCTTTCAGAGATACGAGTCGCAAACAAGTCATTTGGACTTTGCAAACAAGCGATATACTACATTAAAATGGCAGGCAAACCATTACATTGAAATGTCATAAGTAGAGAATAAATGTTAATTATTAACGCATTTCGTGGCAATTCCAAGAAATGGCATTATCTTTGCAACCGTTAAATTGAAGAATAATGCTGCAAGATGAAAATCATACTGAATAAAGTAGGATTATCAAAATTAAGCTGGATTATCAAAACAAAGCAGTTTTATCAGAACAAAAGAATCATATAAACTAAATAAATAAAACTATGACAGAAAAAGAAATGTACAATTTCATAAATGAGCAGAATCAGGAGACTGGTTTCGCTTATAATGAGAAAGAGCGCGGTTTAAGCAACGTATTCTCTGCCCTTATGCGCAAAGTATATGTATGGATGACCTTTGCACTCATTATCACAGGTGTTACCGCCTATGGTGTGGCAAGCAGTCCTACACTCTTAACTACGATTTACACTAACAGCGCTATCATGTGGGGATTGATTATCGCCGAGTTCGTATTGGTTTTCGCCATCAGTGGCGCAATCAACCGTTTATCATTGGGCACAGCCACATTGCTCTTCATTCTCTACTCCGTATTGAATGGCGCAACGCTCTCCTCCATCTTCGTCCTCTATGAGATGACAAGTATTGCAAAGGTATTCTTCATCACAGCCGGTACTTTCGGAGCAATGGCTTTCTACGGATACACGACCAAGAGAGATTTGACCTCTATCGGCAAGATACTCTTCATGGCTTTGATTGGTCTGATTATCGCTACTGTGGTCAATATGTTCCTGAAGAGTCCTGGCTTTGACTACATTTTAAGTTATGTAGGCGTAGCCATCTTTGTTGGTTTGACCGCCTGGGACTCACAGAAAATCAAGCAGATGCTCCAGATGCAGTACGACATGAGCGAAGGCGCACAGAAATTGGCTTTACTCGGTGCACTCACCCTGTATCTCGATTTCATCAACCTCTTCCTTTATCTGCTCCGCATTTTCGGAGGCAGCAACAGAGACTAAAAAGTAACAAAATACTGACAGAAAGGCGATTGGTTCACACCAACCGCCTTTTTTCATCTTAACTTTAAAATCTCGCAATATTGTAATTTATTAGTATTTATCTCATAGACCTATCATCTTCATACATTAATCATTTCTTGCATTTATCGGAGCCTCAGCTACGGCAACCGGCGCTTTCTTACCTTTGTTCAGCATGGCTGCCCAATTAAAGTTGCGCTTGAGACCCGAAATCGTTTCGATAGTCATAATCAGAACTGAGACGAAACAGAAAATAAGCACACCCGCGATCATCAAACCAAACTTGATACCTAAAATGGCGATATTGGCCGGATTACCCTCATTCCTCGTTTCCACTCTACCACTGGTATAATGATATTCAACGATACTATCCGGCAGAAGCGACATCAGCAAACCACTACCGAAGAAGAAACTTGCCACGGCAAAACCGATTTTCTGAAGCGTACGCATGAAACCATGCTGACGGCGATGAGCAGAAATCACATATCCTCGCGGATAACCTGAAATGATATAGAGTGGTATCAGGATAATCAGATAAATCATCCAGCCAGTCTTCGTAGAAGCAGAATCATTAATATCATCCACTAACCCCTGAGTGTCCTTGAGCGCCATTTTCTGGATTTCATCAAAATCCATATCAGCGACTTCATCAAACTCGTCCTGATATTTTTCCATCTTTTCTTCGCATTCTGCCATGCGCTTTTTATAACTCTCAATATTCTTATCCAGTTTAGCCGTATCAGCACTATGCTTTGCCGTCTTCATACCCTCCCTATAAGACTCCGCATTCCTCTTCAAGTCATGAAGTTTCATCAACTTATAAGCATTTGCAGACTGAACGCGACGTTCATAAAGCTGATAACTGAGTTCCGAACTTGCATCGAGTTTATCATAAGTAATCGTGGTATCAGCCTTTTTCCAGTTTTCCACAAGAGTCACATCCTTGGCATATTTCTGAGCATCCTCCTTATCCTGATTGCCAAAATACCAGAAGATACAAGCAGCGATAATAGAACCGAATATCAAAGACCACTTCCACGTACGATGTTTGCTATAGGAATATGAGATAATCTCGCGCAAATCAGACACACGCTCACGGAAGAAAGAGTCAGAAGGATCATCAGCCTTTCGCACAGCCTCATCCACCAGATTCTTCATCTTATCCGTCTCCTCTTTTGATACAGGATAAACATTATCCCAGTCAGTACTTCCCTTTTCCATGTCCTTAGCCTTGAGATGTGAGGAAGTAAACAAAGCCTGGTCCAAACATTCCCAAGCTGCTAAATTTTTCTGTTCGTCCATCATTACTTTTACGGTTTTAGTTATTAATGAATGAGTCCACTTGAAAAAGTAATTTTTGAGAAATTCTTCAAATGTAATCATCTGATAATCAAATGGCGTTTTGTAGGATAAAAAACCAAAAATGACTTTTTAAAGTGGACTCAGTAAATAATTATTGCCGTCCGGTAAAAATAAAGTGTAAGCATTCAGACTCATATTGACAGAAATCAAAGCGAATAGCGCATAAAAGCGCTAAAAATTTTAGAAAATAGAGCTTTTTCTTATGCTAATTTTCATTTCTGAGTTATTACCGGACGGCAAAAAAACTCTCCAGCTCTCCCTAAAGTGCACCCCACCACGTAGAGGGTGGACTTACTTGAGATAAAGAGCTGGAGAGGGGTAGTTTTACCTTTCTGTTTTTTTACTTTATTACCTTTTTACCTTTAACAACATACACTCCCTTCTGCGGCTCCACGTAGCCGAGGAATCGTCCGTTGAGGTCGTAGTAGTAGTTCTTGGTGGCAGGAGCGGCTGTGGTGGCGGTGATGCCTGTTGCGCCCTTGGCAGAGATGCGTATCACGCCATTGCCTTGTGTGAGGTCCACCTTTATGTTGTAGGTGCCTGGCTCGCCAGAGAAGAGCCATGCGCCGGGCGAAAAGTCAGGCTTCATGGCAGGAATATCGCTGTCAAGATCGGCGGGGTCACCGTCGGAGTAGGGAGAGAGACGTGTGGCGTTGATAAAGTCCCAATCTGCGCCAAGACGCTTTAACACGATGAAGTGAAGATCGCCCACTTCGCCCACGAATGTGATTTCGCCCTCATAGATGCCAGGCTCGTTGGTGGCAGGAATCACGTCTGCAGGGATGTTGGTGAACCAATTGCCGTTGCAGCCGAGAGTGTAGAGCTCTTTCGGGTAGCCTATTGGATATGACGCGTCGTTGCCGTGGAGCGTCAGACGGTTGTTGACAAGGTCTAATGTAACGCATGCGGTGAGTGGGTTATCTGTCGATGCTCCGATAATGAAGTCAGACACCTCGCCCTTCTTTAGACCTATGGTGAGGTTGGTCTCCACGTCAACAGTTGGTGCGTCAGCGCCGATGCGCTTGTCTTTAATCTCGTCCCAGCCATTATATGTAGAGGCGAGAGCGGTAGAGATGGTAAACTTGTTGCCATAGAAAGTCACATAGCCGGTGTAGATGCCGTCTACTTCGTCCCATGTAAGCTCTGCGCCCTGGTAGGCAGCGTCGCTACCGTTAGCACCGATGAGGTAGACATGTTCAGGATATTCGGGCACATAGGTGTCGCTGTGGAGGTTCATGGTCATGGTGCGGAGGTCTACAGTCACGTCGTAGGTGCCTGGTGTGGCGATGTGGAATGACTGCTCTGTGAGCGTCATGGCCTTGTCGCGGTTGATAACCACCTTACCGCCACCGTAGCGGTAGGGCAGTATGGCTTCGTAGTCGTTGGGGTCGGTGCCGAGCTGGGTGAGAATGTTGAAGTAGCATGAGGTGAACTCTACCGTTGCCTTATACACACCATCGGTCTCAGTCTTGGGCAGTGTGGCAGCTGGCAATGTGGGATCGAAGACACCGTTGCTGCCCCATACATACAGCTTGTCGGGAAAGTCGCCGAGCAAGGTGACGGTCAGGTTGTTGAAGTCGATGCGCATACGATAGGTTGTACCGGCGACTGGTACTTTGAAAGATGCGTCCCTACCCTTTACCATGGTCATAGGCTCATTAATAACGAGCATGGCGTCGAATACTGAAGGGGCGAAGCGGTTTTTGTTAAACTCTGTCCAATCGTCATTGTCAGTTGTCAGCTTTTGGGTAACGGCGAAATACTGCGCACCGTCAACGAAGGTGACATCACCCTCATACACTCCTGTAGTGGCGGTCTCTGCCAGTTCTGCCGCAGCAGTGTTGGTTTTCCACTCATTGTCGCTGCCGACAATGTAGCACTGTGCGCTGGCAGCAACTGTTGCCAGCACTGTCAGCAATGCTGACATGATGATTCTGTGTAAATTTTTCTTCATAGGTCTTTAATCTTAATTCCGCAACATTATTATAAATTAATTTGGTGCAAAGTTAGGAAAAACAGGACAAACCACGCGTTCAAACCGTAAAACTTATCGCTCATTACGTACAAAGAGCACCCAAACCATCAAAAAAAAGTGCCAAATGGTAAAAACTAACCATTTGACACTCTACGGCGGTATTCCTGTGGCGAACAACCATATACAGAAGCAAATACTCTGCGAAAAGTAGAAGGCGAATTGAATCCTGCTTTTTCCGCTATAAAAGAAAGCGGATCTTTAGTGGAAGAAAGTAATTGTTCTGCATATTTCACCCGATAATTGTTCACATAATCATAAAAAGTCTTGCCATTCTCCTGATTGAAGAAACGGCTGAGATAAGTACGATTGGTTCCTACCCTCATGGCGACATCCGACAACTTGAGTTTGGGATCGAGATAAATTTTCTGATTCTCAAACAGATCTTTTACCATCTGACTGATTTCGGGAGAAAGAAGATAATCGCCGGCAGACATCCCGCTATTAGCCTCACCTACCATCCCACTTGCATCAGAAGAACGGGCATCATCCACATCTCTCAATTCATCTATGACCGATTCGTGCTTATAGAGGAAATAACCAACAAACATCCATGTGGCCAACGACAGAATCATATAGAGATTGTCAAAATTCACATCCACCATCACCGAACTGCAAGTCCAGGCAGCCAGAATAAAGAAGAAGCTGACCAGTATGGCTCTGAGCCAATGAAGATTGATGTTATCCTCATATGAAAACCGCTCTTTCAGTACCCGATGATATTGGGATATGAAAAAGAACGTAAGAACCAGCGTGGCGCTACCATAGAAGACAGCCCAAGCTGCAATGATATAATACCAGATGGCATGTTCTGTGACAATATAGAGGAGAGGCAGCACGACGAACGGCACCTCATGCAAGATGCCCTTGCGCCAGGTAAGCCATCCGGGCTTTACCAATTCCATCAGCACAAAGATGTAAAAAGGAATAATGACAATATCCATGGAAGTCATCACAGCCCACCACCTGCTCGTCATGTCATCTACATAATAATATATTACCAGGTCTTTCAGGCTCTCTACCACATAGATGAGCATGATTGCCTTGATAAGACGCGAGAGAACATCCGATCCCTTACGCCAGAAAAACCATGCCATCATGGAATAGAACATGACGCACATTCCATATATAAAATATCCTACAGGATCTATCAGTATCATCTTATTTTCTTAAATTTTAATATTTAGGAGAATTCCCCATTCTGAAAGAAAGTTTTCCACCTTTCAGCAAATCATCATGAGACAAATAATAGCCAGACTTACCATTCAGGTCAACTTGCTGGATGTAGAAGTTCTCATCATCGACTCCCTCGGCAACAATTTCGAACTTCCTGCCGTTCTCCAAATTGAATGTAACCTTATCAAAACTTGGCGTGCCTATATAATAATAAGGTGTAGCAGGACATACAGGATAGAACCCGATGGCAGAAAACATATACCAAGCCGACATCTGCCCCGCATCATCATTACCCGACAGTCCTCCAGGAGTATCATTATATTCGGTATTCAGAATATGATGAATGCGCTGCTGGGTCTTCCAGGGAGCACCAGCCTTATTATAAAGGTAGGCTATCTGATGACAAGGTTCATTACCATGCCAGTACAATCCTTCATCAAACATTCTGTCCAGACGTGTGATGACGTTCTGCCCACTATTGCTGATAACTTGGAAAAGTCCCTCCACATTCTGAGGCACATACCAGGTATAGTGACAGGTAGCCCCCTCGGTAATATAACTCTTGCGATGCACCAGATCGAGATTATTTTCCCATTTCCGGTTTTGATGACGACCATCAGCCCATCCGGTCTTTGGATTGATGACATGACGCCAGTTTTCAGACCTACGCATCAGTTGCTGATAGTCAGCCAATAGCATTTTCCTATCCAAAGACAGAAGATTGCCTTTATTCTTCTGATATTCCAGAGAATCAGCCAACATTTTTGCCATCTGTGCCACGGCAAAATCATCAAAAGCATATTCCAAAGTACGGGAGGTCTGCTCATTCTGATGAAAAGCCTCTTTCACACTATCCTCCATCGGAATAAATCCATATTTGAGATAGGAGTTCAAAGCCCTTCTTCCCATGCCATCCTTATATTCCTCGAAAGACTTCGGACTCAGAAAAGCATTCTTACGCATCCCATGATATGCCGTCTGCGCATCAAAACCACGAATGCCCTTGACATAAGCATCCGCCAGAGCAACACCGGCATGGTCGCCGATCATCGCTGCCGTATAACTGTTCCAACAAGGGAAAATAGGCATCCATCCACCCTCCTTGTACATATTGACCAGCGACTGCATCATGTCACCCGACAAAGTTGGCGTGATGATATTATAAAGAGGAAGTTCGGCACGATAAATATCCCACATAGAGAAATCTCCGTATGCTTTTGGGAGTGAAGAATGGAGAGTGAAAGAATTCTCTTGCTTTGTCTCTCCTTGAGCAAATGGTGGGTAGTCGCCATTCACATCACTCATCTGACGAGGCAGGAACGAGGCACGGTAGAAGGCTCCATAAAACTGGTTGACCTTAGCCGTATCCTTGCTTTGCACATCTATCGTATGAAAGCGGTCGCACCATGCATCGATGGCTCTTTCCCGCATCTTATCAAAACTACTTGCCAAGTTATCCACTTCCTTCTCTAAATTGGAAATCGCATTTTCCTTGCCAGTAAACGAACTGGCGATTCTCAATTCCATCGATTTTTCGTCCCGACCTTTGAAAGTAAGCCAAGCCCCGATGCGGGCACCCTTTGCCTCCAATCCCTTTCCTTTCTTACTCTCCTTGGAGAACACGCCGAAATCAACCAGTCCTTCAGGATATTCCAAGACAAAATGCCCACTGAATCCAGCTGGTTCACCCCATCCTTGGTAGATGCGATGCACAGGATTATAACCATAAACTCTATGATTCAGCGTATCGATCTCTATGTATCCTTCCCCCTCGTCACTATTCGGATTGATGACGATATGAACATCTTGGTTTTCCTGTGGTGTTACACGCAAGATGGCAGTATGGCTCAAAGCCGTAAGTTCGGTTTTGAGATGTTCTTTCCTCAAGTTGATCGCATAGTAATGAGGGTGAGATATTTCATCTGTATGCGAAAAAGGAGTAGCACGTTCCTCTGGCTGAAGCCTCAACTTTCCGCCTAAAGTTGCCACCGTAAAGGAACCGTAATCCTGGGTGCAACCACCTACTATCCAATGGCTGTTGCGAAAGCCCTGCAACTCAGTATCCTTATAATAATAAGGTGCAATACACTTTTTTTCCGTATCTTGAGTCTGAGGAGTCCAGAAATTCTGTCCGTTAGGCACCAGTACGGCAGGAAGGGTTTGTCCATGTTCCTCACTTCCCTTACCAAACATGCCAGCCGTCTTGGTATTAGCCTGCGCTGTGCCCACCATCGTATTGAGGGCGTGGAGCTGACGTACATGTTCTGCCTTGTCTATCCGGCTTTCCATATACTGCTTGAATTCTTCCCAGGAAAAATAGTTTTTATCATAAGACGGAACATCAGAACCATAGAACACATCTTCCATGCCTTTGATCTGTGCCTCGTTCACCTCATTATACAACAGTCTTACCACAATATTTTTCTCAGGATGAGCCTCATCCGGCACATCCTTCTTATAGAAAATCATCTGCAGGTTGGTAGCCATAGGAACCACTACATCCATGCGATTATAATCATATCGGTCGCAAGAACTTTCAAACATTCCTGTCTCTTCAGAAACCCGTTCATAACCTGCCCCCAAAAGAGTAAGCAAGCGATAGAGATTGGTATCATGACCGAAACGCAAATCAGCAGAAGGCTTACCCGAAGCCAAAGCCCTATCAGCATCATCCCTGATATGATGCCACAAAGAAACAGCAGAACGCATCGGAATCTGTTCATTATAGAGATCATCTCCATTACAGATCGTCATACGCTTATTGTTGGCTTCATAGAAAGCACGGAATTCCTCATCAGTAAAGAGGGCATTCAACTGTTCCTCTATATCTTTCGGATAAGACTTGAAATTCAGACCCACATCCTGGATAGAGGATGTGATGGCCTGCATCTCCCCCATCAACTTCATCGGATCATCTATCTTGGAAATATCCTTGAAAAGCAGATGCATGAATCTGTCTGTAGAAACCTTTGGCGTAACCTTTGTCCGTTTTTCTAATGCTTTTTCTTCCGGAGAAGTATAGGCAATCCATGCCATGTCGGCAGAATCGGTCTTTACATCCATCGTTAGTGACGGCTGCAAAAAATGCAATTCATCCGTAAAAGCCAACATACTTTTTGCACAACGGTCAACGACACTCGAACGTGCCGTCACACGATTACCCGTAGCAAAAATATGAGGAAAGCGTTGATACATACGATTGGCAATGCCCCGATGCTGAAAAGCTCCTAATTTAGAAAGCTTACCACCATTACCCCGAGCATTATCCCACACCCGCCATAAAATTTTCCTCACCTTTTTTCCTAAAGGAGTAAGATTGGACACATCCTCAAAGTGACGGTTCACCCAGGTATAGCGGTCATCATGGGGCATCCAGCGGGAGCCATGACGACCATAATGACTTATATAGAAAGGAGTGTAACCCTCCAGAACCAGATTATTCTCATCCTCATATTTCTCGATGGAAAGAGTTTTACCGGTCTCTACCTCAGTAAAAGGATAAGCACAATACACCCCACCCATCTGGCGACGGGTCTGAGCTTGTACCATCAAGAGACACATGACAAAACCTATTACTAATATTGCTTTCTTCATTAGGCTTTTATATTTTTCCACAAAGATACAAAATTAATTCTATTATCAGAACAAATCTGAAACAATTTTCCTTAGAAAGAATCATTTCCTGTCCGGAAGCATTCCTGTGAGGGTCCAATCAATTCCTAAAGGATTGTTTTTCATCCAAAGCACCCATGGCAGTTGGTGACAAAGACTGATACACATCGTTGTGCCATCTATATCCGCCCGCACGACAATAGTCTTTGCATCCCTTGACACCTGTCGCCAAGTAATACCATTATAGATGAAAGTACCAGAATGAAGCAACTGCTGTAAGGCTTTTCTGGAAATAAACAGGAAGGTACCATCACACATTCCTTTATTCTGCGACTTGTTGCAGACATAGATATTCTTTCCTTTCTGTGGATTGTCCCAACAGAAACCATTAGCCTCATCCACCAGTTTTTCCGGTATCAGATAGACCGACTGGTTGCATTTCACATACAGGGTGTCACGGTTTCCATTCAGATAAGTTGCCCCGAGCTCCCAATTGCGATACTGACGGTTTAAAACGAAATGAGAAATACCCTGTGAAGGAATACTTTTCAACAAGTTATCCACATTTTGTTCACAACGTGGAAAACGCTCTTTCAGATTAGAAATCAGCATCTTAGCATCATTATCAACAATATAATCAACAGCAGAAAAACCAGGAAGTACAAGTTTTCCACCATTTGTTAATAACTCATGAGTCAAGAATTTCCTATCCCAGGATTTCATCTTTTCATCCCTTACCACTTGCAGTTTTTTGCCATTCTCCAGATGAATCGTATATTCAGGAATCAGCGGCGAGCCTACCAGATAGAGATTCTGTCCTGCCACGGGATAAAGCCCCATCATATTGAAGACAAGCCAGGAAGACATGGCGCCGCTATCATCATTTCCCGGCAAACCGAGCGGAGTATCATCATAATTGTCATTCACAATCTGTCTGATACGTGCTACACTCAGATCAGGTCTATCCACCCAATGGTAGAGATAAGGAGTCATAAAACTCGGTTCGTTAGCAACATTATAATGTTTGTTGGCAAAGAATGTATGAAGGCGCTTGATAAAAGCCTCCTTGCCGCCGCACAACTCCACCAATCCCGGCACATCATGCGGAATGCTGAGACTATATTCAGCCGACAAAGCTTCATAGAAGAAAGTACTCCACCATGGCAGATACCAGGGAGCCACCTTCGTATCAGGGCGATAAGGAATCAGCGGTTGATAAACCTTCGACTTTCCCCAAGGCACAGAGTCGAGCCATCTCCCATCTGCATCACGAGGCATGATGAAGCCACGCATCCCTTGCCATTCATAATCTCCACGCCAAAGATTGCGCCAGTTACCAGAGCGCTTGAGATATTTCTGATACAGGTCTTGATGTCCTAACCCTTTCGCTACTTGAGCGATACACCAATCATCATAACTGTATTCCACCGTACGGTTGCCGGCTCTGTCGATACCATAAGGGATATAGCCAAGCGTATTGTATTCCTTCAATCCACCACGACCATGTTTTTCATCAGGCACACTTCCCAAATACCCATCATGATCTGTTGGTGGAACTTCAGCATCCTTGATCATAGCCTTGAGTGCCAATTCATAGTCGATACCTTTCATCCCTTTGGCAAAAGCATCGGCTATCACAATTTCAGCGTTGCTTCCTCCCTGGGTTCTTCCATTCCAATTACCACTCCGGGCATCCGGCATATAGCCATCATGCTTATAAATATTCAGAAGCGAATGGATCATATCCCGCTGCTTATCCTCATCTATCAGAGTAAGAAGCGGCATAGATGTACGGTAAGTATCCCAAATGGCATAGTAATCATCATAATAAGGAGTATCAGAGAAATGAGGGTTTTCCCCCGACTTATCCACAGGCATCAGCATCGTATGGTAGATGCCCGTGTAGAACATCCGTTTCTGTTTTTCAGTTCCTGCGATTTCTATCTTCCTCAATTTTCCATTCCAGGTTTCTCGTAGATGCTTCAACTGGGCATCGAAACCACGGGTAGGGATATTTCGCTTGGCTTGGGCGATACTGATATGCGAAATACCGACCTTCAGATTGACGGTACTTTTCGAGAAGGCAACATCCAATCTTGTCTTTGATTCCTTCACCTTATTATATAAAGTCGCATCGCTATTAGATAAAGGCACATCGCTCTGCAAATAGAAATATACGGTATAAGGGCCGCCATTATTCCAGCCGCCCCGAACCGTACTCCAACCAGAGACGGCATATTTTCCATCACAGGTAACATACGAATCCACATACTGCTGCGCTTCGCGCTTATCTGGAATCGTATCTATTCCTAAGAAAGTAGCCACATCTATCAAGAGTTTTCCCTTCTGCTTCTTGCCAAAGTCCAACCGATAGAAAGCACAACGTTCTGAGGCAGTAATCTCAGTTTGTATTCCATTCTCAAAGGTACACGCATAATATCCCAAAGAGACCTTCTCATCCACCCGTTTCTGGATGATTTCCTTGGAGTCGAAGTAAGGCTGAATCAGGATATTGCCATATTTCTGTCCACCTCCCGTTCCGCTGACATGCATCTGCGAGAATCCCTTGACAGGTTCAGGTATCGGCGCCCATCCTGCATTCGGCATAGTCACGGCATCCGGTCCCGGCTTCGCCATACCATAAGGCATACAAGGACCAGGGAAAGTTCTTCCCAATCCCTCACTTCCGATACGTGGGTCCACGTATCGGGAATAATCCTGGGCCATCAACGAGGATAGCCCAAGGGCAAAAAATATAGTTAAGAATACGCTTCTCTTCATACGTTTTAATTAATAAGTGCGCCAAAACCTTCAGTTTTATCACATTTTGGCGCATTATAAAGCTGAAAGTGCGCCAAAATCGTGATAAAATAAACATTTTGGCGCAGCTATAACGCCATTTGAATGCGATTCATCAAGACTTCCACATATCCATGACTCATCACCAATGCCTTGCTGGAAGTTTTCTTGGTTCTATCTTTCTTCGCAAAAGGAAAACAAACATTAAGCGACCATGTTTCGTTCACAGTATATGGGGGATGCTTGTCGAAATCCTCATCCAGCATTGCACTCCAAAAGCCATCATCAACTTTCGTCACCTCATAATTTGGAACAACAATCGTCAGTTTGACCTGTTCATCTTTGATGTCGCAACGCACAAGAGGACGAATATTGACACAATAAGAGGAATAACCTCCCGAGTGATAAGCAATGCCTGGCAAATAACCCTTTGCCATGATAACCCCCAATTCCTTGTCTGCCATCTCTATCGAAGAACTAGCATTGCTAAAGGTTTTCAGAAACCAATAATTCAAATCGACAAAGAGTTCATTTTTACTCTTGCCTCGCACCGAGATGGTTTTCTCAAACGTCAAAGCATTGTCCTTGTCCAACGTATCTTTTTCGCCAAGATAAAGCGCAATGTCTTTCCATCTTTGTCCATATTGATTAATCACATAAGTCTCGACCTCCTTACGGCTCAATGTTTGAGCATCTACAGCTAGCAAGCCTGCCAACCACAGTAATAACAACAATAGATTCCTTCTCATAATCAAACAGTTTTATCAAAATGGAACAAACTTCGCCTAACAATTAGAAAAAAAAGGGAGTGGCAGAATCCACCACTCCCCATTTATCATCATTCAATCGATTAATATCCAGGATTCTGCTCCCAACCATTCAAATTGATTGTATTTTGTGGCACTGGGAAAATGCGATGACGCTTGTCAAAACTTGCATCTGGGAAGTCCTTGTAATGAGGGAAGAACTCATCCTCATAATGACCGAAACGAATCATATCGTTACGACGCCAGTTCTCATCAAAGAATTCACGACCACGCTCATCATAGATTTCCTGCAAGGTAGGTTCGTTAGCTATCGTTGGAGCACCTGCGTACGTACGAATCTGATTGAAGAGAGCTTTTGCACCACTACTACCCTGACGAGTAAGAGCCTCAGCCTTCATAAGAAGTATGTCGGCAAAACGGAAGATTGGCAGGTCATTAGACTGGTTACGACCGTTATTATAGTCGGCTGGAGTCGTAAACCATTTGATGGAGTGACAACCCTGCTGATAAGCATTGGCGTCATTGCCAACTTCAATGGTGTTATCTTTCTTAGCAAGAGTGATGTTTTCCGTAAAATGTACCTGGTTGCCTTTATACATAAAAGGTTCAGTTGTAGGACGTAAAGTCTTTGGGTCACGAACATAGACATCACCACGAAGAATGCTGAGATTACGAATATCCCCATCCAGAGAGAACAATTTAGCAAACTCAGGAGTGACTACCATGTTACCACCAAACGACTGAGTAAACTTATCTGTTGAACCATAGACATTTGGCAACAAATTTTTCATATCCTTGAATGTACGAGGACGAGCATACTGCATACCCTGACGATTGATGGCATCATATGGTATTGCGTATATGAAATCTTCCACCTGCCAGCCATTGTCGTATGAGAACTTATGAAGATAGTCAACAGAACCCAAATTGAATTTACCACTATTGATAATTTCATCGCAAGCAGCAATACAAGCATCCAACTTTGGATTTGCAGCAGTTGCTGCATCATATTGGTCAACCGACTCCGCCGTATAGACAGGCCAGTTGATATATAGCTTGGCGAGAAGAGCCTCAGCCATCCATTTAGTAGGCTTGCCGTATGTATTTTCAGTAACATCATCCGTCAATGCAGGGATAATGTCATTAAGCTCACTCTCAATCCACTCCGCAACTTCCTTACGTGGAGAACGAGGTACCACAGAACCTTCAGCCTGAACTTTATCCAAAATAGGCGTATCGCCATAATTATCCATCAAAATCCAGGTATAATAAGCACGTATGGCACGAGCAGGCGCTTTCATCTGGGCAGAAGCTCCACTACCCAATTCCTCCAAGATGGTATTCGCCTTTGTAATACCAGCCGTCACATCATCATACCAACCGATAGATGCATCATTAGGAGAACTACAATGTAGTGCTTGGTGAGCATAGGTACCACTGTCATAATAACCGCCAGCAAAAGCGAGTGAAGTAAACTCATCGGAAGCCAAGCATTGCGCCTCCATATAACGGCGACCCAATGTTCCTGCAAGATGGTAATATACATCCGCCATCTTTGCCTCCACAACAATCATAGGATCAACTCCTGAGTTTTGACTAGGATCCTCAGTATATTGCGAGTTTGGACTCATGTCCAAATCCGTACAGCCGGTAAGTGTCATAGCTAACAATCCAGCTGAAATAAACAATCTATTTAGTTTCATATTCTGTAATCTGATTAATAGTTATTACTTAACAGTCACAATAGCGATACGGTTAGCATGATTGGTATCCGCACCCTTGGCGATAATACGAGTCACATTCACGCCCTTATTCTGTAGATACTTAGCTACTGCATCTGCACGTTTCTGAGACAACTGCTGATTTACAGAAGACTTGCCTTCAGGAGAAGCGTATGCTACAATCTCGACATTAGAACCACTCTTGATGCCATCAAGTTCTGAAGTATTGCCAATCTCTGCAGAATTTACAGGGAAAGTCACAACATATGTGCTCTGTACGAAAGTTGTCTTTCCTGGAACCTCCTTAACCACTTCCTTGATTACTGGTACTTCCTTGATTACCTCTCGGTCGATATACTGTGGCGTAGCCTTTTTCTTCTTGCTTCCACCGAAATTAATCTTAACACCCACCATGAAGGTACGTGTATGTGGATAACGGCTCCAACGATAATCGATACCCGGGTCAATGCCACCCATATTCACCTCAGGATCAAGTCCCTTATAGTTAGTGATCGTAAAGAGGTTATTGGCTGTGCCATAAAGAGTCAAGTCCTGAATCCAGTCATTAAAGCAATTACGGAATGTGTAACTCAAAGAGAGCGTCTGAAGACGAACGTAAGATCCTTTCTCTATATAACGGTCCGAAGGAAGTGAGCTTGAAGCATCGCCAACAGGATTAGAAAGGAATTCTTTCAATACGTTCTTACCATCTGAGAACATTTGAGCAGCCGTATAGTGAGCACGAGCACTATTATAAACATCATTACCGAACACACCTGTGATAAATGCATTCAAACTCCAGTTCTTATAAGTAAGCGTATTGTTCCAACCTGCATTGAGCTTAGGCTGCGCACAGCCTGTTATAGAACGGTCTTTCAAACTTGGATTATTGGTGGTTTCGCCTGTACGATTACCATTTTCATCAAGAACGTAGTACTCTGAGCGTCCATTTACAATTCCTGCATACTGATACGTATAGAATGTACCAATAGGTTCGCCCTCCATAATTCTCTGTGTCCAACCATCAGCAGAAACACCAGCTACCATTGGGTCACCTTGGGTGAGATTAGTAGTATGGAATGTCTCATTCTGCATCTTATCGACAGTATTCTTGTTATGAGAGAGGTTGAGGGTAGTACTCCACATGAAATTCTTGGTACGAACAGGCACCGCATTCAATGTGAACTCAATACCCTTATTGGTCATCTCACCCACATTGGCATCCATCCAACCATATATGTACTGAGTTGTAGAAACAGGATAGCTCCAAATCAAGTCCTTGGTCTTCTTATGATAAACTTCTACAGTACCATTCAGACGTCCCTTCAAGAATGCGAAGTCGAGACCAATGTTCAACATACCTGTTGACTCCCACTTCAAATCAGGGTTTGCATTCTTGGTTGCACCGTATGTGCGATAAGTCTTACCATCATATACGAATGTACCAGAAGCACCATACGTATTATAAGAAGAATACACATCAAAGCCCATGGCATTACCAGAGATACCATATCCCGCACGAAGTTTCAAGTTATCGAAGATGTGCTGGTTCTGCATAAACTTCTCCTCTGTGATATTCCAGGCAGCAGATACAGATGGGAAAGTTCCCCAACGATTGTTCTTGCCGAAGACCGAAGAACCGTCACGACGAATGGTTGCCTGAAGCATATAACGACTATCAAAAGAGTAGTTCACACGACCGTAGAAAGAGATATTACGTACCTTCTCCAAATAGCCGCTCTGAACGGAGTTCTGAACGCCCAAGATGGTTTGTGCGTATGACATATTATACCATCCAAGATCATCATTATAGTAACCTTCAACACTAAGACCGAATCCATCGTTATTCTTCTTTTCTTCCCAAGAATAACCACCCATCAAGCCCCACTTGCTCTTTCCTACCTTGAAATCGTAGTTGAGATAAGTCTCAAAAGTCTGTTCACGACCAAAATAAGTATTACGGGTAGCCTGACCATTCTTGTTGCCAATACCCTCCAACTGAGAGTTACGGGTATTATAGGCACTATAAGTACTTTGATAATTACTCCAAGAATAGTTGACACTCCAGACCAATCCCTTCCAAATTTCGAGGGCAGTCTTACCCACAAACTGGTTACGTTTCCATACCGTCTCAGACTTATTTTCCTCCATCAATGCAAGAGGATTATAGTTCTTGGAGCCAGAGCCTACTGTCCATGTTCCATCCGCATTTTTGATAGCATTAGTAGGAGAATAATAGTTCATGGCATCAAGCACAGATGCACCCTCATTGCCAGATGGTACGCCAAAGTGTTTGCCATACATCATATTCGCACCAATAGAAACCGTAAGGTGGTCTTTCAATGTCTTGGTTGACACAAGAGAACGGACATTGAAACGGTCAAAGCCTGTCATCTTGATGACACCCTCACGCTTTCTGAGATCGGCACTAATCATATAATTAGTAGAACCATTTCCACCACTTATGTTTACATTATGATTATGACTTATACCAGTACGAAGCACCTCGTCTTGCCAATCCGTATTGGCGCCACCATCCTTGAGAGTTATATTGTTGTCCTTTGCATACTGACGCAAATCATCAGCTGTACACACATCATATTTCTTCAGAATATTATCAAAAGCCACATAGCCATTGTAAGAGACATTGGTTTTCTCCTCAGCACCCTTCTTGGTAGTAATGATGATAACACCATTGGCAGCCTTGGAACCATAGATGGCCGTAGCTGTAGCGTCTCGAAGCACGTCAATAGACTCGATATCTTCTGGAGACACAATAGAAATATCAACTCCAGGGATTCCATCCACAACATAATAAGGTGACATGGCACCCGTACGGAGAGTAGAAGCACCACGAAGGGTAATGGTAGGAGAACCGTTAGGATCGGAAGTAGAAGAAACCACCAAACCCGGAACCTTTCCCTGAAGCATCTGACCTGGGTCTGTAAACACACCTTGGTTCAAATCTTCTGCCTTCACAGTAGTAATTGAAGAGGTAACATCTTTACGACGCATCGTACCATAACCAACCACTACCACTTCGTTCAGAGCAGTATTGTCTTCTTGCAAAACAATCTGACTGTTGGAACCGGCCTTAACGGTCTGTGGAGTGAAACCGATATACGAAATTTTCAACTTTGCACCCGGCTTCACATTCAGTTTGTAGTTACCATACATGTCGGTAACTGCACCATTCTGCGTACCCACCTCTAAAACAGAAACGCCGATAAGAGGCTCGCCATTGGCATCCTTCACGGTACCACTGACATTACTCTGTGCAAACGTGAGCGAACTCACCAATAAAAGGGCGGAAGAGAACAAGACACGTCTCATGTTACTTCCAATAGTCTTTTTTACTATTTGCATAACCTATTAGATTTTAGTTATAATTATACGGTGCAAAGGTAATGATACCTTATTACACCGGAGTTAAGTTCTGATTTCATTAGAATGAAAGAACCACAAAAGCCTTTTCGCTTATAGAAATATTCAATCATCTATGCCGAAAGTCTTTCCGCCATAGTTGATCTTAGGATCTGCAATTACTTTCAGGTCATCTACCTCCACATTGGTGGCTTGTTCCACATAGACTCCATATACCTTATTATATATAAAGC
>OIZO01000798.1_pt1 | contig 19048 bp, 15 predicted proteins | sample 1588551 | NCBI WGS metagenome assembly OIZO01 (sample SAMN03283271) | human gut metagenome | biome: human-associated habitat; material: feces | host: Homo sapiens | place: Peru | collected 2012 | reverse complement strand
ACGCAGGTCCTGAGACTCGCAAGGCTTTCGCTGCAGCTATCAAGGGTGCTAAGACTATCCTCTGGAACGGTCCTGCTGGTGTATTCGAGTTCGACAACTTCGCTGGTGGTTCTAAGGCAATTGCTGACGCAATCGCTGAGGCTACTAAGGAGGGTGCATTCTCTCTCATCGGTGGTGGTGACTCTGTAGCTTGTATCAACAAGTTCGGCTTGGCTGATCAGGTTTCTTACATCTCTACAGGTGGTGGTGCTCTTCTCGAGGCTATCGAGGGTAAGGTATTGCCAGGTGTAGCTGCTATCGAGAAGTAATAGCTAAACACATTTAATTATCTAAAAGTAATCGTCAGGACTTTCCCGGATTTCAGGAAATATTCCTATAGAAAGCTTGAAGATAAAGGAAAATATAAGTTCGAGGGCATCCTCTTTGGTGGTGTCCTCGAATTTTCAGTTTTAGCAAATACCCCTAAGAATCTACAACTTAACAATAATAATGGATTGGATCATTAATCTATTTACCAATACGGAATCCGTGGCTCACATCGCCCTACTCTATGCGATTGTCATTGCCATCGGCGTATATCTCGGTAAAATCAAAATCGGAGGTATCTCTTTAGGTGTAACCTTCGTTCTCTTCGCTGGTATTCTCGCAGGTCATGTGGGATTCACAGCACCAAAGGATATCCTGACTTTCATACAAGACTTCGGATTGATTCTCTTTGTCTTCATGATTGGTCTTCAGGTAGGTCCTGGTTTCTTCGAGAGTTTCAAGAAAGGTGGTGTCACCCTCAACTTGCTCTCTACAGGAGCCATTTTCCTCAACGTATGCGTGATGTTTGCATGCTACTACTTGTTCTTTGACACAAGCAATCCTAACAACCTTCCGATGATGATAGGTACGCTCTATGGTGCTGTAACCAATACCCCAGGTCTTGGTGCTGCCAATGAAGCGTTGCTCAGCGTATTCCCTAATGGTGCGCCAAGTATTGCCAATGGTTATGCTTGCGCCTACCCTCTTGGTGTGGTTGGCATCATTGGTGCTACCATTCTGATCAAGTATATCTGCAAGGTAAACCCTCAAGAGGAGGAAGAACAGTTGAACATGGAAGATGCAGCCAACCCACATGCCAAGGCACACAACATGCACTTGCGTGTGGAGAATGCTTATATCGCAGGTCGCACATTACGTGAAGTATCAGAGTTTTTGAACCGCGACATAGTATGCTCACGTCTCTTGCACAAGGGCGAGGTGAGCATTCCAAATAGTAAGACAACCTTTGAGGTAGGCGACGAGCTCCTCGTAGTTTGTGCTGAGGCTGATGCAGAAGCGATCAAGGCATTCATCGGTCCTGAAGTTGATGCAGAATGGGACCGCGAGAAGGATGAGGTTCAGCACTTTGTTTCCCGCCGCATTATCGTTACCCGTCCAGAAATGAACGGTAAGACCCTCGGTAAGATGCACTTCTCCAGCGTATATGGCGTGAACGTAACCCGTATCTCCCGTCAGGGAATGGACATTTTTGCAGGCCGCAACCACCACTTCCACGTAGGTGACAAGATTTTGGTAGTAGGTCCAGAAGAGAATGTAAACCGTGTGGCAGAAATGATGGGTAACTCCGTGAAGCGTCTGGATGCACCTAACATCGCAACCATCTTCGTAGGTATCATGGTAGGTATCATCTTCGGTAGCCTCCCATTTGCAGTACCAGGAATGCCAGTTCCTCTGAAATTAGGTATTGCGGGTGGTCCGCTGATCATCGCTATTTTGATCGGCCGATTCGGTTATCACTTCAAACTGGTGACTTACACGACCACATCTGCCAACATGATGCTACGAGAAATCGGACTGGTACTGTTCCTGGCAAGTGTGGGAATCAAGGCTGGAGCAGGATTCTGGGATACAGTAGTACAGGGAGACGGACTGAAATACGTAGGTTGCGGTTTCCTCATTACAGTCATCCCAATCCTGATAATCGGAACCATCGCCCGTCTGAAGTACAAGTTCAACTACTTCACCATCATGGGTATGCTTGCAGGTACCTATACCGACCCACCAGCATTAGCTTATGCAAATGCTTCATGCTCGAAAGAGGCTCCTGCAGTAGGCTATTCTACCGTTTATCCGTTGAGTATGTTCCTCAGAATTTTCTCGGCACAGATCGTCGTTTTGTTCTTCTGCGGATAATAACTTTTCAAGTTAGGAGTTAGGAGTATTTCCTTACTCCTAACTTTTTTTGTGTGCGACTAACTCCTAACTATTTTATAACTTTTCCTTTCAAAACCACCGATTATTAAAAAATAATCATTATCTTTGCAGCCATAGAACCAACAAGTAGCAATATGGCAGCAAAAAAATATCCATTAGGAATCCAAACATTCTCTGAAATAGCCAAAGGCAACTACTACTACGCCGACAAGACCGATGTAGTATATCGCTTGGTCCATTATGCTAAATATCATTTTCTGAGCCGCCCAAGACGATTCGGAAAGAGTCTTTTCGTATCTACCCTCCAAGCATATTTCGAGGGAAGAAAAGAACTGTTCAAGGGATTAGCTATCGAGCAGTTAGAACAAGAGTGGACGGAGTATCCTGTCATACACTTGGACTTGAGTGGCGGAAAATATTATTCCATTGAGAATCTACATGACATACTTAATATGATATTGTTGCGCCAGGAAGAGAAATATGGCATTGAGAACAATAAGTCACAAGCCTATAGCGCACGACTGACACATATTTTAGAAACTGCCATTCAAAAAACTGGCAAACAAGTGGTTGTGCTCATCGATGAATATGATTCTCCTATGCATGACTCTATGAGTGACAAAGTTCTTCAAGAAAAAATCCGCAATATCATGCGAGATTTCTTCAGTCCGTTGAAGGAACAAGAGAAGAATCTTCGATTCGTTCTCATTACAGGCATCTCGAAGTTTAGCCAACTCAGTATCTTCAGTGAGTTGAACAACATCAAGAACATCAGTATGAAGGATGAGTATAGTGATATTTGTGGTATCACTAAAGAGCAACTCTTAACTGATTTCAAAGACGGTATTGAGACAATGGCTGCATATAACAGCCTTACCCTTAACGAGACTGTAGAAAAATTAAAAGAACATTACGATGGCTACCACTTCACTCCTAACAGCCCTGACATATTCAATCCATACAGCATCATCAATGCTTTGGACGACAGGGATTTCAACAGTTATTGGTTTACGTCTGGTACACCTACATTCTTGATAGAACTTTTGCAGAAGAATGGTATAGACATGCTACAGTTGGACAATCTTTGGGCCAGAGACAATAGATTCGATGTGCCTACCGACAGTATCACAGACCCAATACCAGTACTCTATCAAAGTGGCTATCTCACCATCAAGGAATACAACAGCAAGCTACGGATGTATCGACTGGGATTTCCTAACGAGGAAGTGCGTCAAGGTTTCTCAGAAAGCCTATACCGCTACTATGCTCCAACAATGATGGGCGAATTAGATACCGTAGTCTATAAATATAGGGAAAAAGTCTTATTAGAAGACGACATCGAGGCTTTCTTGCCATACCTCCAAACTTTTTATGACAAGTTCCCTTATACCATTATCAATAACAATGAACGGCACTACCAAGCCGTCATGTTTACCATCTTCTCCATGCTTGGAGCAGATGTAAAAGTAGAGGAACCAACACCAGATGGAAGAATTGACATGGTATTGAAGACCGACACGGCCATCTACGTTTTCGAATTGAAATACAACAAATCTGCGGATGTCGCCATCCAGCAAATCAAGCAAAAAGATTATGCCAAGATTTATGTTGGAGATGGACGGAAAATCGTAAAAGTTGGGATCAACTTCTCGGAAGACAGAAGAAGATTGGAAAATTGGAAAGTGGAAGACTAACTATTCTAAAAAGTAAAATCATAATGAAATTCTCAGAGATACTATATAAATTTCGCAAAGAATCCTTGTCGGAACACGACAAGGGTTCTCGTTTTGAACGACTCATGCAAGCGTACCTCAAGACAACATCTATATATGACGGAGTTTTCGAGCAAGTTTGGCTATGGCAAGAGTTTCCTTACAAAAACCAAGAACAGTTTGGAGGAATAGACACTGGCATTGACCTCGTGGCAAAAACCTTTGAGGGTGACTATTGGGCCATCCAATGCAAATGCTACTCTGAAACAAATACAATCAGTAAATCTGATGTAGATAGCTTCATTTCTACATCAGGCAAGACCTTTGACACAGACAAAGGCCCTACCCACTTTACCCAAAGACTATGGATTTCTACCACCAACAAGTGGAACTCTACCGCAGAACTAAGCATCAAAAAACAGACTCCACCTGTAGCTCGACTCAGTCTCATTGACTTGGAGAGCGACAATGTAGATTGGGAGAAACTGGAGCAAGGCTTGTTTGGCAAAGCATCACGCCCTGCTCCATTTGCCATCATGGAGCATCAGCTAAAGGCCATTACCAAGACACATGAATACTTTAAGACACATGAACGAGGCAAACTCATCATGGCATGTGGCACAGGCAAGACTTTTACTTCTCTAAAAATTGCAGAGAACGAGACCAACAACCAAGGGCTTGTTCTTTTCCTCGTTCCATCCATCGCATTACTTGGGCAATCATTACGCTCTTGGTGCCAACAAGCCTGCCAACCAATTCATGCTGTCTGCATTTGCTCGGACGCACAAGTTTCCAAACAAGAAATCAAGAACGACGACAATAACACCAGTGTGCTCGACTTGGCTCTGCCGGCCTCAACCGACACAGATTTCATCATTAGGCAACTCAAACTTTTGCGCCAAAACAAGAAGAATGGGATGACGGTGGTATTCTCCACTTATCAGTCTATCGAGGTGATAGCCAAAGCGCAGGAAAAATTGCTCAAGCAAACCAACAATGAATATGGAATTTTCGACCTCATCATTTGTGACGAGGCTCATCGTACTACAGGTGTCACCCTGAAGGGAGAAGATGAGAGCGCCTTTGTCAAGGTACATGACAACACCTTCTTACAAGCCAAACGTCGCATATATATGACAGCCACTCCTCGCCTCTATACAGGAGATACCAAGAAGAAAGCAAAGGAAAACGATGCTATACTATGTTCTATGGACGATCCAAAGCTTTATGGAGAAGAAATCTATAAAATTGGATTTGGAGAAGCCGTTGAGAAAAATTTGCTCACAGACTACAAAGTGCTCGTTTTGGCAGTTGGTGACAAAGACATCACCCCATCATTGCGCGAGGCTTTGACCAAAGAAGATGGTACCATCCCTGTAGATGATGCTGCCAAATTTGTGGGCTGTATCAACGCTTTGTCCAAAAAGGTCTTGGGTGACGAAGGCGTCATCAAGGCTGCCGATCCTCTACCTATGCACCGCGCAGTGGCTTTCTGCTCTACCATTAAGGCTTCCAAACTGACAGCGCAAGTATTCACCGACTGCAAGGATGTATATATGGAAGACATCAACGAGCAAACTAAGGAAGAAATGGTAGATGTAGTGGCTCATCATGTGGATGGCACCATGTCTGCTACCCAACGTGACAATGAACTGATGTGGTTGAAAGCTCAGTCCGAGAACCCGATGGAATGCCGTATGCTCACCAATGCCCGATGCCTGAGCGAAGGCGTGGACGTACCTTCGCTGGATGCTGTAGTCTTTGTATCTCCAAAGAACTCACAAGTAGATGTGGTTCAGTCAGTAGGCCGTGTCATGCGACGCAGCAAGGGTAAGAAGTATGGTTACATCATCATTCCTGTGGTAGTACCAGAGAATGTAGAGGGAGAAAAAGTACTTGAAAAGCATCCCAACTTTAAGGTGGTATGGACTGTACTCAATGCCCTCCGTGCCCACGATGACCGCTTCAACGCAGAGGTCAATACGATAGAATTGTCCAAGAAGCAACCTAAGCATATTCTTTTCGGTGGTGTTGCCACACATGATGACGACAGTATAGACCATGGTGACGGTCATGGTGACGATGGCAAGAAACACGAGACGAAAGAGAAAAGTGCAGCAGTCGAACTTGCCAAGGAACTCTCCTTAAAGTTCGAGGACTTGCAGAATGTGTTTTATGCCAAGATGGTAACCAAGGTGGGCACCAAGCGATATTGGGAACTTTGGGCAAAGGATATTGCACAGATTGCAGATGAACACATCGAGCGCATCAAGAAATTGATTGCAGATAATGGCAAGCACCGCCAGGCTTTCAATATCCTCATGAAAGGTTTGCACAAAAATATAAATCCGAACCTGACAGAGCAAGAAGCTATTGAGATGCTTTCACAGCATATCATTTCACGTCCTGTGTTCGAAGCCTTGTTTGGCGACTTCGATTTTGCCACAAACAATACGATTTCACAGGCTATGCAGAAGATGCTCGACACACTGGATGACGAGATGAAGACTGAGGAGGAGCATGAAAAACTGCAAAAGTTCTATGACTACGTGCGCACCACCGTAGGCGACATCAAGGATGCAGAAGGCAGACAGCGGCTCATCGTAGAACTTTACGACAAATTCTTTAAGGTGGCTTCGCCAAAGACTGTAGAAAAGTTGGGAATTGTCTATACCCCTGTAGAAGTTGTAGATTACATTCTCCACTCAGTGAACTATATCATACAGAACGAGTTTGGACGTTCCTTGTCGGACGAGAATGTCCATATTCTCGACCCATTCACGGGCACGGGAACTTTCATTACCCGACTACTCCAGAATGGTCTGATTAGCAAAAATGCCATTAATAGAAAATACAAGAATGAGATACATGCCAACGAGATTGTCTTATTGGCATACTATATTGCATCCATCAACATTGAAAGTGTATATCATTCTCTGACACAAGAAGACAAATATAATTCTTTCGACGGCATCTGCTTGACAGACACCTTCCAATTAGGCGAGGACTTAGATGACGGGATGGAAGATAGGAAAAAAATGAGTGATGTATTTCCTATAAACTCCAAGCGAGTGAACAGTCAACGCAAGAAGTCGATAACCATCATCATCGGCAACCCTCCTTATTCCGTAGGACAGAAGTCAGCAAACGACAACGCCCAAAACTTGCGCTATCCTATTCTCGACAAGCGCATAGAGGAAACATATGCTCACATGACGCAAGCTACCAATAAGAACTCACTCTACGACAGCTACATCAAGGCTTTCCGCTGGGCTTCAGACAGACTGGACAAAAATGGTGGCATCATCGGTTTCGTAACCAATGGAAGTTGGCTGGATGGAAACTCACAAGATGGCATGAGAAAATGCCTGGAAAAAGAGTTCTCATCTATCTATGTGTTCAATCTAAGGGGAAATCAGCGCACAAGTGGTGAGTTGTCTCGCAAAGAGGGCGGTAAGATTTTCGGTTCTGGCTCTCGCACACCTATTGCTATCACCATACTCGTGAAGAAGCCAAAGGATGAAGTCAATAAAAAGGCAACCATCTATTATCACGACATCGGTGACTATCTGAGTCGTGAAGACAAGTTGAAGATAATCAAGGATATGGGTGACATCAGTAACCCATACATGATGTGGCGCAAGATTAAGCCAAACGAGCATGGGGACTGGATAAACAAGCGTAACGAGATGTTCAGACTCTTTACTCCGTTGGGAGACAAGGAGAATAAGAGTGCTATTAAGAAAGCGGAAGACCAAGAAACATTCTTCGTGCCGTTCTATTCGTGTGGTTGCCAAACAAACCGAGACTCTTGGATATATAACTTCTCAAAGGAATCACAAGCTAAGAACTCTCAAAAAATGGTAAACAACTACAATACACAAGTTGCAATTTATAAAGAAACAGGTAATGAGGAAAGCCTATGCTACGATGAATCATATATAAAATGGACAAGTAGCCTGTTGCCAAAACTTAAAAAAGGAGACAATGCTTCTTTCGATAAGGCTAAACTTCGAGTATCACTTTACAGACCATTCTGTAAACAAAGTTTATATTTTGATACGATGTTCATCCATAGGCCATACCAAATTCCAAAACTTTTCCCTACAGAAAAGACTGAAAATTTGGTAATCTGTGTATGCGGCATAGGTGTAACTAAAGACTTCACTTGCCTCATCAGCAACACCATGCCAGATTTGGAACTCATTGGTAAAAGCCAGTGTTTCCCACTCTACTGGTATGAAGACACAAAGAGCAATAACCCACAAGACCTCTTTGCACAAGCCATGAGCGAGGAAGACCGTTACGTCCGTCACGACGGCATTACTGATTGGATATTAAAGACCGCCAGAAAGCAATATGGCAAGAACGTACAGAAGGAAGACATCTTCTATTATGTATATGGTTTGCTCCACTCTTCTGACTATCGCACGACTTTTGCTACAGACTTGAAAAAGTCGCTACCTCGCCTGCCTCTACTTGACAAAACAGAAGACTTCTGGGCATTCAGCATGGCAGGAAGAGACTTGGCAGAATTGCATCTCAACTATGAATCCATTGAACCATACCAGTTCTGCAAAATCAAGAGCGAAGCCTTCACTCAAGAAGGAGACTTCAAAACCTATCGAGTGCAGAAGATGCGTTTTGGGAAAAAGGATAGTAAGACCCCAGACAAGAGTACCATCATCTACAACTCTGCCATCACTATCAGCGGCATTCCAGAGGAAGCTTATGAGTATGTGGTCAATGGTAAGTCTGCTATCGAATGGATTATGGAACGATATGCTATCACTACTGACAGTAAGAGCGGTATCACCAACGACCCTAATGACTGGGCGAAGGAACTAGGAGACGAGAAATATATCTTCAACCTCCTACTCCGTGTAATCAATGTATCGGTCAAGTCTGTAAAGATTATTAAATCGCTGCCCAAGGTCAGTTTTGAAGAAGAATAGAAAATAAAGAAAGGGATTATAAAAGAAGATAAAGACTATGAGAAAAAGGAGGGTGCCCCCAACAGGTGTCCTTTTCTTCTTTCAAATTATTACTTTTAGACAAATAATATTTTAAAATTATAAAAAAGCTGCACGAATGTTTATTTTTGTGCAGCTTTTTCTTTGTACTTTCCTTTTTTCTTCGTAACTTTGGGGCAACCTAAAGATACAACAACCCTTTAACGTTAGAAGCGTATGAAGAAATTGGGACTTATATTAAGCATAGGGTTCATCACATCCTTGCCCACTTGGAGCCAAGGAGCCAAAAGCATCCGGATAACGGAGGTGATGACCAACAACCGTACAAGCATTGTGGATGAGTACGGTGCACATAAATCATGGGTGGAGCTATCCAATTCCTCGTTTACAACCTACAACATTCGCGGTATGTTCCTGACTACCGACCGGAGAGTTCTCGACAAAAAGATGTCGCCCGAAGAACGGCGAAAGCTGATGTGTCCTCTGCCGAACAACGAGCCTCGCACAACCTTGGCTGGCAAGAAAAGCGTGATCATCTACGACCGCTATATCTGGCATGAAGATTCGGAAGATACATGCCCAGACTGTTTTCCTAAGGGAAAAGGACACTTCAGATGGTTGAGTGAAGGTACAGGACCTTTCCAACTGAAACTCGGATTAGTCCCTCTCAAGGAAATAGCAGATGCATTCCATGAAAAAAACAACTGGATCGCTCTCTACGATGGTAATGCTGTAGATTTGATAGACTCTATCAGCATTCCGTGGTTGGCAGCAGACCAATCCTATGCTCTAACCAGCGATTTCAAGACTTGGAAGATTAGTAAAGCGGATGAAGTAACTCCCGGTTATTTGCCTCAGAACACCGGGCTCAGCAAACCCCAGATACTCAAGAAAACAGATCCATACGGCGTTGGCATCGCCGTACTTTCCATGGGCATCGTGTTCTCCTGCCTTGCCCTACTCTTCATCTTCTTCTGGGCTTTCGGCGCTTACATGAAGCACAAACAGCGTATTGCTCGTGCCACGGAGAAACACGCCAACCTATTATATAAGACAGGAAAGAAGACTATAGAAGTGACATCAGAAATTAGTCACAAGACCAACGTGATGCTCAAGGATGGTTTGACAACTAAGGGTATTGACAAGGAAATCTACATGGCTGTCATTTCATTGGCGCTGAAGGAATATCTGGAGGATGTACATGATATTGAATCCGGTATCATCACCATCAAACCAAAACAGACAAGATGGAATGCCCCGAATTTTAATAATAAGTGAAGAATGAAGAGTGAAGAATTCAATAGCTTTACTGATTCAAAATATAAATATTAAAGATTTAAAACTATGGCAAAGTATCAATATACTGTCAAGGGTGTCGATTACGAAGTCGAAATCCAAGACATCGAAGGCAATATCGCCAACGTGACCGTGAATGGAATCCCATTCGAAGTGGAAATGAAGCAACCTGTGAAAGCCGGTAAGCAGAAAGTAAAACTGAGTGAAGAACGAAGAGCAGAAGAAAGTGAAGAACGAAGAGTGAAGAGTGAAGAATCCAATAGCTCTTCTGCCTCTGCAGCAAGTACAAGTTCGGCACCAACGGCAGCAGCCGGTAAGCCTGTGGTAGCTCCTCTGCCTGGTACTATCAACGAAATCAAGGTAAAGGTAGGCGACAAGGTGAATGCAGGAGATACGGTTGTCATCCTTGAAGCCATGAAGATGCAGAATAATATCGAGGCTGAAACTTCCGGAACCATCACAAGTATCAACGTGAACAAGGGCGATGCCGTGATGGAAGGCGATACGTTAGTAACCATTAAATAGATAGCTTATGGATTTCATCATACAAAACTTTCATGAGTTCCTGACCTATACGGGCTTTGCCAACGCCACGGCAGGAAATCTCATCATGATCTTAGTGGGAGCCATCTTCATATGGCTCGCCATCAAGAAGGATTTCGAACCTTTGCTTCTCGTGCCTATCGGACTGGGCATCATCCTTGGCAACATCCCCTTCCGTGCTGATGCAGGACTCGAAATCGGTCTTTACGAGGACAACTCCGTACTCAATATTTTCTATCAGGGAGTAAAACAGGGATGGTATCCGCCACTCGTCTTTCTGGGTATTGGAGCTATGACAGACTTCTCGGCACTCATCAGCAATCCGAAACTGATTCTTATCGGAGCCGCCGCCCAGTTTGGTATTTTCGGAGCATACATGATAGCCTTAGCTTTAGGTTTCGAGCCTAATCAGGCTGCAGGTATTGCCATCATTGGTGGAGCCGACGGACCTACCGCCATCTTCCTGTCCAGCAAGTTGAGTCCAAACCTGATGGGAGCCATTGCGGTTTGTGCCTACTCCTACATGGCGTTAGTGCCTGTGATTCAACCACCTTTGATGAGACTTCTTACCACCAAGAAAGAGCGTGTCATCAAGATGAAACCGGCTCGCCAAGTAAGTCAGACCGAGAAGATACTCTTCCCTATCATCGGTTTATTGCTTACCACTTTTATCGTGCCAAGCGGTTTGCCACTACTCGGTATGCTTTTCTTCGGAAATCTCCTGAAAGAGAGTGGCAAGACAACAAGACTCGCCAAGACAGCTGGCAGTAGCCTGAACGATATCGTGGTGATGCTCCTCGGTCTGACAGTAGGATGTTCCACCCAGGCATCAGAATTTCTGACCCTCAACACGATTAAGATTTTCGCCCTTGGCGCCTTGGCATTCATTATTGCCTCAGCAAGCGGCATTCTCTTTGTGAAGCTGATGAACCTGTTCTTGCCTAAAGACAAGAAACTGAATCCGCTGATTGGTAATGCAGGCGTGAGTGCTGTACCGATGAGCGCCCGCATCTCCAATAATCTCGGTTTGGAATACGACCGCCACAACTTCCTGCTCATGCACGCTATGGGACCAAATGTGGCAGGTGTTATCGGTTCGGCAGTAGCAGCCGGCGCCTTGCTCGGCTTCCTGAATTAAAATTCTCAAATAATAAGAGGATATGTCATAAGGCTATGATACATCCTCTTTTTCGTTTCACCAGAGATTTTCTTCATCAGACGAATAAAATTGCGCCATGTACTTATGGCACACCTTTATAATATATTCATAAAAGAAATCTGGCAAGATCCGATACTCAAAATTTTGTATCGAATCTTGCCAGAAGCTATATCTGATAAAAAACTATTTCAGATTAAACAGAAAGAATTTTTAGTTTTCCCTGATAAGAAACTACGATTTTCACCTGATAACTCAGCGAACTATCAGGCATAGCCAAAACAGCCAGGTAATGAATACCCTTTTCATCGATCCCTTCAAAGAGCAAGTCGCTCAATACAGCCTGCTCCAGGAAAGAATCAGGCACTTTCTTTCCAAAATCCTTCTTCTTGAAATCATGAGAGAAAAGTTTGTTAGCACCATGGAACACATTGAGATTGATAATATTGTCGAAATAGACATTATCCACCTGCACCCCATCATCATTCATCGAACTCTTAAACACCTTGTAAGTAGTAGGATTCACCTGAACATAAAGATGATACCTGTTTCCCCCATGCAAAACAATCGTATCACGCTTAATAAGCTGATTCTGATTGAGCGCTACGGTTTTCTCCTGCTGGAAAGACTTCAGGTAAGTTTTATCGGAAGTCTTGGTCAACTTGATCACATCACCACTTGGGCTCTTGAACTCGAATAAGTGAGCCGCCTGTTTCAAGATAGGATATTTCACATCTCGGGCACCTTTCATAATTAAAGTATCACCATAGATGCAGAAATATACGGGTTGACTCGTCGAATCAGGATAATAAATCGTATCTCCCTTTACTCTGAATGCCACATCCTCATCATCCTCATTCAGCCAGATGCCCTGCAACAATTCCTTAGCGCGAGTATCTTCCTTAGGGGTAGAATTCGGACTGGCTTTCTTGCCACAACTGGCGGCAACAGAGAGTCCACATAGCAATGCCATCATCAAGGAATGCCTCTTGATCAGATAAAGCACCCCTTGAATATCTGTAATTTTGCTGTTCATATCATCACACATTAATTATTTAGGGACAAAGATAATACTTTTCTACGATATGACAAAACATTTTCAATTATTTATATCTTCAAGTATTTTTTTTCCTTAAAATTATTGGTCAGTTTCATTTTTTTCACTAACTTTGCAGTCGTGAATGAACTAGAAAGACATATCGAAATCCTACTTCTGAGCAACGATTGTGTGATTGTCCCTGATTTTGGGGGCTTCATGGCTCACCACGTAGATGCACGTTATGATGGCAGAGACAACATGTTTTTGCCACCATTGAGAACCGTTGGCTTCAATCCACAGTTGAAGATGAACGATTCCCTTTTGGCGCAATCTTACGTAGAAGCATACGACATCAGTTACCCAGAAGCTATCGACCGCCTTGCCAACGAGGTGGCCGAAATTCGTCAGCGCCTTGAAAACGAAGGCAAGTATGAAATCAACAATATCGGTACTATATATCTCAACGAAGACGGCAACTATACTTTTGAGCCTTGCGAGGCTGGCATTCTGACCCCTAACTATTATGGTTTGGGCGGATTCGACATGCTTCCTCTCAGCGCTCAGGAAAATGAGCCTACAGTTTCGTTTGAGAAGACTAATAGCACCAATATTGCAGAAAATACAGAGATAAATCAAGAAGAAAAGCAGGCAGAACCAGTTGTGGCATTACAGAATGCGACAGCAAATTCTGTATTTGATGTAAATGACGATGACGAAAAGCCATCTGCCGAGTTTATCCTTATCAAGAAGAGTTGGCTCCGCAATCTGGCTGCAGCCTGCATCGCCATCATAGCTTTCTTCGCCATCTCTACTCCATTGAGAACTCCTAATGTGCAGACCAGCAAGATTGATACCGGCATGCTTACCCGTATCATGCCAAAGGAGTTAGTTACACAAAATACCCACCAAACGGAACTTGCTTCCAAGGCTGAAAACAGCGAGAAGGTATTGAAACTCAACCCAGAAACGAATAAGGACGCTAATAATGAAGCCAACGAGAAGAAAAACGACCAGGCTGAACTCAAGAGCGCCAAACCATATTATGGAATCGTTTTGGCAAGCCGCGTAACCAAGCGTAATGCTGCCAACTATGTTGAGACGCTGCAAGCCAAGGGCTTCAAGGCAGCCAAGGTGGTTATTACCGCTACGAATGTGAAGGTAGTTTATGGCTCATACGAGACTGAAGGTCAGGCCTATAAGGCTCTCCACGACCTCCGCAATAATGAAGTTTTTGCGGATGGATGGATTACCAAAGTTACTGAGTAACAGAGAATGAGCAAAAAAAACAAAAGTGAGTAAAAACAAAGAAAATATACATGAAAAGAGTTCGCTGTCCTAAGTGTGACAACTACATTACTTTTGATGAGAAGAAATACGAGGCTGGTCAGAGTCTCGTATTTGTGTGTCCTAACTGCAATAAGCAATTTGGCATTCGCATGGGTGTTTCCAAACTTCGCGAAACCCGCAAGGAGGAGGTTCTTGACGAGAATGCCAACGAAAAGGGATTCGGCTCCATCGTTGTCATAGAGAATGTATTTGCCTACAAGCAGGTGATTCCTCTCCAGATGGGCGACAACATCATCGGACGCTACATGAAGAACAGCGGAATCAACTGCCCTATCGAGACGGTTGACCCAAGTGTTGACATGAACCATTGTGTCATCAATGTGAGTCGCGACAAGAAGGGACGCCTCAAGTATGTGCTCCGTGACGGTCCGAGCTACACAGGTACTTTTGTAGATAATGAAATCTTGGGAGACAAGGAACGTCGTGTTATCGAAGATGGTACATTATTTACTATTGGCGCAACTTCCATCATTCTTCGTACCGCAGATTCACAAGAAGACTAACTTGAAGAAAAAAGGAAATTTGCCTGAAATCAATCCAAGCATGATTATAATTCGCATGAGATTGATTCGCATGAAATAAATTCATCAGAAACGAATCCGTCAGAATTATTTCATTTGGAATTCTTTCGTATGAAATTTAAGCGCTTGAAATGAAAAAAGGGCGCTTAAAGATAATAAAGTCGAATAAATATACCTTTTTCGCTTACTATCTGAAAGAAATATCGCATATTTGGCAATCTTTTTGCTAATATTTTCTTTTGATTGAAAGAAAATATGTATCTTTGCATCTGTAAATTACAAAACGTATTAAAATAACATGAATTACGTTAGGTTATGGATGTAGCAATCGTAAAATATAATGCCGGAAATATCTATTCCGTAGTCAACGCCATGAAGCGTTTGGGCATCAATCCTCTTCTTACAGATGATGCTGAAATGCTTCAGAAGGCAGACCGTGTTCTTTTCCCTGGACAAGGCCAGGCTAAAGAAGCCATGGAATACCTCAAGGCACACCACCTCGACCAAGTCATCAGAGATTTAAAGCAACCAGTTCTGGGCATTTGCGTAGGACAGCAATTGTTGTGTCGCCATTCTGAAGAGGGCGACGTAGATTGCATCGGCATCTTTGATGTAGATGTAAAGAGATTCCAGCCTCAAAGACACGAAGACAAAGTGCCTGCTATGGGATGGAACGAGATTTACGATCTGAAGACGGACCTTTATAAAGGATTCGGGAAATCATCAGAGGCTTTACTCCATCCCTACTCCTATTTCGTACATAGTTATTACGTTCCACTCTGCGAGGATACAATTGCTACAGCCAATTATATCCTCCCATATAGTGCATCCTTACACAAGGACAATTTCTATACTTGCCAGTTCCACCCGGAGAAGAGCGGCAAGGTGGGCGAACAGATTTTGAAGAACTTCTTAGAAATATAAAAGAAATATGATAGAATTAATTCCTGCCATCGACTTGATCAACGGGCAATGCGTACGTCTTACGAAAGGCGATTACGACCAGAAGAAGGTCTATAATGATAATCCTGCTGAAGTAGCCAAGCACTTCGAGAGCCTGGGCTTCAAGCGACTGCATGTGGTTGACCTTGATGGTGCCAAGTCTAAGCATATCGTTAATGATGCCGTACTCAAGGCTATTACGACGAGTACTTCCCTCGTGGTTGATTTCGGTGGTGGAATCAAAACTGAGGAGGATATAGAGAAAGCATTTGCCGCAGGTGCTTCGATGGTTACCGTGGGCAGCATCGCCGTAACCAATCCGGAGCTTTTCATGCAATGGATGGAGAAATATGGTGCTGAGAAGCTGATTTTAGGTGCAGACGTGAGAAACGGCAAGATTTCTATCAATGGTTGGAAGGAGGATTCCTCAGAAGACCTCCTGCCTTTCCTGAAACAATATATTGATAAGGGTGTAAAGAATGTGCTCTGCACAGAAATCAGTAAGGATGGAACGTTGCAGGGGCCTGCCATAGAACTATATAAAGAGGTAATGGCAGCCTACCCTAACCTTCATTTGATTGCTTCGGGCGGCGTAAGTTGCAACGAAGATATCAAGGCTCTGGAAGCTGCAGGAATTCCTGCCGTCGTTTTCGGCAAGGCTTTCTATGAGGGCAAAATCAAAGTTGAAGAATTGGGACTATAGAATCCTGCGGGAAAAAGCTAAAAAGAAGAATATGGTAGAACAAAGAATAAATAAAGGTTTGGCAAAGCGAATCGTCCCTTGCCTCGACGTAAAAAACGGCGAGACTGTAAAGGGCACCAATTTCGTGAACCTCCGCAGCGCAGGCGACCCGGTAGAACTGGGCAAAGCCTATAGCGATGCAGGAGCCGACGAACTGGTATTCCTTGACATAACAGCAAGTTTCGAGGAGCGCAAAACCTTCACAGATATGGTGACTCGCGTAGCTGCCGAAATCAACATTCCATTTACCGTAGGTGGAGGAATCAACGAACTCAAAGACGTGGATCGCCTGCTCAACGCTGGTGCAGACAAGGTCAGCATCAATAGTGCTGCCATCCGCCGTCCGGAGCTCATCAACGAGATTACAAGTCACTATGGCTCACAGGTTTGCGTTTGCGCCATCGATGCCCGTCTCGATGAAGATGGTTGGCATTGCTATGTTAAAGGTGGCAGAGAACGTGTAGAATTGGGCTTGTTCGACTGGGCAAAGGAAGTTGCCGACAGAGGAGCAGGTGAAATTCTGTTTACGAGCATGGATCATGACGGAGTGAAACAGGGATTTGCCAATGAAGCGCTTGCCAGACTGGCTGATGAGGTAAGCATTCCTATCATCGCCTCGGGAGGTGCCGGCAATATGGAGCATTTCCGTGATGCTTTCACTTTGGGAAAAGCTGATGCCGCTCTCGCCGCAAGCGTATTCCACTTTGGAGAGATTGCCATTCCTGACCTCAAGAAATACCTCAGAGAAGAAGGAATTAATGTCAGAATCTAAAAGGAATAGAATCGAGAAAGTCCCAGAAAAAAAGGACGAATCGAGGAAATCTCTGAATCTAACTGACGAAGCTTTTCCTCTCAAAGAGGATTTAAGCAACAATACAACTATAAAAAATAAAACAACTATAATAAGATAAAAATATTAAGATCATATGGAAATAGATTTTGAAAAAATGGACGGACTTGTTCCTGCCATCATTCAGGACGCAATCACCAAGAACGTTTTGATGTTGGGATTCATGAACAAGGAAGCATACGATAAAACAATAGAAACCAAAAAGGTTACTTTCTGGAGCCGTTCACGCAACTGTCTTTGGACAAAGGGTGAGACATCAGGCAACTTCCTCAACCTTGTCAGCATTCAGAACGACTGCGACAACGATACCTTATTAATTAAGGTACACCCAGACGGACCTACCTGCCATAAGGGCACAGATACCTGCTGGGCTGAGGAGAACGAGCTGAATCCTATCCTCTTCCTCTCAGAACTTCAGGATTTCATCAACAAGCGCCACGAGGAAATGCCAGAAGGAAGTTACACGACAAGCCTATTCAACAAAGGCGTCAACAAAATGGCGCAAAAGGTTGGAGAAGAGGCAGTTGAAACCATCATCGAGGCTACAAACGGAAATAATGAGAAACTCGTATATGAGTCTTCCGACCTACTCTACCACCTCATCGTATTGCTCACCAGCAAGGGCTTACGCATAGAGGATGTAGCCAAGGAACTCCAGATGCGCCACGACCCAAACTGGGACAAGAAGCGCCGAGTAGCCAAGAGCAAGGGAGAAATGAAATAATTTCTGCCGGGGAATCATCAAACATTATGTAAACCAGAAATAGAAAAAGAGATGTTGATAGACTATCAGAAAGTGAGCATTTACCAGGCTGATAAGTGCGTGCTCAAGGAAATAAATTTCCATGTGGATGAAGGCGAGTTTACCTACCTCATCGGTAAAGTGGGTTCAGGAAAGAGTTCTCTCCTGAAAACCCTCTATTGCGAACTCGACCTCGTGGAAGGCGAAACAGAAAAAGCTGAGATTTTGGGCAGAGACCTCAAGACCATCAAGCGAAAGGAAATACCAGCCCTGCGCAAGGAACTGGGTATTATCTTCCAGGATTTCCAGTTGCTCCACGACCGTACCGTACGCAAGAACTTCGAGTTTGTACTGAAGGCTACCGGATGGAAAGACAAGAAGGCAAGAAACAAGCGAATCGAAGAAGTGCTCAACGAAGTGGGCATGATCGAGAAGATAGACAAGTTGCCACATGAACTATCGGGCGGAGAACAGCAGCGTATCGCCATCGCAAGAGCCCTGCTCAACAATCCGAAGATCATCATCGCAGATGAGCCAACGGGCAATCTCGACCCAGAAACAGCCAGCAACATCGTGAGCCTGCTGAAGGAAATCACCCAGCAAGGCACGGCTGTAGTCATGACCACCCACAACATCCCGATGCTCGACAAATTCCCGGGAATCGTTTACCGCTGCAAGGATGGTGAACTGCACGAAGTGACAAAGGAATATAATCACATCGACCTCACGGAAGACGGAGAGGAAAATTAAGTGAAGAACGAAGAGTGAAGAGTGAAAAATTCTACACCCTCATTAAACTTTAAGCAATAAAATAAAAATTTAAACATTCAAATAATTTACGACTATGAAGGTAATGAAATTCGGAGGTACTTCCGTAGGCTCACCAGAGCGCATGAAGGGAGTAGCCTCATTGGTTACAGAATCAGGAGAACCAACTTTCATCGTATTGTCTGCGATGAGCGGTACAACAAACTCTCTCGTTG
>OIZO01000797.1_pt1 | contig 19069 bp, 17 predicted proteins | sample 1588551 | NCBI WGS metagenome assembly OIZO01 (sample SAMN03283271) | human gut metagenome | biome: human-associated habitat; material: feces | host: Homo sapiens | place: Peru | collected 2012 | reverse complement strand
GTAAGGTTCTTCGCGTTGCGTCGAATTAAACCACATACTCCACCGCTTGTGCGGGCCCCCGTCAATTCCTTTGAGTTTCATCCTTGCGGACGTACTCCCCAGGCGGGGTACTTATTGCGTTAACTCCGGCACAGAAGGGGTCGATACCTCCTACACCTAGTACCCATCGTTTACGGCCAGGACTACCGGGGTATCTAATCCCGTTCGCTACCCTGGCTTTCGCATCTCAGCGTCAGACACAGTCCAGAAAGGCGCCTTCGCCACTGGTGTTCCTCCCAATATCTACGCATTTCACCGCTACACTGGGAATTCCCCTTTCCTCTCCTGCACTCAAGTCTTCCAGTATCCAGAGCCATACGGGGTTGAGCCCCGCATTTTCACTCCAGACTTAAAAAACCGCCTACATGCTCTTTACGCCCAATAATTCCGGACAACGCTCGCCACCTACGTATTACCGCGGCTGCTGGCACGTAGTTAGCCGTGGCTTATTCGTTTACTACCGTCATTACAAGTCATTATTCACAACCTGCACATTCGTCATAAACAAAAGAGCTTTACGGAACGAATTCCTTCATCACTCACGCGGCATTGCTCCGTCAGGCTTTCGCCCATTGCGGAAGATTCCCCACTGCTGCCTCCCGTAGGAGTCTGGGCCGTGTCTCAGTCCCAATGTGGCCGTTCATCCTCTCAGACCGGCTACTGATCATCGCCTTGGTAGGCCGTTACCCCACCAACTAGCTAATCAGACGCAGGCCCATCCTCTAGCGATAGCTTATAAATAGAGGCCATCTTTCACAGCATCCTCATGCGAGATTGCTGTCACATTCGGTATTAGCACCCCTTTCGGGATGTTGTCCCCATCTAGAGGGCAGGTTGCCCACGCGTTACTCACCCGTTCGCCACTAAGATTACCGAAGTAATCTCCGTTCGACTTGCATGTGTTAGGCATGCCGCCAGCGTTCGTCCTGAGCCAGGATCAAACTCTCCAATAAAGTTTATTGAAGAACTAATCTAGCTCTTATTATTTAAAAAAGAAGTTATTTGACTTGGTCTTGCGCTTTCGCGCTCGACCCGCACATTCGCTTTTTTCTAGGTTTATGTTCAGTTTTCAAGGTTCACTCTGTTGCGTTTGTTCGCAACTTTGTTGTTTGTGTTTGTCGCTGTATCCCGGCGACTTGTATATAATACCACGTGGGCAAGGTAATGTCAACACCTTTTTTACAACTTTTTTAAGATTTTTTAGCGAAACACTTGGATTCGTGGATAAATAAAGTATCATGTATACACGCTTTAAGGCCTCTGAAAAACTTTGAAAATTTCTCAAAAAATCTATTAAAAAACCTCAAAAAGAGCCTCAAAAACGATGTTTTTCGACAAAAATTTCTATAATCTTTTTTCGAAATTTCCTATCACCGATACATTTTCGTATTCAATAATAAAGATATTCGGATCACATTCTTCCAACAAATGACGTAATTTCATCGACTCAACTTTAGAAACTACTGTTAAAAGTACATTAGTATTCTCACCGCTATAGGCACCTATGCCCTTAATTTTGGTTACACCGCGATGCACAGCCGCAAAAATAACCTCTTCTACCAAATCTATTTTGGTAATTATAATCATCGTTACCGTAATACTTGGCAAATAAGCCTTATCCAAAACAACGGAAGTAATTACGGCAAAGAAGATGGAGTAGACTGCTGCAGCTACATCATATAACAGAATACAGCTGCCAAAGACAAAGATATTAATAATATTGAAGACCTTGCCTACACTCATATTATGATACCGGTGCATCAGCAGCAGTCCCAAAATGCCCTCACCGCCGCCGCTGCCCTTGCTCATCAGCGTCATACCGCAGCCAAGACCGCACAGAATACCGCCTGCCAGACAAGCCGTAATCGTATCAGGCAGATAATTATATTCCGCAACAGGCACAAGACTCAGCAATACACTGTAGCTTGTGATGCAGACAGCAGATTTCACTAAAAAGTCCTTGCCGAACTTGCGTATAGCCAGCAGCATCAGGGGTATATTCAGGAGAAAATAGATACTGCCGATATAGCTATCGGTAACAAAGCTCAGCCCCAGGACGTTTCTCATAAAATATCCCAGCAACTGTGCTATCCCTAAAAAGCCTCCATTATACAGATTACATGGCAAAATGAACATATTAAAGCCTATTGAATATACCAGCGAGCCTCCTATAATCAGGCACAGGGACTTCAGGGAAAGAAATTGTCTCAGATAGGTAACAGCCTTCATGCTACAGCCTCCTTTGCCGACTGACGGGGAAGGGGGTTGATTAATAACTACTATTATAATAGCCTAAAATCTTCTGTTTGCGTATTAACCAAGTAAATAAAGCACTTTTTCCATACCCAAATAAGTAAAATGCTAAACTCTTTACAATTTTTCTGCTTATTTTTTTGTAAATCAGGCAAAATCGTCATAATTTCGCCATATACTGCCTTTATAATAAAAGCAACAAAGGTAAACAACCACTTTAAGAAAGAAGGTGCCAAATATGATGACAACATTAACCAAGTATATGAAGAAAACCACGGCAATTGCTATGGCTGCCATGGTGCTTTCTCTGCCGCTGGCAAGCATAGCATCCGCCCACGAAAGGCACGATGCTCCGCCACCGCGTCATTCCGACCGCTATGACAGACACGACCGCTACGACAAGCATGATCGTTATGACAGACACGACCGCTACGACAGACATGACCGCTACGACAAGCGTCATAAGAATGACGACTATGTAACTAAAAAGGACAGCAACAAAAAAGCTACCACCAGCTTCATTATCGGCGCTGTACTTGGTGCGGTAATTGCAAAAAACACTTGATTAACATACTCCTTTCATACTCATTACTCATACACAAAAAGAGCTGCAGTTTTACACTACGCAGAGTAGTGCAACTGCAGCTCTTTCAATTTTTACTATATTATATGTAACAGAAGAATCCTCAGCTGATTACATATCACGGCTGGCGATAATATCTACACCAAGGCCGAGAATATCCTTAACTACAACGTCACCGGTTTTAATCGGAGCAGTAACCTTTACGGTGCGCAGGAAGCGTGCGCAGTCCATGATACGTTCCTTCGGCAGTACGTTAGCGGATACTACGGGCAGCAAAGGCAGCATACCGCCTTCTACAGCAACGGTAGAGGTCAGCATACGCTTCGGAGCAGTAACTTCATCGTTAGCATATTTAGCGCCACGCGGGCAGGTATTGCCGGTAACATTGGTAACTGCGCCATTTTCAATGGTAACAGTCATCTCGCAGCCCATAGGGCACATAATGCAGTTCATAACACGAGTTTCAACAGCCATTTTATACCCTCCTTACAGCACCAGACCTACGGTAACTTCGTCACCGATCTGGGCAAATTTTGCAGCCGGAATTTCTACGGCAATCATTTCACTGGGCTTTGCTACGGGCAGAGGACGGCTCAGCAGAACGTTGTCGCCGCTCTTAACCTCCAGCTTAACTTTGCGGTGCGGTGCAGCAACACGCATGAACAGCTTAACCTTCTCGTCTGCAGGAATTTCTGCAGGCATGGTCAGCTTCTGCGGTACGCAGGTACGTACGCCGTCAATCGCCTTTACGGTTACGGTACGGGTTTCGGTTGCCATTTTCTCCTGAGCCTTGAGTGCAGCATATTTACCTGCGATTTCAGCTTCTTCGGATACAAAGTCAACCAAATCATGTACGTGTACTACGTTGCCGGCAGCAAAGAAACCGTCTAAGCTGGTTTCACGATGCTGGTCAACAACCGGACCGTTGGTCAGCGGGTTCATTTCCAGATCAAGGCCGCGGGACAGCTCGTTCTCAGGAATCAGACCTACAGACAGCAGTACGGTATCGCACTCGATATCAAATTCGGTACCCGGAATCGGAGTCATGCGCTCGTCAACCTTAGCAACGGTGATACCGGTTACGCGCTCCTCACCATGAATAGCAACGATGGTGTGGGAGAGGTACAGAGGAATATCATAGTCGTTCAGACATTGAACGATATTACGGGTAAGACCGTTGGAGAAGGGGCAGATTTCCAGGCAAGCCTGAACCTTGCAGCCTTCCAGGCTCATACGGCGGGCCATAATCAGGCCGATGTCGCCGCTGCCGAGGATAACGATTTTGTGACCCGGCAGATAGCCTTCCATATTAACCATACGCTGAGCAGCGCCGGCAGTGAATACGCCTGCGGGACGTTCACCCGGAATACGGATAGCGCCACGGGTACGCTCACGGCAGCCCATGGTCAGGATAACAGTTTTGCCTTCCAGCTTCAGTAAGCCTTTTTCCGGATTAACAGCAATAACAGTTTTATTGTTTTGTACATCTAATACCATGGTATCAACCAGGGTTTCGATTTCAGGTTTATCAGCAACGAGCTCGATGCAGCGATGTGCATAGCCGGGGCCGGTCAGCTCTTCCTTGAAGTGATGCAGACCGAAGCCATTGTGAATGCACTGTTGCAGGATACCGCCGAGTTCGCGGTCACGCTCGATAACAACGATTTTTTTAGCACCATTCTGCCATGCGCTGTAAGCAGCAGACAGACCGGCAGGGCCACCGCCAACAATAATTACATCATATAATTGGTTCATTATTATTCCTCCCCGCCATCTGCAGAATATTTTTCGTAGAACATATTGGAATCAGTACGTTCTTTTAATACTTCGGGAACAGAAATGTTCAGCTCGCGTGCCAGAATCTGGGTAACACGCGGACCGCAGAAGCCACCCTGGCAACGGCCCATGCCTGCACGGGTACGGCGTTTTACACCGTCAACAGTGCGTGCGCCTACAGGAGAATTGATTGCTTCTACAATTTCGCCCTCGGTAACAGTTTCGCAACGGCAGATTACGCGGCCGTACAGATTGTCTTCAGCAATCTTGGCAGCCTTTTCATCAGCAGTCATATAGTTGAATGCTTTATGCTTCGGCAGAGCAGCCTTAAAGTCAGCCTTCTTGGCAGCGCCGCTTACACGGGCAATTTCGTTGGCAATCAGCTCACCTACAGCAGGAGCTGCGGTCAGACCGGGAGATTGCATGCCGGCAGCATTGTACAGGCCTTCAACCTTTTCGGAAGGACCGAGTACGAAGTCACCGGTGCTGGAAACGGCACGCAGGCCGGCAAATTCGGTAATAGCTGCACCCATCGGCAGGTTCGGAATCAGCTTCTTGGCAGAAGCAATGATTTCATTCATGCCGGCAGTAGTAACAGCCTTATCTTCTTTGGAATCCTGCTCATTAGCGTTAGGACCGATGAAGGTGTTGCCGTGGGTAGTAGTGCAAACCAGAATACCCTTGGATTTTTTGGTCGGGGTGGGGAATACCACGCCGTAAACCAGACTGCTGCAGGCAGTCTTATCAAACAGAATATATTCGCCCTTACGCGGAGTGATGGTAAAGGTATCATCACCGGCCAGCTTAGCGATTTCGTCAGCATAAACACCGGCAGCATTAACTACATATTTAGCAGCAATAGTGCCTTTATTGGTTTCTACACCGGTAATTTTGCCGTCTTCCTTAACGAAGCCCAGTACCTTGCAGTCGCGGATAACTTCTGCACCGTTTTGTACAGCGCATTGAGCAAAAGCAATAGCAGCACCGAACGGCCAGCATACGCCGGCACTCGGAGCCCACAGAGCACCCTTGACAGTGGTCAGGTTAGGCTCCTGCTCAAGAACTTCTTCTTTAGACAGGATTTGCAGGCCCTCAACGCCGTTCTTTTTACCGCGTTGCAGAAGCTCCTGCAGAGTCTGCATTTCCTCGTCGGTGGTTGCAGCAACCAGGGAACCGGTCCATTTAATATCCAGGTCCAGTTCGTTTTGCAGCTCGTGGTACAGAGCGTTGCCACGAACGTTGGTAATAGCTTTGAGGCTGCCGGTAGGAGCATCAAAGCCAGCATGAAGAATTGCACTGTTAGCTTTAGTAGTGCCGATAGCGATGTCCGGCTCTTTTTCCAGCAGAACGCATTTCAGGTCATACTTGGAAAGCTCGCGCAATACAGCAGTACCTACAATGCCGCCACCAATAACGACTACATCAGCAGATTTTACAAATTCCATTCCGTCACTTCCTTGCTGAATTTTCTCATATTAAGACAAATTAATTTTATCACAAATGTTACAAAAAAAGAAGACACAAAAAAAATAAAAATTGACCAACGCGGGGCAGGAGATGTCCCGTGCTGGTAGCGATACCTTCTAGTCAAAATGTTTTCGTAAACATACAAGTCTGATTACCATTATAATCGCATTTCCAATCGCAGTCATTAGCATGATTTATATTATGCTCACAAGCATTGCATAAAAATAATTTTTTCCCACAAAAAGGGCAGTAGGCAATAAATCCATACGATAAAATATCCCATTGAATGAGTACATCATTGTCACAATTATCGCAGTGTTGATGAATAAAGTTATCTTGTTTAAGATTATTCATTATAAATTGTCCTTCCCGCAAAAAAAATTCAAGCCAGCATTTTTGATGGTTATAAGTCAATTTAATACTGGTTTTATTGTCTATAATAGTATTATACCATTTACTTTAGGAGATTCAAATATGTCGACGCCAAAATTTAATAAAGAAAAAATTTTGACTTTATTGGGAGCCAACATACAGATAGTTAGGAAAAAGCAAAACGTAACCCTTACACAACTATCAAGCAAAGCTCACTATGACAGATTCTGTTTAAAGCAACTTGAATCTGGAAATCAAAACATAAAACTTAATACAGCAAAAAAACTTGCTCAAGCTTTAGATATACCATTTACCATGCTTTTTTCGATTGATGTTGACTCGCTTTTACTTCAACTAAACAACAATCATTCTGGCTACATTGACGATGATTATATTAGTATATTCGTCACTAATTTCAAAAGGTCAAGCCAAGATAAACGTATACCTCAATTTAAAATTTTAATTGAAACGACTATACCAGAAGCGACAGTAAGCAGAATAGTTCGTGGCAAAAATAAAAATCCTGAAATAACTACACTTTATGCATTAGCTTTTACTATAAGAAAAGATATGTCTATTTTATTTACAAGAATAAATTAAAAGGAGAATGATTATGCTTTTTACTGCTTATCCAGACGAACAAAAAATAATTAAAATCATTAATGAATACCATAATGAAGAATACGTTTTAGTACGCATTACACGCACAATGATTGAAAAAAATAATATCGATGCTAACGGACTTCTAAGAGATTTATTAAAGCATTATGGTATTGTAGACTATGAAACATTTAATAATGGTGGCAAAAACGGAATAAAGTGCAGTGCTTCATTCATACAAAGCGGAAAAATAGACAAAATTAAGTTTAATTTCTATAAAGTTAATAACTCAAGAAGTGATAAAAGATTCTCAATTGATTTTATAAGGAAAAGAGTTTTCAATCATGAAATCAACGAGGGAGACTTATTATATATATCTGTCTATGCACAGAATAATAGTAACCCTAACCTTTACGTTATAAATCTTACGCATAATATTCCAACTAAGCAAGAAATTTTTTCTGCATTAGGCGAAGATAAAATTTCTCAAGCCCTTAAACAAATAAAATTAAAACTAATTAATATAGTTAACGGTGAATTCTATAATAATTCAAAAGGTGAGGGAAAGCTTGCTCCTAAAGATGTAGGTGATACATTAGAGCATTTGCTTGAAATCAATACCAACAATCGTACTAATGCAGATTTTCAAGGACTAATTGAAATAAAAGCAAAAGGTAAAACGTCAACACTAGATACACTATTCACATTAAGGCCACTTTTTAATGGAACAAAAGTTGCTGCATATGAAGTAAATGATAGAAGCAGAGTATCTGCCTTTGCTAGATTATACGGCTATGACTCTGACAAGCATCCAGGATACAATTGTTTATATATTACTATAGGCTCTGAAAACAATCCTCAAAACAATCATGGATTTTATTTAGATGTTGATGATGAAAAAAGACTCGTTAACTTAATGTGGAAAAACCCAGAAACTGGAAAGAGAGAGATTAGTGCCTACTGGACATTCGATATATTAAAAAATGAATTATACTTAAAACACCCATCAACCTTATGGTTTAAAGCAGAAACACGCACAGTTGGTAACATGGTACAATTCAAATATAATGATATTCAGTTTTCCAAAGCCCCTCAATTCACAACTTTTATTTCTCTTGTAAAAGCTGGCATTATTACTTATGATTGGCGCGGGTATACTACTAAAGAAGGTAAATACCAAGGTAAAAATCACGGCAATGCCTGGAGAATAAAACCAGCTAATAAATCCATGTTATTTACCCATATAGAAACAATCATATTATAAATACCCCTGGACTTTTCAATGTTAATATGCTATACTTAACTTGTTAAAGAAAGCTAAGGGAGGATTAATAATGCCGTATGCAATTGATTTATTCTGCGGAGCAGGAGGCTGTTCAGAAGGATTGATTCAAGCAGGATTTCATATTCTATTCAGTTCTGATATAAGTGATATGGTAGAAGTTACATATCGCCATAGACATGAACAATTAGGATTAATTCAAGGAGAAAACACTTGGTTTGAACGAGCTGACATAAGAAATCTTACCGGCGCAGATATAAAAAAACATATTGCATCTCTAAAAATTTTTAAAGAGGCCCAAGAACTCCCTATAATAGATTTAATGATAGGTGGCCCAAGTTGTCAAGGATTTAGTCGCGCTGGCAAACGAGATAAAAGCGATCCAAGGAACTTATTATTCGGTGAATATGTTAGAGTAATAAAAGAAATACAGCCAAAATATATTGTTTTAGAAAATGTTGAAGGCTTCATGGATATGCAATTTTTAGATTATAAAGGACTTCCTACAAAAGAGTATCCTAATGGAGAATTATATCCTGATGGCTCCACAACACCACAAATATTAAGAAAAGAGCTAAAAAAAATAGGTTACGATACTCTTGAGCCAGAAATATTAAATGCAGCTGACTATGGTGTTCCACAAAGACGAAACAGGGTCATATTTATCGGTTATAAAACCGGATTAAAAAAACCTTCTTATCCAAAACCAACTCACAATTCTTCTAACTACGTAACATTAAAAGATGCTCTTAGCGACTTGATTGTAGACAAGCAACTGCAGCTTAAAGTAAGCAAGCAATTAAGTGACTATCAAAAATCTAGTCGAACAGGAAGGACTCCTTCCATAATAACAGGAAAACCGATTTCATCTAATGGCGTTTTAAAAAATATTGAACTACCTTCTGCCAAAGATGTTGTTATGGAAAGGTTTTCTCTATTCAAAGAAGGGGAAACTGGCACTCTATTAAGGAAAAGGATCAAACTTGAAGGTATAGACTTAACCAACATGCAAAACCTTATTTCTCTATGTAGTGAAAAACTCTCAAAACCAGCCGATGAAATTATATCTATGTTTAAAAGTGGATGTGTTTCAGAAAATGCTCTTGATGTTTTGTTAACCAAAAAGAATATAAGACAACGCTGGAACCCAAATGAGCCATCAGCAACTATAGTAACCATTCCAGATGATTACATTAACCCATGGGAAAATAGAACTTTTAATGTTCGAGAAATGGCTAGATGCCAATCGTTTGATGATTCATTTGAATTTTTAGGAAAACGTACAACTGGCGGTTTAAAACGAAGAATAGAAGTTCCACAATACACTCAAGTTGGTAACGCTGTTCCACCACTTTTGGCAAAAGCTATTTGTGAAGAAATTATGAAAGTCTTAACTTAAATATCTAATACTGTTTTTATTCAGTAATATATAAAGCGCATAAACCATTGATATACATAGGTTATGCGCTTTTATTATTCATAGGTTTTAAATTTTTCTTATATCAATATAACGTAACACTTCACTAACACACCCATCTAAATCATGTTGAATATCATCCTCCCAAAAACGTAAAACAATCCACCCATTATCTCTTAATTCAATAGTATTTTCCAAATCACGTTCTACATTACGCCTAATTTTTTCATTCCAATAACTGGAATTATGCTTTATAGGACGTTTCTGCAGCTCTTTACCATGCCAAAAATTTCCATCACAAAACACAGCAATCTTATATTTAGTAATTACTATATCAGGGTGACAATCAAAAACCTTAAAATTTTTTCGGTATCTAACACCTTTATGCCACAATGCTTTTCTTAGGCGCACCTCTATCCCAGTATCAGAACCTTTTATTGATTTCATTATCTTCGAACGCTTAATGGTTGTTTCCAGCTTCATTATATTCACCACGCAAGTTGTGTTTGCTTATATATTTTACCATATGTTTACAATTCTTTCGAGTAAACGAACTGTGAAATAGCATATAACATACAAAAAAGCTGCTGCCATTTCAGTCTTACTGTAAGCAAAACTAAAAATGGCAACAGCCTGAAATTCTATTCTCTCTTCTTCACAAACCATCTCAGCGGCAGCTTTTTCTCCAGCCAGCCGATAAAGATATCCGAAAGCGGTGTCAGCAGAATCCAGCTTAAGACAAGCAGGACAAAGGAAACAGAGCCTACAAAAACATCGGTAAACCAATGCGCACCGCCCATAATACGGGGCAAAGAGAAAATAATAAATACAGCCAGTGCTTTAACAAAAGCGTCCTTGCCGATATATTTCCACATATACACAGCAAATATCAACAGCATCATGCCATGGTCACCGGGAAAGCTGCTGCCGGAACGATCCTTGGCAGGCCAGCCGCTCAGCTGGCTAACCCAGTTTACATTATGATACACCTGGTCAAAATAAACGGATGCACTCGCACGGTCAATCGGCAGTAACTTATCAAACTGCTTAATAATTACCGCGCTCACCAGCATCGCAACACCGATACAGAACAGCCAGCGTTTGCCTTCAACATTACTTTTGCGGTAATAGCTGTAAAAAATCGCCAGCATTGCAACGAAGGCCACCACATCAAAGGCACGCAGATTAACAAAGGCCGTAAAATAAGTAAAGGCCGTTCCCTGCGCCAGCTTCTGGTTAAAGAAATAAAAGACACCTTGGTCCAGTGCCAGCCACGGTCCATGATAGCCGGCAGTAGGGGTGCTTGCCAGCCAGCTTCCCAAAAGCAGTGCTCCCAGGATATTACAGATAATTATCCAAATCAGGTTATTTTTCTTCATATAATCTCCTCGTATTTCAACATCCACTGTTCCTCAGATATCACCTAAAGTTCAGTTAACAAATTTACGTAAATATGATACCATATTATTGAGGATTATATAAGTCTTTTATGTAGATTTTTCCCATCAGCTTCCAAAGGAGGGAGAATTATGCGCAAGCTGCTTTTACTGTTAACCTGCTTACTGATGTGCTGCTGCAGTGCGCTGGCGCTCGCCGCAGATAAAACTAAGGCTGCCGATGATCCGGACGCACTGCAGCCATTGGAAACCATCAGCGCTGCCGAAATGAATGAACGATTGCAGGCAGGCGATAGCGACGACCTGCTATATGTAAAAATCAAAGAAGACAGAGTAGAGGTTTACCAAGGTCTGGCTGCCGACCGCTCTTTGCGCAAGCAGCTGATTTTAACCATGCCCAATACCGAAATGCTGCGCTTATATACCAATAACAAGGCAACCTTTGCACAGATGAACAAAATGCTCAGCGATTACGAAAGCTCCAACACCAACTTCAACGGCTATAAAATTATCACCGATAAGGATACGCCGAAAAAGCTGGAGAACGGCGGTAAAATCTATCGCTTGTGGTTTATGAAGATTGAACGCGAAAAGCAAAGCCGCAGAGGTGGCTGGAACTTCCCGATCGGCATAGGTATCGGCATCGGCGGCGGACACAATCATGGCCCCTGGATTGGTGTAGGGTGGTAAGAAGTATATCGTATATATTACAAAGAGTGTACTAAGCTATTTTGCGACTTAGTACACTCTTTTATTCATAGCCAGTATTACAATCTCAATTAGTAAGGATATAGGTAAACAGCACCTTGGCAGATACACCTTTGATTTTAGTACATCCGCATTTTGCTAACAGTCTGATAATCCCATAAGCTGAAATAAAATTAGAAATAAAGCGAGAAATATTCTTTTCATTAGTCGAATTACGTGAAACAATAGACATGGCGTAAACCTCCTTGGTTGATTGTTTGTTGCACTTTATTGTACCAAGTTTTGAGGCTTTACGCCTTTTTTATCTTCTGAAATATGCAGTTTTCAAGGAATTAAGCTGATTTTCGGTGTGGGAAGTTTGAGTTACTACTCTAAAAACTTCTTGATATACGTATTTTATCTAGTAGTAGTCGAAAAACTATTATCAAAATATAGGCCACAAAAAGGCTTCACTACGACAAAAGAGCAGTCTGCAACTATACACAGACTGCTCTTTTTGTATTTAAAATTATTTATTTTCCTGCTTCATGCGACGTTCAGCAACACCGTTAAGGAAGTACAGCGCCAGCCAGCAGCCAACGTGGGATGCTGTCTGCAGAGTACCGTTTTCCGGATAAATTTCTACGAAATCCAGAGAGCAGGCACCGGCAAGAGCTGCCTCATGCACCATGCTCAGCAATTCATAGCTGGTCAGACCACCCATATCTTGCGGGCCTTGCGGCATATAAGCAGCGTCCAGAGAGTCGGCACAGATAGTAATATAAATTACTTCCGTATCTTTGGAAACTACAGCCAAAGCTTTTTTAATCGCTGCCTTCCAGCCTTCTTCTTTAATCTCACGACAGGGAATAACGGTAGCACCATATTTTTGGGCGTTTCTGTATTCCTGCTGATGATTACGAGGTCCGCGGATACCAATATGAGCAATCTTGGTGGCATCCATATTGGGGTCATTATACAGCTGGAAGAACGGAGAGCAACGAGAGTATTTGTCATCGCCGAAGTTATCGTAGTTATCCAGATGTGCATCAAAGTGCAGCACGCCTACTTTTTTCGGATGGCGTTTGGCCATTTCGCTGATAAGCGGATACGCAATACCATGGTCACCGCCTAAAACGATAGGCACACATTTTGCATCCAGCAGCTCGCCATATCTTTCACGAATTTGTGCAAAAGTGAACTCGTAGTTACCATTTTGTACAGCAACGTCGCCATAATCACCACCGGTCAGATGTTCAAAGGAATCAATATCAAAATCAGGCAGATAGCCGGTATAACGAATAGAAGCAGTACGGATAGATTTAGGACCATCGGTGCAGGATGAATAACCGCCAATAGTGCAGCCGCCTTCCCAGGGCACACCCATAACAGCAACATCAACCTTCTTTAAATCTTCCTTGTTTTCCAATACAGGCAGATTCAAAAATGTCGGTACACCACTATAAATATTGGTCGGTAAAAAATTAGGGTCATAGATAGTAGGTTTACTGTCTTTCATTAAAATATCCTTCTTTCCTAGTCAAAACTAAACTATTTATTCATAAGATCAGAACAGGCTGATAACGCTGCTCAGGCCAAGATATAAGCTGATTAAGAAGATTATCCAGCCTAATGCAGTTTGCAGAGTACTGTTAGTAAATTCACCCATGATTTTCTTGCTGCAGGTAAGATAAACCGTTACGCCTACAACTACAGGCAGAACGATACCGTTAACAGCCTGTGCCGTCATAATCAGCGCAATCGGATTAAAGCCGAAAGCAGAGATAACAATACCGGTTACAAGAACTGCTGCATTAGTAATAACAAAGCGTTTATCGCTTCTGTCAGTTTTCCAGCCCCACAAGCCGGCAAGTACATAGGATACACCCATCGGTGTGCAGACAGCGCTGGAAATACCGGCAGCAACCAGGCCTACAGCCATAAACGGCTGTGCAAAATCACCAAGAGTGGGCTGCAGCTGAACTGCCATATCCATAGCATTTTTTACGGTCATGCCCTGCATAACGGCAGCGGAAGTAATCAAAATCGCACCGGTTACAATACCACCGATAATCATCGGGATGTTAGTACCAAAGGCAACCAGAGGCAGCTCCTCAGCGCTATGCCAGGTACGTTTGGCGCTGGCAGCATGTAAAAACATGTTATACGGAACAACGGTAGTACCAATCAAAGCCAGGCAGGTCATTAAAGAACCTTCAGGAATGTGCGGTACAAGGCCACCAAACAATTCGCCAAGGTTCGGTTGTACAACAATCATGGTAATCAGAAAAACAATGCACATAACTACAACGCAGACAGCCAAAAGCTTTTCCAGATATTTCAAAGCATCTCCGGCAAAGCTCAAAAGCACCATAATGCACAGGCCCCAAATAGGTGCGATGATATGTGTCGAAACGCCGGTCAAAGCACTGACACCCAAAGCAGTACCCGTCAAATCGCCGCCCATATAAGCAAAGCCGCCTACAGCAATAGCCACGGCAACCAGACCTACAAGGAATTTTCTGAGCAGCGGACGGTCATCAAAAGCAATCTGCAAGGTTTCCGCTAAATCCTTTTGAGTTACCACGCCTAAACGTGCTGCCATACTTTGTGTAACAATAACGGCAATTACGGAAAAGACTATGCACCATAATAATTCATAGCCATAACCGGCACCGGCTCTGGTAGAGCTTGTTACAGTACCGGGACCGATAAAGGAACCGCAGATTAAAAAGCCTGGTCCCAAAGCAGCTAATTTTTCTTTAAAAGTAAAGTGACGCGGTGCTTTAGCACCATTTGTTTCCTTTTGCATTTGTAATGCCCCCTCAAAAAAATAAATATACCAGACGTATTTCGCTTTACATTATCGTTTTTCTTTTTATATTATCGTCCGATATTATTTCTTATATCACTTTACAGCAGCTCTGTCAAGATTTTTTTATACTATTAATGTAAAACATTTCCATAAATCACATTTTCAGATATTTTCTTCAGTCAGACGCTGAAATAGTCTGCGCCAATCAAAAATAATGTATTATAAAAGCGGCTCTCCAGCTCTTCATTGTCAGTCTAAATATATGTTATAATATATTTAATGTATCGAAGATATCGAAGGAGTATTATCATGACTACTACACCAAAGCTAATTCAATCAGTCCAGCGTGCTATTGATATTCTTAACTGCTTCACCAACAGTAACCCTGAAATAAGCATAAATGAAATCAGCGCCAAAACAAAACTGAACGTCAACACAGCCCGTGGACTTATCAATACAATGGTAGCAAACAATCTGCTGCTTTTAGACCATAACACCAACCATTACCGTCTGGGCAGCTTTTTTCTGAGCAAAGCAGGCATTATCCAAAGCCAAATCCGTTCTTATATAATTCTCTGTAAACCACTGATGAATGTGTTGGCAGAAAAGTATCATATAACTGCCAGCCTGCAGATTGTCAACCAGGATGAAATTGTTACGATTTATTGTGCTTATCCTGTCAGCACCTCTTATTACATCACCTTGTCCGAATATACGCCTCTGCCGGAATACGTTACCTCATCCGGCAAACTGCTTTTAAAGCATGTACTGCTTCCCGCACGTCCTGATTATCTGGACGATATTGAATTTAAGCCCTACACGCCATATACCTTACAAAATAAACAGGAGCTGCAAAAACAGCTTGATGAAATTACGGTTAAAGGCTATTCCATGGAAAAAGAGGAATTTAACCTTGATGTCGGCAGTATCGCTGTACCGATTTTTGATTTAAATAAAGACCTCATCGGCACCGTCAGCGTCACTGTCTTTGCCAGTGCTATGCCACGTCTGGAAAAAAATTTGGTGCATGACCTAAAGCAGATTGCCGATCAGGTCGGCGGTTTAATCGGTATGCAGAAATAAACCTTGTACTAATCTCGTTGCTTCCTTGCGCAAGTAACGAGATTTTCTTTTTTCACGATATTGTCGTTTTAAAATTTGTAATTTCGTCTTGTATGATTTGCGACTTTTTTGTATAATGCATATGAGCTATATAGGTTTCTCTATATAGTCCAATGCAAAACAAGTGAGGGATTATTAAAATGCAAGAAGAAGTTAAAGAACCGGTTTCCATGTTTGTTTTATTTGCCAGGATGTTTTCTATTACTGCCAAAAATCTGGAAAAAGAATTTGGCGAAAAAGGCCTGAAAGTCTTAGAGGACAGCGTTAAAGAATTTGGTATTGAACGAGGTAAGGACATTGCTGCCCGCGCCAAAGCCAACGGCAAAGAAAATACGCTGGAAAATTATCTGGATAATTACGATATGGGCCGTAGCGAAGAATTCGGTTATGATACTGTTTATAAGCAAGACGGCATCCACCAGGATTTTCACCGCTGCGTATTTGCCAAAACCTGGATGGATGCAGGTGAAGAAAAATATGGTCGCATCTATTGCGAAAACATTGATCCTGCTATCGCAGAAGGCTATAACGAAAATATGGAATGTGTGCATGACCATATCATGTATGCAGATGGTCATTGCACCTTCTGCTTCCGTATGAAAGAGAACAATAAAAAATAATAACGGCACACTATACCAACTAATAAAAACTCCCCTTAATATATCTGTACATTTGCTGCAGCAGATATTAAGGGGAGCTTTTCTATATATTTTTATTTTCTACATTAAAATGCAGGCTCAATGGTTCCTTTATATTTATCGGCAATAAACTTCTTCACAGCCTCGGACTGATAAGCCTTCACAAAAGCCTTATAAGCCTCTTTATCCTTATCCTTGTTGCGAGCAGCAATAATCATCACAGCCAGCGGTTCGTCCTTAGGCTCAAGGAAGATATTCTGCTTTTTAACATCCAGACCGCCGCTCATTACATAGTTCATGGTAATAGCGGCAGCATCTACATCAGCCAGACTGCGCGGTAGCTGTGCTGCCTCCAGCTCCTTAAATTTCAGATGCTTGGGATTATCGACAACATCCTTCGGCGTAGCCTTCATGCCCACGCCATCCTTCAATTTCAACAGGCCGGCACGCTGCAAAAGCAGCAGACCACGACCGCCGTTAGTCGGGTCATTAGGAATAGCAATCGTTGCACCGTCAGGAATATCCTTCACATCATGCACTTTGTCACTGTAAATGCCCATGCGCATTAAAATAGCATTGCCGATTGGTACAAGGTCAGTCTTGTTGGTCTTGTTGAAGTTATCCAGGAAGGGCTTATGCTGATAGCTTACCAAATCCAGCTCACCATCTGCCAAAGCCTTGTCCGGTGTAACATAATCAGAAAACTCCACAACCTGTACCTTCAGGCCGCTTTTGGCTGCTTCCTTGGCTGCAGCCTCCACAACCTCGGCATGGGGACCGGCAGTAGCACCAACCTTAATCGTTGTTTGAGCCTGCTTGTCACCGCCGCCGCAGCCTGCTGCCGCCAGTGCCACTACAGATAACGCAATAACCAATAATTTTTTCAACATAATTCATCGTCTCCTTTGCAAAACTAAAATAAAAAAAGCCTTCGTTTATCCATACCGCATTTTCATTATGCAGTAAGGGACGAAAGCAAACTTCGTGGTACCACCCAATTTCACTGCTACCTCACGATAGCAACCTCCTCAAGTACGCCGGACTAAGCCATTAATACTTCAGCACTGTAACGGGTGCGCCCGGACGACCTAAACTTGCGCTTCAGCCAATCAGCTCCAAGACCATCTTCGGCAAATTCTCCTGCGCTTCCTTGCACCAAACGGAAGCTCTCTGTGGCAGTACTCCTTGCGTACTCTTCTTTTCATCGCTCGTATATGAACTTGTGAGTAAAAATATACAACTTGTCAAAGCATCTGTCAACCAAAAACAGGAAAATTTTTCTCAAAGCCTAGTATTTTAGTAGATTTGTAAACGATGTTACACAATTCACTTACTTAGACAACTGCTATTCAGGCCCATGCAACAGAAATATTATTTTTATTTTACATTTCTTCATTATAGTGCCCAAAAATGCAATAAAAAGTGTAAATTTGCCTATTGACAAGCTAGGCTTTATCATGTAAATTATCAAGCAACATCACACAAGCATTGCTTGTTGATTTTGTTTCACGAATAAAAAATTTGACAATATCACGCTCAACAGGTGAGAAGATTCCGGAGGAGAAAAAATGCAGCAATGTGCATAAAACTGCTTGCTGCAGTCCTGATGCAATATCCGGTATCTTGCCGCCTGACCTTGAAAGGAGAAGATGACACTATGGAATTTGCAACAAAATGTATTCATGAAATCGGCGCAGCCGACGCAACCGGCAGCATTACCCCGGCAATTTATCTTTCCTCAACCTTTGCACACCCCAAGCTGGGGGACACTACAGGCTTTAACTATACACGTGAATCCAACCCGACACGTGCACGTCTGGAACAGCTTCTGGCAGCATTGGAGAACGGTGTCGATGCCTTGGCTTTTTCCTCCGGCATGGCTGCAGTTGATGCGGTTATGAATCTTTTCGCGCCCGGCGACCACATTATCACCGGCAACGATCTCTACGGCGGCTCCTTCCGTCTGTTCCGCAACCTCAATGCCAAAAACGGCGTAGAGTTCACCTCTGTGCATACTTCTAATCTGGAAGAAATCAAGGCTGCCATTAAGCCCAATACCAAAGCCATCTTTTTGGAAACACCGACCAACCCCACAATGGAAATCAGTGATTTGCGCGCTATCAGCAAAATCGCCCACGAAAATAACTTTTTGGTTATCGTCGACAATACCTTTCTGACACCATATTTCCAAAGACCGCTGGACCTTGGTGCTGATATCGTTATCCATAGCGGAACAAAATATCTTTGCGGTCATAACGATGTACTCGTCGGCTTTACCGTAGCCAAGGACCCTGTTATTGCCGACAAGCTGCGTCTGATTTATAAAACAACCGGTGCCTGTCTGGGAGCACTTGATGCCTGGCTCGTTATCCGCGGTATCAAAACTCTGCCGCTGCGTATGGAGCAGCACCAGAAAAACGCTTTCGCCATTGCCAAATGGCTGCAGGAGCAACCGCGTGTACAATATGTTTTATATCCAGGTCTGGAAAATCATCCCGGTTATGAAATCAACAAAGCGCAGAGCACCGGCTTCGGCGGCATGATTTCCTTTGCTGTAGACAGCGCCGAAACAGCACGCCAAATTTTGGAAGGCGTCAAGCTCATCAAATTTGCCGAAAGCC
>OIZO01000795.1_pt1 | contig 19136 bp, 12 predicted proteins | sample 1588551 | NCBI WGS metagenome assembly OIZO01 (sample SAMN03283271) | human gut metagenome | biome: human-associated habitat; material: feces | host: Homo sapiens | place: Peru | collected 2012 | reverse complement strand
AGCATCCTGAAATATTAAAGATACAGTGTGCAAGTGCTGTTCTCTTCGCATCCTTCGGTTGACCAATACTTGCCAAAAGTGCTGTGATCGTTGTTCCGATATTATCACCGAAAAGGATCGGAATCGCACCTGCCAGACCGATGATACTTGTCACTCCATCCGGTCCTGCCTGAGATGCAAAGTTCTGAAGTACTGCAATCGTTGCACTTGAACTCTGTACTACAAGAGTCATTAATGCACCAACAGCAACTCCAAGAATCGGAACATCTGCCACTTTGCCGATCAACTCTGTGAAAACAGGGCTGGAAGCTAATGGTTTCATAACTGTTCCCATCGTTTCAATTCCAAGGAACAATAAACCAAATGCAAAAATCGTCATACCAATATTCTTCACACGTTCTGATTTAGAGACAAAATATACGATAAATCCAATAAAAATGATTGCATAAATGTAGTCACTCAACTTAAATGCAATCAACTGTGCTGTCATTGTTGTACCGATATTGGCACCAAAAATAATAGAAATTGCCTGTGGCAGTGTCATTAGTCCGGCACTAACAAAACCAATCGCCATAACCGTCGTTGCACTTGAACTTTGCAGTACGGCTGTAACAAGCATTCCCGCAAGTGCTCCCATTACAGGATTTCTCGTTAAAAGTGACAGGATTTTCTTCATTTTTTCTCCTGCCGCTTTCTGAAGACATTCACTCATCATATTCATTCCATAGATAAAAACCGCCAGGCCGCCAAGCAGCCCGAAAACAATCTGTATGTTTTCCTTCATTTTCTTCCTCCAGATCCTCTCTCATGTCTGTTTGCAATTACAAATCACTGTCTTCTGTGATTTACAAATGTCTTACATCTGTTTTTCAAACGCAGTGCTTTTTTCTTCTTTACATATCCGAGATTATCATGGCTTTATAAAAAACTCTGTGAAGTTATGTTAAATCTATGTTAAATAGCGAAAATTTTATTAAAATCCCTTTTAAATAATGTTAAAACCAGGTTAGTTATCTATAACCTTCTTATTCTTTGCAGTCTTTCACTTCAAACGATAAACCGGACTGGTTTTCCACATTCTATATAGAAAAAAAGTGTGTTATCCACACACTTTACTGTTCATGTGTGAATAACACTCTAAAACTTCTTTACATTATTACAGTTCGCAGTTATTTACTGTTCTTGGGAATGGGATAACGTCACGGATATTGGACATTCCTGTCAGATACATTACGCATCTCTCGAATCCAAGTCCGAATCCGGCATGTCTTGTAGAACCATATTTTCTCAGATCAAGGTAGAATCCATAATCTTCTTCCTTAAGTCCAAGTTCTTTCATTCTTCCAAGAAGCTTGTCATAATCATCCTCTCTCTGGCTTCCTCCGATGATCTCTCCGATTCCCGGTACAAGACAGTCTACAGCTGCTACTGTCTTACCATCTTCGTTCATCTTCATATAGAAAGCTTTGATCTCCTTCGGATAATCTGTAACGAATACAGGACGTTTGTATACCTGCTCTGTCAGATAGCGCTCATGCTCTGTCTGAAGGTCGCATCCCCAGGATACTTTATAATCAAACTTATCATTGTTCTTCTCAAGGATCTCTACTGCCTCTGTGTATGTTACACGTGCAAAGTCAGAGTTCACTACATTATGAAGTCTGTCAAGAAGTCCCTTGTCAACGAAAGAGTTGAAGAAGTTCATCTCTTCCGGTGCATTCTCAAGTACGTAGTTGATCACATACTTCAACATAGCCTCAGCCAGTTCCATATCATCCTCAAGATCTGCAAATGCAATCTCCGGCTCGATCATCCAAAACTCTGCCGCATGTCTTGTTGTGTTAGAGTTCTCTGCGCGGAATGTCGGTCCAAATGTATAAATATTGCGGAATGCCTGTGCATAAGTCTCACCATTAAGCTGACCGCTTACTGTAAGGCTTGTCTCTTTCCCAAAGAAATCCTGTGTGTAATCTACAGTTCCATCCTCATTCTTCGGAACATTGTCCATATCCAGTGTTGTAACACGGAACATCTCTCCTGCACCCTCACAGTCACTTCCTGTGATCAGCGGAGTGTGTACATATACGAATCCTCTGTCCTGGAAGAACTGATGGATCGCATATGCTGCCAGAGAACGAACTCTGAATACAGCCTGGAATGTATTTGTTCTCGGACGAAGATGTGAAATTGTTCTAAGATACTCAAAGCTGTGACGCTTCTTCTGCAGTGGATAATCCGGCGCAGATGCTCCTTCGATCACAACCTCTTCTGCCTGGATCTCAAACGGCTGTTTAGCCTGCGGTGTTGCTACCAGTGTACCCTTAACAATGATTGCTGCTCCTACATTCAGCTTGGAAACCTCAGCAAAGTTCTCCATCTTGTCATGATATACGATCTGTAATGTATCAAAATAAGATCCATCATTCAATACGATAAATCCGAATGTCTTAGAATCACGAATGCTTCGGATCCAGCCCCCAACTGTTACCTCTTTGTCAAGATATGCCTCTCTGTTCTTAAATAACTCACGAATTGTTGTCAGTTCCATACCATTTACTCCTTCAAATAATTCTTCTATCTTTTTCTATTATCAGAATCTTCAAACAGATGCCTCCCGGCAGTCTTAACAGTTATTATAACACTCCAGGAGCGCAGAGTAAATAAGAAACAACTGATATCACTATGTATTTCATCTATTTTCTCAGTTTTTCCAGTTCTGCCCTCAACCGGATCAGTTCCTTTTCTGCCTCCAGTGATTCTTTCTCCGCTTTCAGTGTTTCCCTTTCCTGCTTTATTGCTTTTACTTTTTCCCTTTCCTCTCCAAGAGCCTCATCCAACTCGTCAATCATTAGTTTTACTGTATTACGATCCAATATTTCCAGTTCTTTTGAAAACATCCCCATCATCCTTTCGCTGTTCCGGCAGATGTTATAGATTTCTTCATAAATGTCTCTAAATTCAGAATTTTGTTCCAACAATTTTATAATCATATCGGGATCATCCTCTTTAAGAAATACGAGCCATTCTTCTAATCTACCGTCTATTTTTCTGCCTTCATTGTGAATGATGTCATCAAAAATGTCAAGGCAAATAAACGTGTACTCCTGTAAAAGGTTCAGTTCTATTCCTGAATCACTTTGTTGCTGAAACCGATGAATATAAATGTCCTTTGAAAAACTCTTGAAAACACTATTACTTTTTTCAAATAGAACTATCGTATATACTTTTTTTATGTCTCGATAATGAAACTTTTTTCCTAATTCTCTTCTTACTCTTTTATACTGTCTTAATAACATATCAGCCGAATAACATGCACTACGCTCCCCTGGAAAAAGATATCCGATAGTGTTTCTCCTTCTGTTTTTTACTCCCGGCCAGAAGTAGATATAGAATAATTTGATACACTTCAAATTTCAATGTGTTTTTTGTTCGTAACTCATCTTTTTTGTTGATAAAATGAGGATATCTTTTTTCTACACAAAACAATATTTTTCTAAAATTTTCCAGGTGAATAACTTTATAAACATATTTTGCATAATTACTATTGCTTACGGATGCTTATAAACCGTACAAATAACTGTCCTAAAGCAATAAAAATCCAGAATTTTGTATCTATCTACAAACATACCTTTCCACTCTTGAAATCCAATATTTTCTAGTATAAAATATTCTCGTTAAATTCTTGACGAATAGCAATATAACAACGGCAGCTATTCCCTGTCAGAGATTTCACCTACCACCCGGGAGTAACTGTGTTACCATTCACAGCAAGAGAGCTGCCGAATTACAAAAGAATAAGGAGTTATATCATGGACAATCATTTTAACACTCCCGCAGAAGTCATTGATCTGAGTATCAAAGCCTGCGAGAACAAAACCCGTCTTCCCCTTGGCAAAATGATTCTGCTCGGTATCATGGCCGGCGCATTTATCGCTTTCGGTGGTGCTACAAGCAGTACGGCAGCGCATGCAGTAGAAAATGTCGGCGTAGCAAGAGCTCTTGCAGGATGTATCTTCCCGGTAGGACTGATGCTCATCGTATTTCTCGGCGGCGAACTTTTCACCGGAAACTGTCTGATCATCATGGATGTATTTGACAAGCGTGTCACATGGGGCGGATTATTCCGAGATCTTTTCATTGTATTTTTCAGTAATCTGATCGGTGCTCTTTGCGTGGATCTTCTCATTGTATACAGTGGAAACCTGAACTACTCAGGCGGACTTCTCGGTGCTTATACAATCAAAGTTGCAGTTGGAAAGATTGCGATTTCACCACTGCAGGGAATCACTTCCGGAATCTTATGTAACATCCTGGTATGTCTTGCCGTACTGATGGCTACTTCTGCAAGAGATATTGCCGGTAAGGTATGGGCAATCTTCTTCCCGATCTGTGCTTTCGTAGTCGGCGGATTCGAACACTGCGTTGCCAATATGTTCTATATCCCGGCTGGTATCCTTGCTTCACTTAATCCGGCTTACGTTGCAAAGGCAGAAGAAGCTTATGGAATTACAACTGAACAGATTGCAACACTGACACCACTTCACAGCCTTGCAAACTTTATTCCGGTCACACTTGGAAATATGCTCGGTGGTATGATCTTTGTCGGACTTCCACTGTATCTGATTTATAAGAAGAAATGGAATTAATCATCCCGGCATATTCTGGTAATAATTATGCTTTAAAAAAAGAGGAAGAAACTGTCGATAGCTTCTTCCTCTTTTATATTCTAATTCAGCCTTCTGGGTGAGCTGTTACTAATCTAATCCAAACAGACTCAGAAGTTTCTGGCCAAAACTTGTTTCCTCTGTCTTTGTTTCTGTCACCTGCTGCACTTCTTCTTTCTCGATAGCAGCAGTCTTAATTACAAACTGTACAGATTCCACATTCTCGTTCTTATCAGAAACAAAGGATATAATCTGTGCGTCTCCACCGGACAGAGAATCGATCATGTCATTCATCTCATCCTCGATCTTCTCATCCATTCCGTCCGTCTGATCATAGAATTCCTGTGTTCCATCCTTTAATTTCTGTACTCCGCTCTGCAGTGTTCCAACACCATCATCCAGTGTAACCGCACCGTCTTTCAGTCTTTTGGATCCTTCGACCAGTTCCTTGCTTCCGCTTGCAAGTGTCTTTGTTCCATTGGAGATCTGTGAATATGCCCCAACGATAGACGCTACCCCATCCGTATAAGCACCAATGCCACTGTCCAGGCTCTCATAGCTGTCGACCAACTGATTGATCGCATCTCTCAGTGTTGTCATGTTTGCTGTGAGACCAGAAATACTGTCTGCAAGTGTAACGATTGCTGTGTCAAATGTTGCATAATTATTATTCAGCCGTTCCAGACCTGCTGTAAGATCAGATGCTCCTCCAGAAATCGTATTAAAATACTGTTTGGTTCCTGCAATTGCCGCATTATTTCCATTCAGAAGTGTAACCGTCTGATTCAGCACACTGATCTGCTCCTCAAGTACCTGTATCTGCTGCGCATATGCCGGATTGCTGTCATAATCTGGCATGCTCTTCAACTGATCGATCGATGCGTTCAGTGCTGAGATCTGTGAAGACAGATTTGAGGCTGCCTGACTGTTTCCTGCCTGCAACTGTTCCAGATCCAGCCCGCCCTGCTGCATCGCTGCCTTATAACTGTCATAGGAAAGGCTTCCTGAAAGCTGTGCCGCTCCAGCGTAAGCATTTCCAATCCACTGACGGATTGCAGAGGAGCTGTCCGTCAGCTGCTTCAACTGATCCGTTGCTACAGCAACATTGGACAGTTCTGACTGTACCTGCTGTAATGCTGCCAGCATCTGGGAAGAACCGCTGGTCAGTGTCCCAGACTGACGGTTCAGTGTATCCAGCGCGCTCTGCATCTGTGACACACCACTGCTTAAGCTGTTAATTCCTGAATCCAGAGAAGTCGTTCCTGTATAAAGAGAAGATGCTCCGTCTTTCAGGCTGCTGCTTCCATCTGCCAGCTCTGTCGTACCATTCGAAAGCTCTGCTGCTCCATCATTTAACTGTTTTGCCGCATCCATGATGTCTGTCACCTTCTCCATCAGTTCCTCATCATCAATGTCGATATCCAGATCCAGTTTCACTCCATTGATCGTCGCTGCATCCATCTCAAAATCTGTCACATCTGCTTTGATCACCGCATCCAGACCTTTTCCCGGAAGTACGGTGTAGCTGATCTGCTTGTTGGAACCTATGTTTGCAAGTGTTGCACCGTCTGCCTGGATATTCTCACATTTCTCTGTATCCAGTGTCACGGCTGCCTGCAGCGTACAGCTGTCATAGAAATCGGTCATGCAGTCCTCATTTTTATCGATCTTAATATGGATTTCAAATGCTCCCGACTGACCTGCCAGATCCTCCGGGGAGATTTCTTTTCCGTCCAGTGTATAAGTGAAGGAAATGTTCCACGGAATCTGCACATTTTTCATGGTTCCCTGATAATACACCTTTTCTTTATCCGTTGAGAATGTGACCTTATCCCCGTCCTGATGAATGGCCTCCGTTGTGTTCAACATTTTTACAGAACTGTAATCTCCATAATCTGTCACATCTCCCTTGCCGAAAATATTTACAGCATTCACATTATCTACCACTCCATTTGCATCCGTCATAATATAGATGACTTCTTCCTTTTCCTGCTGGTTCTTCTCCGCTGCTGATACCTTTACTCCTGAAACGCCCACACTGCCAGTCACAATCGTCACTACAAGCGCCCCTGCAATTACTCTGTTTCTATTCATGCTAAAATTTTCCCTTCTTTTCTGACTTTTCTTATTTCACAATCTTTTCCGGATTTTTTTCTTAATAAATGTCCTGTCAAACAAGTACAGCATTCCCGGCAATGCAAATAAAACAATGATCAGGGAACACACGGTTCCTTTTCCAATTAAAAATCCCAGCTGCGACAGCAGTCCGTGGGATGAAATATATCCAAGTAAGAATCCGACCACCGTCAGAACACTTCCTGACGTCAGGATCGATACCGTTACCGCTGAAAGTGTATTCGATACAGCCTCCTTCTTTCCACAGGTCTCCCTGTATTCCTTATACCGCTCTGTCAGCAGGATCGCATAATCTACAGTCGCTCCAAGCTGAATGGAACTGATGATCAGATAAGCGATATAGAAGAGCGGCTGCCCTGAGAAGTACGGAATGGAAAGGTTGATCCAGATTGCTGTCTCGATTGCAAGCACCAGGATCACTGGAAGTACGATTGATCTCATGGTCAGCAGAAGGACAAGGAACACTGCCCCGATCGCCATCAGATTGACCTTCATCATATCCTGCGTTACCGTATCCATCAGGTCATAGGTTGAGACTCCTTCTCCTGCAAGATACCATTCACCCGGATAATACTCTTCCGCTGTATCCCGGATCGTCTCTACAAGATCAAATGTCTCATCTCCCTCATAGTCTGCCTCTACAGAAAGAATCATTCTCGTATACCTGTCAGAACACAGTTTGGAATATGTCTCCTCATCCAGATAGCTTTCCGGAATCTCCATTCCGACTGTATCCACATATGAAATGATTCCTGTCACCTGCGGAATCTCATGCAATGCATCTGACAATGCTTTCTGCTGTACCTTATCATCCTTTGGAAGCATCAGCACATAAGTATCACTCTTTCCGAAAATGTCTTCGATCTGTGCTGTATCAGCACCTGTCTGTGTCTTCTCATTAAAGATGTGGGATGCCCCGTAATAGAAACTGTTCGCATTGGATGCAAGGAAAGATGGCACGATTGCCAGTACGAATATGATCAGTACCGGTACTGTCACCTTCTGGACCACACGGCCAAATCCATTGAAGGAAGGAACAAATGGTCTGTGTTCCAGCTTATCCAGCCATTTATAGGTAGATAAGATCAGGCATGGCATAAAGGTAAATACTGTGATCAGACTGATTGCAATCCCCTTCGCAAGAGCACGTCCGAGATCCGGTCCAATCAGAAACCGCATCAGACACAATGCCAGGAATCCGATTACTGTTGTCAATCCACTGGACAGAATCGACGAGGTCGACATCGTAAGTGCATCTACCATTGCTTCTTTCGGATCACTGTTCTGCTTCCTGCATTCTGTGAATCTGTGAATCAGGAATACCGAATAGTCCATGGAAACTGCAAGCTGCAGGATCATTCCCGCCGCATTGGTCACAAAGGAAATCTCACCAAAGATCAGGTTTGATCCCGCATTGATGATCAGCGCTACTCCCAGTCCAATCATAACAACGACCGATTCAAACCAGGAATCTGTTGTCAGGATCAGCACCAGAATGACAAAGAGCACTGCGATCACGGAAATCTTTCCGATTTCACTGACCGTACTTGTCGTCGCAGCCGCCGTAGATACTGCACTTCCTGTCATCGCATTATCATCTCCTATGATCTTACGGATATTACTGACTGCGTCTACTCTCTTTTCCTTCTCGATAGTTACAGAGAAAAGTGCATTTCCACCTTTGTAATAATTCTCTATCGTATCTATGTCCTGTGTCTCTAAAGGCACATCCACTGATACTGCATCATCCAGCCAGGTGACATCTGTCACTCCGTCTACATTACTGATCTTCTCTTTATATTCCAATGCCTCCGGGATCGTCACATCCTTCACCATAACCCTGGCATTAGGAACATCTCCGTCAAACTCCTTATCCATCAGATTAAGTGCTACCGTAGAAGCACTGCTTTCTGGCAGATAATCATTCATGTCATAATCTACCGATATCTGCGTCTTACACACCGCACAAATAATAAATAAAACAGCATATACTGCAATCACCAGTTTCCTGTGATTCACAACCCAGTTGTAAAATTTTCTCATCCCATACACCTCCTACGTGAAACGATTATAGAAATCTGCACCAGAAAACTCTACGGACAAATCAGTCTTCGTGTGCAAATACGGACAAATCTGTTTATTTGACCGTCAAATGTGGGTGAAAAAAGATTGATTTTTTACCGGTCACCTGTATACTATAATTTCAGGAGGGATGAACATGACTCATGAAGAAACGTCTTTACAGACAAAACTGACACTTTGTAATTCACTGAAAAAGATTATGAAGCAGAAACCGTTTTCCAAAATAACGGTAAGTGAACTAATCAAGGACTGTAATCTGAACCGTAAGACCTTCTATTATCATTTTGAAGATATTTACGGATTGTTAAAATGGATGTTAGAACAGGAAACGTTTGAAATTGTTAAACAATTTGACCTGCTGGTAGATTACGAAGATGTATTTAACTTTGTGATTGATTATGTAGAGAAGAATGCTTATTTTCTCAACTGTATTTATGATTCTGTTGGGCGTGATGAGTTGAAGCGTTTCTTATATCAGGATTTCATCGGTGTGATCAATACGCTGGTTCTCGATACAGAAAAGAAACTTGAACTTGAGGTTGAAGACAGTTTCCGCGATTTTGTGTGTAACTTCTATACCGAAGCTATTGCCGGAATGCTGATTGATCTGTTCCAGAATCTGGAAAAATATAACCAGGATCAGGTACTGGAGTATCTTACGATCATGCTGAAAACTTCCCTGCCGGCAGTGCTGGCTGCGAAAAAAGAGCTGAAATCTTAAGACAAGATTTCAGCTCTTTTTTAAGAGGCGCAGACCGGATTTGAACCGGTGAATCAGGGTGTTGCAGACCCACGCCTTACCGCTTGGCTACTGCGCCGTATTTATTCAACTATTAAAGTATAACAAAATACACGCAGTACGTCAATGATATTTTCTTTGATTTTATTTATCTTTTCCGCCAATCACATTATCTACGAAGAAGTCCTGTGCAAGGATATCTTCATCAGACATTGTCTCTCCTTCTTTTACAAGAACATTTCCTTTACTGTCTTTAAGTTCTCCGGCATAAACCTGAACTTCTCCACTGTTGATCTTCTCACGAAGTTCATTCACCTTATCCTGAACATCCTGAGGTACAAGATCTTTGTTGAACGGAGCAAGTGCCGCACATTCTCCACCTTCATAATAGTTTGCAGAGATGTCTACTGTTCCGTCTGCTGTCTTCTTCATGATATCTTCAAAAATTGGTGCCCAGTTCCATACAAAAGATGTAAGAACTGCCTTCGGTGCAGATGCCTGCATATCTACATTGTAACCTACACAAAATGCACCATTCTCTTCACATGTCTGAGGAACTGCCGGTGAGGAAGCCTCCATACCCATGTATTTGATTCCATTGTCGATCAGAGTCTTTGCATTCTGGGACTCAATGTCAAGATCATACCAGCTATCTGCCCAAAGTACCTGAACAGTTGCATCCGGATTCGCATATTTAGCTCCAAGTGCATAAGAGTTGATTGCTGTACGTACAGAAGCCTCATCCATACTTGCACAGAAACCTAACTGATTGGAACCTTCATTCATCAGTGCACTTAAGTAACCTGTCAGGAAATCTCCCTCATATCCACGAATCTGGAATTCGATAATATTGTCATAAACATCATTTCCCTGCTGTGCGAAAACAACGTCCGGATACTCTTCCTGAAGCTCAGAGAGAATTGCTGCATATCCTGCTGAACATCCGAAGATAATGTCTGCACCTTCGTCAACAAGTTCTTCTACTGTAGACTCGATCAGAGAAGTATCCTCTTCTGAAATCTCTTCCATTGTGATCAGGTTTGTTTTTGTATCAATTCCGACATTCTCACATGCCTTTACAAGACCTTCATGCATAGACTGTGCCCATCCGCCATCTTCTACAACTGAATACTCCATCTCACCGATGATAAGCTCAGATACATCTTTCTTTTCTTTCTTTGCATCAGCCTTCTCACCATCTCCTGAAGAAGATCCACATCCTGCTGTCAAACTTGCTACCAACGCTGTTACCATTAACATACTTACGATTTTCTTTTTCATTACATCCTCCTAAAATGTTTGAAACTAATAAACTGTTGCTTTCTATCCTGCTCACAATTCATTGTGAATAGAAACTATTTTATCTGCTCTCACGGTCATACGGTTTGGCAAGTGCTGCCGGTTCTGCGGTATGTTTTTTCCTGAAATTTCCTGTGGACAGAATAAATACAATCACTGTTGCCACATATGGAAGGGCACTGTAGAATTCTGTCGGCACAGACGGAAGATAAATCTGCAGATTACTTCCCAGACAACTAATGAAGCCGAAGAGTAATGCTCCCCCTGTCAGAACCAATGGATTCCAGGATGAAAATGCAACCAATGCAAATGCGATCCATCCTTTTCCGGCTGTCATTCCACTGTTCCAGAAATTTGTGTTTGCAAGTGAAACACATGCACCACTGACTGCCATCATCATGCACCCGAAGATAATATATCCATATCTCATGGCAAATACATTTTCTCCCGCTGCATCAAGTACTGCCGGATTTTCTCCCAGAGCACGAAGCTTTAATCCATATCTTGTCCTGTAAATATAGAACATAGATAGTGGAACAATAAAATACATCGCATAGGTGAGCAGACACTGCTTAAAGAAAATGTCTCCGAGCACCGGAATCTTTGAGAGCAATGGAATTGCAAACTTCTCAAACTTCAGATTTGCTGCCACACCGGCAACATCTTTTCCTATAAATCCACTGAGTCCTGTTCCAAAGATCAGCATTGCCATACCGCATACGGTCTGATCGGACTGAAGTGTAACTGTCAGAAATGCGAAAACCAGTCCCAGGATTGCTCCTGTAAGAAGAACAACCAGGAAGGATAATGCAAGATTCTGTGTCTTTACTGCCGTAATGTATCCACTGACAGCTCCCATCAGCATGACACCTTCGACTCCCAGGTTCATAATTCCTGCTCTTTCAGAGAATGTTTCCCCGATTCCTGCATACATTACAGATACTGCATAAACCAATGCACCCGAGCAAAGTGAAATAATTAATGCTATCATGCCTTCACCTCCTGATTTCTTACAATTTTATAACGCTGGAAGAAATCTCCTGCAATGACAAAAATCATAACTGCTCCCTGAATCATAGTTGCAATCTGCGCCGGAACTCCAAGCACCTGCACCGTAGCACTACTGTTCTGAAGTCCTGCAAAAAGAATTGATACAATCACAACAACCAGAGGATTCAGACGACTGAGATATGCGATAACAATTCCTGTATACCCCGCATTGTTCGGCATCTGCTCAATAATACGGTGTGTCACTCCTGCATACTGTACATAACCAGCTAGTCCTGCAAGACCACCACTGATTACAAGTGCAAGAATAATATTTCTTTTAATATTAATTCCTGCATATCGTGCAGAATTCACACTGCTTCGGATTACCGACAGCTGATAACCATCCGTTGTATATTTATACGCAAGGAAAATGAGAACAGCTGCAATCAGACCTAAGATAATTCCGGCACTGATGCCACTTTCTCCGAGCTCCGGAATTTCAAGTCCGGATGGAATTCTTTTTGTCTGTCCCACATTCTGTCCAGGCATTTTCCAAGGTCCGAGTACCAGATAACTCAGAATGATCAATGCAATGTAGTTCAGCATCAAAGTTGTAATGCTTTCGTTAACATCCCAATACGCTTTTGGAATAGCAGCAAGCAATGCCCAAAATGCTCCTCCAAGGAAGCAGCACACGGCAAGAATGATACTTCCTGCAATTCCTTCCACCTTTGGGCCAAACAGTACGAACACGCCTCCGAAAATGGCTCCCATCGCATACTGTCCTTCTGCTCCGATATTATTCAGATTCATCTTAAATGTCAGTGCCACGCCAAGTCCACAGAACATCAGTGGCAGACTGGCATTGATCATCTTACGGATCCCTTTTCCTGAAAGGAACACTTTCGTGAGCATCTTACTGTATACCTGCAACGGATTAAATCCTACAGAAGCAATGATGATTCCGCAAAATGCGAATGCAAGTATCGTAAATAAGATGGATGTCAGCACGATACGAAGCATTCCGATATTTTCTCTTTTTTCAAGTCGTATTTTATTTTTCATAACGTTCACCTGACATAAGCCTTCCTATTGTATCGTAATCTGCTTCATTGCGGTCAAGCACTGCCATCATCTCACCTGAACAGAGAACTCCGATCCGGTCTGACATCTGGAATAACTCGTCCAGTTCCTCTGAGATCAGAAGTACTGCTACACCTTTCTTACATTGCTCAAGGAGAATCTCATGGATGGCCTCGGCTGCTCCCATATCCAATCCACGGGACGGGTATACCGCTACAAGAAGAACTGGATCTCCACCAATCTCTCTTGCAACAAGAAGCTTCTGTTGATTTCCTCCGGACATCAGAGAAACCGGACTCTTGTCTCCTGCTGTCTTGATCGCATAACGGTTGATTTCATCCTGTACAGTATCATGAATCACTTTCTTCTTCAGAATATGATTTTTACTGAATCTAGGCGTATCATACTCCTTTAAGATTCGGTTCTCTTCCATATTCATTCCCGGAACAAGTCCCATACTCAGCCTGTCTTCCGGGATAAATCCTACTCTTTTCTTCACGCGTGCTTTCGCACCCTGTGTCGTGACATCTTCGCCACTAATCGTAATTGTTCCACCAATTGCTTTACGCAGTCCTGTTACTGCCTCTGCCAGTTCTTTCTGTCCGTTTCCGGCAACTCCTGCAATTCCAAATATTTCTCCTGCATGAATGTCAAAAGATACCTTTTTGATTGCTTCAAGTTCACGGTCATTCTTCACAGTCAGATCTTTTATTTCAAGAACAACTTCCTCTCTCTTTGTGCCGCCTTCATTTTTATGCGGTTTTAGTTCACGTTCTCCGACAACTGCTTTCGTCAGACGCTCTACTGTTGCTTCCGATGCAGGCATTGTATCTTCTACTTCTCCACCTTTTAACACAGTGATACGATCAGCGAACTCCATAACTTCATTCATTTTATGGGAAATAACCACGACACTCTTTCCACTATCTGCCATGCGGCGAAGTACATGGAACATCTCTTTTGCTTCCTGTGCTGTTAAAACTGCTGAAGGTTCATCGAGAATCAGGATATCCGCACCTCTGCAAAGGAGCTTAACAATCTCAACTCTCTGCTGCTCTCCAACAGACAACTGCCAAATCAATGCTGATGGTTCTACGTCCAGATGGAATTCTTTTGACCATTTACCAATCTGTTCTTCCATTTCCTTCTTATTTAATATAAATTTACATTCCGGCATGTACAAAAATACATTTTCTGCTGCTGTTAATGTCGGGATCAGACGGAAATGCTGATGTACCATACCGATTCCCATCTCAACTGCATGCTTTGGGGAACGGATAGAAACTTTCTTCCCTTTATGAAGGATCTGACCTCCATTTGGTTTATAAATTCCATTCAGAATATTCATAAGTGTACTTTTTCCGGCACCGTTTTCCCCGAGGAGAGCATGTATCTCCCCGGGATATAATGTAAGATCTACGTCCTTATTCGCTGTTACGCTGCCGAATGTCTTTGTGATGCCACGCATCTCAAGAATAGGTTCTTTCATCTTCTTATCTCCAGTAACTCATTCTGTTTCTATTGCTATCAAACAGTTACTCAGCCTCTACAGGAATGAATGAAAATGTTGTCACATCAAACAATCCCATATCTGTCAGCTTAATCTCCGGAATTACTGCAAGTGACATAAAGCACAATGTCATTACCGGCTCAACATCTCCACAGATTCCAAGTTCTTCATATGCCTTCTCGTGAATATCTGTCAGTTTCTGATCTACCCACTCACCACTCTGATCACTCATCAGTCCGGCGATCGGCATTGGCATGCTTTCGATCACTTTACCTTCTTTTACAAGAACCATACCGCCCTCCTGCTCGATCAGACTGTTTACTGCAAATTCCATCTCTTCGTCACTGACTCCGACAACAATGATATTGTGAGAATCATGTGCGATGGACAATGCTACTGCACCTTCCTTGATTCCATATCCTTTCAGGAATCCACAAGCTACATTTCCTGTTCCCTGATGACGCTCAACAACAGCTACTTTTACAAGATCAACTTCTGGATTTCTTACGAACTCTCCATTTGCATCCAGCTCAATCTCTGCTGTATCTTTCGCTGTTACAACTCCACCCGGAAGAATCTTGATTACATTTACTTTGTTTGATTTCAGGTTCATTTTAAATTTCTCTTTGGAGAAATCTTTTACGATCACACTTCCCTTAACGGAAGAAATATCACATTTTTTGATCTCCGGCAGATATTTTCCTTCTTCTGCCACCAGAGCACCTTCTACAAATACACGGTTTACGTGGAAATCTTTCAAATCATCCAGAAGAACGACATCCCCACGGTATCCCGGTGCAATTGCTCCTCTGTCTTTCAGGTCAAAGCATTCTGCTGCGTTAAGTGTTGCCATACGAATTGCTGTCACAGGATCAAGACCTTCCTCTACACAGATACGCAGATGATTGTCAAGATGTCCTTCGTGAAGGATTGTCTTCGGCTGACGGTCATCAGAACAGAGCAGGCATCTTCTGCTGTTCTCTGCTGTCATTCCCTTGATCAGTGTGCGAAGGTTATGGCATGCAGATCCCTGACGGAGAAGAATGTACATTCCTCTTTCCAGACGGTCATTCATCTCTTCTACTGTAGAACATTCATGATCTGCTGCGATTCTTGCAGCGGCATATGCATTCAGCTCTTTTCCTGTGATTCCAGGTCCATGTCCATCAATAAATTTGCCTTCCTGTTTTGCTACAATGATCTTATCCAAATCACTGTCTGCCGCATTGATCACGCCCGGGAAATTCATGAATTCACCAAGTCCGGCAATTCCTTCTCTTGTGATCGGCTCTTTCATTGCTTCTGCATCGATCACTGCACCTGAGTGCTCGAATGGTGTAGCCGGTACACAGGATGGAAGCTCATATTTCACATCAAGCACTGTGTTCTCAGCTGCTTTCATCATATAGTCCAGACCGGCAATTCCGCATACATTTACGATCTCGTGCGGATCTGCCATAATGGTTGTTCCTCCATGTGGAACTAACAGGCGTCCAATCTCCTCAGGACTTACATAAGAAGATTCGATATGGATGTGGCTGTCGATGAATCCAGGTGCTGCATATCTTCCTTCTGCATCAACCACTTTCTTGCCTTCATACTCGCCGATACCTGCAATCTGATCACCTGAAAATGCAATGTCTCCTTCCTGGATTTTTCCAGAAAATACATTTACGATTTTACAATTTTTAATTACAAGGTCAGCTGGAATGCGACCTGCTGCTGTATCAATTAACTTCTTTAATTCTACTTTCATTGTTGCTGCATCTTTCATATCAGACAGCCTCCTTTTCACTTATTTGTTACAGCCGGGTCAGCTTAGATCCGGCTTCTGTAACTGTTCAGAGCCAACATCCAAAATGCTTGGCTCTGAACAGTTACCATTTTCTACTATATTTTATTTCTCACGTACTGCAAGAATTGGATCAAATATTTTCAGGTTTACATAATCAACCGGTCCAACATCTGTAATCGCATAATCCGGAATAGCTGTAATCGGGAAGAAGAACATATACATCATCGGATTCGGAAGATCTGATCCAAGACTTCTCGCTGCCTGGTCAATCTTCTTTTCCTGTACTGCGATTTCTTCCGGTTCTGCATCACTTACGATTCCGCCAACCTGGAGTGGAAGGAATTCTATGATCTCTCCGTCAGCAACAACAACCTGTCCGCCGCCCTGCTCGATCACATAGTTTGCTGCAATTGACATATCCTCTGCACTGACACCCATAACAACCAGGTTATTATCATCCGGTGCCGCGGAAGATGCCATTGCACCTTTCTTCAGTTTCCAACCGGAGCAGAATGCCAGGGACTTATTTCCATTTCTTCCGAAACGTTCCAGTACAGATACCATAGCTACATCCTGCTCTGTATCCGGCTGTACAATACCGTCTTTTACCTGCAGGACAACATCTCTTCTTTTACGTACGAATGGTCCTTTGACATCCATTGCCAGGACATCTACTTCTCCATTCTGGATGCTTGTCTTATATTCAAAATCTTCTTTTGTTGTAAGTTTGCACTTCAGTGCGCCCTGCAGTACGCTGCTTCTCTTTGGTGCTTTCAGTTCATAGGAAAGCTTGTGATCCTCAGCAACCATAGTTCCATTTGTCATAACCTTGCATACTTCAAATTCTTCAATATTCTTAACAAAAAGAATATCTGCAATTCTTCCCGGACAGATGGATCCGATCAGATGATCGATACGGTATGCCTCAGCACTGTTGATCGTTGCCATCTGGATTGCCGTCATCGGCTCAACGCCTGCTTTGATTGCAAGACGAACCACATTATCAAGATGTCCTTTGCTCAGAATATCTGTTGCAGTTACATCATCTGTACAGAAACTTACTCTTCTTGCAAATGCCGGATTTACTTCTGTTACAGCTTTAATATTTTCTTCCAGGAAATGTGTTACACATGACTCACGAATCAGCATGTGCATTCCTTTTCTCATCTTCTCAACAACTTCTTCATGTGTGTAGCTCTCATGATCAAGACGAACTCCACCACACAGATAACCATTGAGATCATTACCAACTGCCATCGGTGCACATCCGAATACCGGGAGTCTGTTTTTCATTGCCTGAGCAATTGCTCCAAGTGTATTCTCATCTTCTTCCTGCATGGACTCACGTACTGTCTCCCATACACCATAGCACTCCGGCCACTGCTGAACTTCTTTGTGAACTTCTTCTGTGAAATTAAATGCTACTGTTGATTCCGGGATTGTATATGGAGTCTTATATGGTGCTCCCCAGAATACTTTCAGAGGACTCTGTTTCATCTCTGCAAGAACTTCTTTTAATCCTTCAAGTCCGGATACGGAAATATACTCGTCCAGTCCTGAAATCATACTTGTTGTTCCTCTTGGCACAACAGCTTTTGCATAACTTGTAATACTCATCTTACTGCACTCGCTATGGATATGTCCGTCGATCATACCTGGTGTCAGATAGTATCCTGTAGCATCAATGATCTCTGTATCCGGTCCGATATAATCCTCTACATCCCCAACTGCTGCGATCATATCGTTGTAAACTGCAACGTCAGCCGGATAGATCTCGCTTGACATTACGTTCACAAGCTGTCCACCTTTGATCACCTTGTGTGCCGGAAGGATTCCTCTTCCTGCACGAATCATCTCTTTGAGTGCTTCCTTGTTTGTTCTTTCCATCTCTGAACCTCCTGTAAATATTTTAAAAAATAAAAAAGATACATTGTCCGCATGGCGGCTAATCAGGTTTCCCGTCCTGCAATGTATCTTTGAAGAATTTTCAACTCTATTTAGTTTGTCTTATGAAACGCACAACAATTTTTTCACTCCAACAATAGATTTGGATTCTATAGATTTACACAAGTCTGCGTCTTTATTTAGATAATATCATATTTTTCAAAAATTTCAGCATTTTTGATGATTATATTTTCTTTGTTTTATTCATAAGCATTACTTATAGAAAAGGGTGTCCCACCTATCTTGGAACACCCTTGCCATTCTTTTTCTGTTACAGTTACAGTAATCTTAATCTTCTATATTCTCTTTATTTTTCGTCTGAATCCTCTTCGCTTTTAAATGGAATCACTTCGCATTCATTTGAAACTTCTTCGTCTTCGTCATCATCTTCTTCCTCAAGAAAGCTTTTGATTCTTGATAAGCAAATTTTGATTTTCCTGAACGAATTTTCACTCTTTACATCTGTTTCATCTTTCTCTGCATCTGACATGAAATTCTCTGACGACTGTTCCTCTGTGTCCTCTGTAATCACAGGCATCGCGATTGTTTCACCCAAAACTTCTGACTCTTCTGAGCTATCTATAGGACTATCACTTTCATCAGAAACAATCTCCTGTATATCCTCAACATTATTCTCTTTCTTTATTTCTTCGTTTTCAGTTGTCTGATTTGTTTTTATAATTCCATCTGTCGCGACCGTTTCATTCATTTCTGTAATTCCATCTATCTCGGCCATCTGATCTGCTTCTGCAGTTCCATCTGCCTCAGTCTCTTCATTTGACTCAGTCATATCTTCTGTTTCAGCCGCTTCATCTATTCCTTCCAACAGCGCATCAACCGTCTTCTCTTCCTCTGACACTTCTTCTACTTCTGCCTCTGGCTTCGGTTCACACG
>OIZO01000792.1_pt1 | contig 19172 bp, 15 predicted proteins | sample 1588551 | NCBI WGS metagenome assembly OIZO01 (sample SAMN03283271) | human gut metagenome | biome: human-associated habitat; material: feces | host: Homo sapiens | place: Peru | collected 2012 | reverse complement strand
GCATGCTCCGGGAGTTCGTGGATTTTGCCAATGTATTCAACTAACTCTCAATTTAAAATAATGTCTGCTGCACGTATCTCTCGGGGAATTCATGCAGGTAAGTAAAGCATTCCTTCGGGGAACACAGCATACCATTCGCTACGCAGGTATTTTGAATCAGTGCCATAAGCTCTTTTGCATAAGGACTGGGAATATCGTAGACATTTCCGTAGGTGCTGATATATTTTTGCCGGATGCTGGGGAAATCACGATCCAGCGCCTGATAGAAATATTCCCGGTCGCCTTCCCGCAGCGTGACACCAACATCGAACACCAGAATCCCCTGAACTCCTGCCAGCAGGCAATAATCAAGCAAGCCTTCTATATTCTCCCTGGTATCGTTAATAAAAGGAAGAATCGGTGTCATCCACACAAGAGTCGGTATTCCCAACTCTTTACATCTCATCAACACTTCAAAACGGTCTCTCGTAGTAGACACATGCGGTTCAATCTTACGGCACAGCTCCTCATCATAAGTAGTGAGCGTCATCTGCACGACTGCTTTGGCCTTCTTATTGATAGATTGCAGCAGATCGAGATCCCGAAGCACCAGATTGGATTTTGTGAGTACCGTAACGCCATATTCATACCGATCGATCAGTTCCAGACATTTTCTGGTCAATTGAAGCTCTTTTTCAGCGGGAAGATACGGATCGCACATGGCACCTGTACCGATCATGCATTTGTGCCGTTTTGAACGTAATGCCTGCTCCAGTAGTTCAGGAGCATTTTTCTTGACCTCGATATCTTCAAAGGCGTGTGTAAAACCGTAACATCTGCTGCGGCTGTCACAATAAATGCAGCCGTGGGAGCATCCGCGGTAAATATTCATTCCGTTATTCTGAGATAAAATCCCCTTCGCCTGGACAAAATGCATGGCAATATTCTCCCTCATTTGATTGTATAACTTTGTTTTTATATTAACATAGGAAAAGTGAGAAAACAAAAATAATTTTAACTAAAATTAAGCTAAAATAGCTAGCTAAATAAAGATAATAATGATACAATACAAGAACGGAGATTGGAAAAGCTTTACGATAAAACAATTATGGAAAGGAAAACTATTGATGCAGAAATTTGGTACAGAAAAATTTCATGGGGTGAATTTTGCGGTATTTCCGCACAAAGGCGTACTGGGATCTGGAGAAGCTAGAAAAAGTATGGAGGAAATGGCGCATAAGACCCACGCGAACTGGGTGATACTCACTCCCTCGGGGATGCAGGAAACCCCTTATAGCGAAGAAATTCATTTCGATGGGGAGAAAAGCTGCACGGATGAAGAACTGTGTGATATGATCCGATATGCGAAGAGTCTGGGATTAAAGGTGGCATTAAAGCCTACCGTGAATTGTGACAACGGTGTCTGGAGAGCAAGGATCAGCTTTTTTGATCATGATGTTCCCTGTGAACCGAAGTGGGGCAACTGGTTTGAAAGCCATATTGCTTTTCAAAAGCATTACGCACAGATCGCACAGCGGACAGGGTGTGAATTATTTCTTACAGGTTGCGAGATGACGATGACAGAGCACCGGGAGACGGAGTGGAGAAAGCTGATCGCAGAGGTCCGCACAATATATGACGGGCCTGTCGGTTATAATTGTGACAAATACGGGGAAGATCATATTACATGGTGGGATGCAGTGGATGTGATCGCTTCCAGCGGATATTATCCTATCGATGATTGGGAGAATCAGTTGGATCGTATTGAGAAAGTGGTTCGAAAATATCAAAAGCCTTTTCTGTTCTCGGAAGCAGGATGCATGAATATTCATGGTTCCGCGCAGGTGCCAAATAACTGGGAACTGCAGGGTAAAGAGGATGATGCGGAACAGGCAGACTGGTATCTGGCAATGTTTTCTGCCTGCGAAAAACGGGACTGGGTAAAAGGCTTCGGAATCTGGGACTGGCCGGGAAGTATGGAATGGAAGAGCCCTTATGCAGTCTGTGGTCGCCCTGCGGAGGCTGTGATCGCAGAAGAATACAGCTGTCGTGGCAAGAACCGGAGATAAGAGGGCGGAACAGCGAAAATCAGAACGACAGATAAAACAATGCACAGGGAGGTATGGCAGAAAATGGAGCAGCCAACAAAGACAGTCAGTGTAGCAGCATTGCCGCAGGTACGGGTGTTGGGACGCACCACGGGAACGGACGTGGTGAATTTATTCTGGACAGGCAGCGGAATAGAATTTATCTATACCGGAAGTGAACTTCAGGTGGAGGTAAATGCCGATTACGACGCTTATGAACCGTGGCTTGCGGTGGAACTGAACGGCGTGCAGATCAGTAGAGTTCCATTAAATAAAGGGAAAAACGAAGTGTGCCTGTTCCGGGGGATGACGGTAGGAAAACCGAAGCATGTACGAATTCTGAAGGAAGTACAGGCAATGCATCAGGATCCCGGGCATCTGTTACAGATTGTGGGATTGCAATATGTAGACGGTGAATTCCTGCAGTTGCCGGAGCCGAAGTATCGGCTGGAATTCGTGGGAGACAGCATTACCAGCGGGGAAGGTACGGTGGGAGCCGTCTATGAGGAAGATTGGATCAGTGCCTTTTTCTCTGCGGAAAATACGTATCCCCGTATGGTGGCAGATGCATTATCCGCGGAGTATCGTGTGGTATCCCAGAGCGGCTGGGGAATTGTCACCGGATGGGATGGAAATGTGGAGAATAAGATTCCTCCGTTTTACACACAGGTCTGTGGATTGCTCACTGGGGAGAGGAATGCTTCTTTGGGAGCGTTGCAAGACTATGATTTCGAGGCATGGCAGCCAGATGCGGTCATTATCAATCTGGGAACCAATGATGCCACAGCGATTCAGTCCGCAGCGGAACTGGGGCAGGAATGGGCAGGAACACGGGACATAGAAGAAGTTAAAGAGATCCTGACAACAGCTATCTGCGATTTCCTGAAAGTAGTGCGGAACAGCAACCCCACAGCACAGATCATCTGGGGTTACGGTATGCTGGGAGACAATTTCCTGTCCGCCATCCGGGAAGCTGTGGAAGGCTATGCGAAGCAGACCGCCGATTCCCGGATACACTTTTTACAACTTCCCGGCACTACACCGGATACTGTGGGCAGCCGCCTGCATCCAGGCGTGAAAGCCCATCAAATTACCGCGAAAGAGATCGAAACATATCTGCAAGAACTGTTATAGAAGAAATTTATAATTTCTTAAGAAAAATGTGACGTAAAATGTGACAACTCCGCGCTATATTGAAACCCATAGAAAGTAATTCATTTGGAGGGGCTGGCAATATGACGCAGGAAAATCGTTCAAGCAGACAGGCAGAGATCCATATAACGCAGATGCGGAGGAACCCGTACCTGGTGGATTATCAAACCGGGAAAAATACGGGCAGACATATAGGAAGGCGCATAGAACAACGACATCATAGTGCAGTGCCCCAGCAGGAAAACAGAATCCGCCAACAGAAACAGAAAACTGCGGCTGCTGTATCTGATGGAAACGTATGCAGAGACAATACCTACAACACGCGCACAAGACAACGCCTGACGAGGGCGGAGAGACAGCGTCGCCGCAGACGGGCAAGAATCCGCAGATATATCCGGATGACTCTGCTTAGTGCATGCATTTTGGTAGGAATCATCGCGTTGACAAAGCTTCTGAGGGTGCCTGCCAGTACCGCGGAAGCCAGTACACCGTTGGAAGCAATAGACACGGTGCAGCAGGTGGGAAAAGAGATTGAGAATACCACAGGGACCGGGATCCAGGGACTGTCAGCGGAGACTTACGCAGCGCATCCTGACTGGACGGAGGATTTCCTTACGGTCAATGAATATTCCAGACCGGGAGATCCTTTGACGGAGGTGAATAACATTTTCGTGCATTATACTGCCAACCCCGGCACCAGTGCGGCACAGAACCGCAGCTATTTCGAACAGCTTAAGGACAATCATGAGCGCAGTGCCAGTGCGCATTTCATCATCGGGTATAACGGGGAGATCATTCAGTGTGTTCCTCTGGATGAGATCGCTTACGCGGTGCAGACCCGTAACGAGGATTCCATCTCTATCGAATGCTGCTATAAGGCGGACAACGGACAGTTCACTCAGGAAACCTACGATTCTCTGATCAAGCTGTTAAAATGGCTCATCGACGCCTATGATCTGCAGCCTGACGACATCCTCCGCCACTATGACTGCGGCGGCAAAAAATGCCCCATCTACTACACGGAGCATGAGGATGCCTGGGATCGGTTAAAAGAGGATGTCAAAAATCTATAAAGAATTACGTGATCACATGATACAAAGAGAGGAACTTTTCCCGAAAGGAAAGGTTCCTCTTAGTTTATCTTGTTTTAAGAATGCAAGTTTGTTAGAATAGACGCATACGGAATACGATTTCCTTTTGAAAGGAAAAAGTGTTGCAGACAAGGCCCCAAGGGCAGAAATGAGGAGTATCATGAATATTTTATCACCTTCAATTCTTTCGGCGGATTTCTGGAAGCTGGGAGAGGATATCAAAGCTGTGGAAGGAGCCGGCGTGCCCTGGCTGCATGTGGATGTGATGGACGGGCTGTTCGTGCCGTCAATCTCTTACGGAATGCCTGTCTTGAAGGCAGTGAGACCCCACACAGACATGTTCCTGGATGTGCATCTGATGATCGAGAAGCCGGAGCGCTATGTGGAAGAGTTCGCTGCCTGTGGCGCGGATCTGGTGAATTTCCATCTGGAAGCCACAGAGGATGTGAAGGGTTGCATTGATAAAATACGTGCCACCGGCAAAAAGGTCGGCATCACCATCAAACCCGCCACCCCGGCAGAGGCAGTGGAGCCTTACCTGGAACTGGTGGATATGGTACTGGTCATGACCGTGGAGCCCGGTTTCGGCGGACAGAAGCTGATCCCGGAATGCCTGGATAAGGTAGCGGTGATCCGGAAAATGATCACGGACAGAGGACTGGCTACCGATCTGGAAGTAGATGGCGGCATTAATCTTGTCAACGTAGCGTTGGCACTTGATGCAGGAGCTAATGTTATCGTGGCAGGTTCTGCTGTATTCAAGGATAACATCGCGGCCAATGCGAAGGCGTTCATAAATAAATTGCAATAATATCGAGAAAACGATTGCCTGCGTAGTGACGGAAGGCATAAAAGCGTGAATGCCTAGTGGAAAGCATAGACTGCCGGCAGACGGTGACGGAAGGACAGACAGACGTCTGCGGAATGGAGAGTAATATGGAGTTACAGATACTACACGCAATACAGGGAATTCATCAGGAATGGCTGACAGAGATCTTACGTTTTTTTACCACGATCGGTGAAAGCGGTTTGGTATGGATCGTTATTGCGATTGTGCTGACCTGTATACCTAAGACCCGGAAATGCGGTCTGACGATGATGATCGCCATGGCCGTTACATACCTTGTGGGAAATTTGTTCTTGAAAAATGTGATTGCCAGACCCCGGCCCTGCGCAGTCGACAACAGTGTCATATTGAAGATCCCGTTTCCCTCCGAATATTCTTTTCCTTCGGGACACAGCTCCAATGGATTCGCCGGTGCAGTGACGATCTTCTGCTATTATCGCAGAGCGGGACTCTTAAGTCTGCTCATGGCGGCACTTATTGCATTTTCCAGACTTTACTTCTTCGTTCATTACCCGACGGATATCCTGGGTGGAATCTTATTGGGAACGCTGGATGCACTATTGGCGGTCTGGCTTGTGAGGAACTTGGAGAACCGGGCGGATGCGCAGTCTGCATCGAACGCAGATAAATCTGAACACGTGCAGGAAAAATAAAATAACGGGACGAAACCGGGATCAGACGGAAAGGGCAAAAACGGTGATGAACAGCAGAACGTTATGGAATGATAATTGGTATTTTGCCAAAACAGCATTAGGTGTGAACTGGGAAGACAGGCAGATCTGGGAAGCCAAAATGCAGCGGGTGGATCTGCCCCATGACTGGTTGATCTATGATACGAAGAATCTCTATGAAGACAGCATTGGCTGGTATCGGAAGAACTTTGCCTATGCCCCGGATAAAACAGGAAATGATGACCGTGTCATCCTCCGCTTTGAAGGTGTCTACATGGATTCTTCTATTTATGTAAACGGTGAGCACATTGGTGACTGGAAATATGGCTATTCTACCTTTGACTGGGATATTACGGATGCTTTACATGAGGGAGACAATGAAATCGTTCTGCGCGTCGTATTTCAGGCGCCCAACAGCAGATGGTACAGCGGTGCCGGAATCTACCGGAATGTGTGGATGACCCGGCTGCCCAAGACACATATTCCTCTGGACGGCATCTATACATCTTCTGTTGAGACAAAAAAGGGTTATGACCTGACCATCGACACGGAACTGGAATGGGGAACAGATAGTGGAAATTACGAACTGGAATACTGTCTGCGAGATGTTGATAACAGCAAAAGTCCCTTAGGAACAGAAAATTCGGAGCTCTTCCGGGTAAAACAGCCCCTCACCTGTGGACAGAACAAGATATCTATGACGATCCCTGTGGATAATCCGAGAAAATGGGACATTACGGCTCCTTACTTGTATGATCTGCAGGTATGCCTGTGGAGAGAGCAGGAGACCAACAGCCGGGAACTATGTCAGCAAGAACATTTCCGTATCGGCTTCCGCACCATACAATTTGATCCCGACAGGGGCTTTTTATTAAATGGCAGGAAGATCCGCCTGAACGGTACCTGTGACCATCATGACCTCGGAGCATTGGGAGCGGCTTTCCACAAGGAAGCCATGCGTCGTAAATTCAAACTCATGCGTTCCATGGGCGTTAATGCTCTGCGGACTTCTCACAACATGCCGGCGACAGAAGTGATGGAACTGGCGGACGAGATGGGATTTCTGGTATTGTCCGAAGCCTTTGACATGTGGGAGATGGCGAAAAATCCATATGATTACGCCAGATTTTTCAAGGATTGGATGGAGAAGGATGTCCGCAGCTGGATTCGCAGGGACCGCAATCACCCCTCTGTTATCATGTGGAGTATTGGCAACGAGATTCCGGATACTCACGCGGATGCCCATGGACAGGAGATCACCGAAAGTCTCATTGCCGCAGTCAGAAAGTGGGACTACTGTAATGTGGCACCTGTGACCATCGGTTCGAACTATATGCCATGGGAAAATGCCCAGAAATGTGCAGATATCGTGAAGCTGGCGGGATATAATTACGCAGAAAAATATTATGAAGAGCACCATAAAAAGTATCCGGACTGGATCATTTACGGAAGTGAGACTTCTTCTGTCGTACAGAGCCGCGGCATCTATCATTTCCCGCTGGATCGGGCGACACTGATCGAAGCAGACGAACAGTGCTCCGCTCTGGGCAACAGTACTACCAGCTGGGCAGCCAAAAATACGGAATACTGTATCATTATGGACAGAGATACCCCCTATTCCTGTGGACAGTTCATCTGGACAGCCATTGACTACATCGGTGAACCGACACCTTATCAGACGAAAAACAGCTATTTCGGGCAGATGGATACAGCGGGATTTCCGAAGGATTCCTATTATCTCTTCCGCGCAGAGTGGACAGATGTTGAAAAAGATCCCATGATTCATGTCTACCCTTACTGGGATTTCAATCCGGGGCAGCAGGTGGATGTGCGGATCACCAGCAATGCTCCGGAGGTGGAACTGTTCGTAAACGGTGTATCACAGGGAAGACAGCAGATCGATCATGAAAATGGAACGGTGTTGCAGCCTTCCTGGAAAGTACCTTATGTGCCCGGCAGCATCTGTGCTGTGGCTTACGATGAGACCGGCAGAGAGATCGCAAAGCAGGAGAGACATTCCTTCGGCAACACCGATCATTATGTATTAAAAGCAAATAAAACTACTCTGCGTGCCGACGGCGAAGATATGATCTTCCTGGAGATCACGGCAGAAGATAAGGATGGGCATCCCGTGGAAAATGCTTCCGATTATGTGAGAGTGACCGTGGAAGGTGCCGGAAGGCTGATAGGACTGGATAACGGTGACAGTACTGACTACGATGCCTATAAGGGAACTGTCCGCAAGCTGTTCCAGGGAAAGCTTCTGGCGATGATCGCGGCAAAAACGATCCCCGGAGAGATTCGTGTGACCGTGGAGGACGCATGGACAGCCACGGCGAGCATGAGCGATGAAACTGTCACCGGAACAGCCACGACAGTAGTCAAGACTCCGGACAATGCAGCTGCCGGGCATCGCATGGCGACAGTGACGCTGCATGCTATCGAAGCACCGATCCGTCCCGGTATCTGTGCAACGGAAGAAAACAGAGAATATCCGCCTGCCTTCGTGGAACCCGGATTCGTGCCGGTACGCAAGCTGGAACTGAGTGCAGCCGCAACGACGCTGACACCGGAAAACCCTTCTGTACTGCTGCATACCCGTATTTATCCTATGGAAGCCACTGACCGTAAGCTTCTGTGGAGCGTTACGGATGCCACAGGTATTCCCAGCCCGATCGCAAGGCTGGAAGAGCTTCCGGACGGCGAAGACATCCGTATCACAGGCATCAGTGACGGAAGTTTCCAGGTGAGATGTATGTCCTGCAACGGTACACCTTCTGTGAAAATGATCTCACAGCTGGAGTTTCAGGTGGAGGGAATGGGACAGACGTTTCGGTCACCTTATGAACCGGTTACTGCTATTTCCTACGACACAAGCTTTGGCGGGGACGTGAGCCGCGGTGTGGAGAACAGTGCAGGAACGGATAAAGCACAGCCTACGGGCCTGGTTTATAGATCCGTAGATTTCGGCGAATTCGGAAGTGATGAGATCACGCTGGCTATTTTTGCGAATGATAATGACCCTCACAGAATTCAAATCTGGGAGGGGGAACCCAGGGAGAATGCATCCGGATTCGGAGAGACGGGAGAACTTGTCGGAGAAGTCACCTATCAGAAGCCCGGCATCTGGGAGGTCTTCCAACCGGAGACATTTACACTGTCCCGGAGACTGAAAGGCGTGGTAAATCTGACAATTGTGTCGGAAGATAAATTTTTCCTGAAGGAGTTTCATTTTACCAGACAGGAGAAAGCTTATGCGAGACTGTCTGCCCTCACAGACGGCGTTACTTATGGAGACAGCTTTGTGAGAACCGCGGATGCCATTGAACAGATCGGCAACAATGTTTCTCTGGAATTTGCGGATATGGACTTTGGAACAGATGCTTCTGACAGTATCGTCATATGCGGAAGGACACCTCTGCAGCACAATACGATACAGTTGCGATTCAGTAATGGGGAGACGCAGGTACTACCCTTCCCGCATAGCGGGGAATATCGTGAGATGCGATTCCCGATACAGAAAGTGACGGGAGAACAGAAGGTGACATTTGTCTTCCTACCGGGCTGTAATTTTGATTTCAAATGGTTCCGGTTTGAAAAAAGTGGATTGGAGGAGTAAAAGAAAATGATGAGCAGATGGAACAGAAAATTATGGGCATTGATACTTGCAGCAGGGATGACAGTATCTCTGGCTGCCTGCGGAGGAAACGACCAGGCAGCAGGCGGTGCATCCGCGGGTACCCAGGATGGGACTGCCGCCCAACAGAACCAGAGCACGGGCAGCAATATCGACAACGCCGGCAGTACTGTAACGTTAGCGCAGGATGCCCGGGCACTGCAGATCATAGACGACAACTACCGCACCTACTACGAGCTTTTTGTTTATTCCTTCTATGACAGTGACGGTGACGGCATCGGTGACCTGCAGGGAGTCCTGGACAAGCTGGACTACCTGAATGATGGTGACGATACGACGGATACGGACTTAGGGATCAACGGCATCTGGCTCATGCCGGTAATGCCCTCCACGACCTATCATAAATACGACACTACGGATTATGAGAATATTGATCCGCAGTACGGTACCCTGGATGATTTCCAAAAGCTGCTGACAGCCTGCCATGACCGTGGGATCCGTGTGATCCTGGATCTGGCGATGAACCATTCTTCCAGTAGGCATCCATGGTTTTTACAGGCAACGGAGTATCTGAAAAATCTGCCGGAGGGAGCTGAGCCTGACTCCTCAGAATGTCCTTATATAGATTATTACCATTTTTCAAGGGAAGCCCAGAGCGGATATGCGCAGGTAAATGGGGCAGACTGGTATTATGAAGCAAGATTTTGGGACGGCATGCCGGATCTGGATCTGCAGAATGAAGAGGTGCGCCGGGAATTTGAGCAGGTGGCGGACTTCTGGCTGGATATGGGCGTGGATGGGTTCCGCTTGGATGCGGTGAAGGAATACGTCACCGGCTCTGTGGAAGACAATGTCGAGATTTTAAGCTGGTTTGCCGATTATGTCCATGGCAAGGACCCGGAGAATTATCTGGTGTGTGAATGTTGGACAGATCAGAATACCTATGCGCAATATTACGCGAGCGGCGTGGACAGCATGTTTGATTTTACCTTCGCTGACAAGTCCGGAATCATCGCAAATGTGGTAAACGGCAAGGCATCCGCGGCATCCTATGCAAAGAATCTGGAAGCGGAGCAGGCTATGTATGCGCAATACAATCCGGATTACATCAATGCCCCTTTTTACACGAATCATGATATGGGGCGGAGCACAGGCTACTATGCAGGGGAGAACAGTGCAGCACAGACGAAGCTTGGCAATGCCCTGAATCTGTTGTCCGGTGGAAGTGTCTTCCTCTACTATGGGGAGGAACTGGGAATGAAGGGCTCCGGCAAGGATGAGAATAAGCGTGCTCCCATGTACTGGAGCAAGGATGACAAAGCGGAAGGCATGTGCAAGGGACCTGCGGATATGGAAGATTTTCAGATGAAATTCGACAGTCTGGAAGAACAGCAGGAGGATCCGGATTCCATATACAATTATGTAAAGCAGGCGATCCGTATCCGGAACCAGAATCCCGCTATTGCCAGAGGCACCACCACTTATCTGGAGCAGTATTCCGGGGAGCAATGCTTTGCCCTGACAAGAAGCTATGAAGACAGTACTTTATTACTGTTGGGCAATACTTCTGCGGAGCCTGCAAGTGTGGACCTGTCCGGACTTACCGTTGGTAACACCGCAGCAGAGGATCTGGTGCTGCTTGGAGAGCTTTATACCGGAGAGGAGAGCGCCAAACGCGAAGGAACTGCGGTCACACTTCCGGCATACTCCATTTTGGTACTGGGGGGGAAAGAGGATCTGTAATGAACAGTAATGAGACAAAACTGCATTGACAGTCCGGATTTCCTGTGCTACTGTAAGAATACGCAAATGCAATGAGGAAGAGAGTATTTATCATAGAAGTTTTACAGAGAACATTCCGTAAGGCTGAGAGGAATGGAACGGACAGATAGAGAAGATGGCTTCTGAGCGGCGCACCGAACGGATACCGGAACAGAATAGGAACGGTAGAAGCAAGGCTGCGACAGGATCCGCCTGTTACAGCGGATAGGGTTACGGACCCGAAGAGGTCTGTGCTGTGAGGTACAGACGAAGAGAAGTGGTAACACGAGATAACGCTCGTCTTCTTGAAGAACTTTATGTTCTTTTAGAAGATGGGCTTTTATTTTTAAGAAAAGGAGAATCAGATTTATGGAAAGCAAAGGAAAATATTATCTTACAACTGCCATTGCCTATACGTCCGCCAAGCCCCATATCGGTAATAACTACGAGATCGTACTGGCTGACAGCATTGCACGTTTCAAGAGAAAAGAAGGTTATGATGTTTTCTTCCAGACCGGTACCGATGAGCACGGCCAGAAGATCGAACTGAAGGCAGAGGCAGCCGGTATCACACCCAAGGAGCATGTGGACAAGATTGCCGGTGTCATCCGCGGACTGTGTGATCTGTTAAATATTTCTTATGATAAGTTCATCCGTACTACCGATGAGGATCATGAGAAGCAGGTACAGAAGATTTTCAAGCGTCTCTACGATCAGGGAGATATTTACAAGGGAGCCTATGAGGGAATGTACTGTACTCCCTGTGAGTCTTTCTGGACGGAGTCCCAGCTGGTAGACGGCAAGTGCCCGGACTGCGGCGGTGTGGTAAAGCCTGCGAAGGAGGAGGCTTACTTCTTCCGTATGAGCAAGTATGCGGACAGACTGATCAAGCACATTAATGAGCATCCCGAGTTCATTCAGCCCGTATCCCGCAAGAACGAGATGATGAACAACTTCCTGCTTCCCGGCTTACAGGATCTGTGCGTATCCCGTACTTCCTTCACCTGGGGTATCCCTGTGACTTTCGATCCTAAGCATGTCATCTATGTATGGCTGGATGCGCTGACCAACTACATCACCGGTATCGGCTATGATGCAGACGGCAACAGCACCGAGCAGTACAAGAAGCTGTGGCCCGCAGACCTGCACCTGATCGGTAAGGATATCATCCGGTTCCATACCATCTACTGGCCTATTTTCCTGATGGCACTGGGCGAGCCTCTGCCGAAGCAGGTATTCGGACATCCCTGGCTACTCATGGGCGGCGGCAAGATGAGCAAATCCAAAGGAAATGTGGTCTATGCGGATGACCTGGTAGATTATTTCGGCGTGGATGCGGTACGTTACTATGTACTGCACGAAATGCCTTTTGAAAACGATGGTAACCTGACCTGGGAGCTGGTGGCAGAGCGTACCAATTCCGATCTGGCCAACACCCTGGGCAACCTGGTGAACCGAACCATCTCCATGAGCAACAAATACTTTGGCGGTGTGGTAGAGAATAAAAACGTTCAGCTGACCGAGAACGACGCGGCAGTGGATGCGGATCTGAAGCAGACCGTGACCGGTACCTATGCAAAAGTTGTAGCAAAGATGGAAGAACTGCGTGTGGCAGATGCCCTGACCGAGATCTTCGGTATCTTCAAGCGTTGCAACAAATACATCGACGAGACAGAGCCCTGGGTACTGGCGAAGGACGAAGCCAAGGCAGATCGCCTGGCAACTGTGCTGTATAATCTGGTGGAAGGCATCATCATCGGAGCTTCCCTGTTAGAGCCCTATATGCCCGAGACAGCAGAGAAAATTGCAAAACAGCTGAACACCTCTCTGCGAGACTTTGACCAGCTGGAGCAGTTCGGACTGTATGAGAGCGGCAGCAAAGTAACCGACCAGCCCGAAATCCTCTTCGCACGTCTGGATATGAAGGATGTAGCAAAAAAAGAGGCAGAGCTGGAAGAAGCCATGATCAAGGCAGCAGCGGAGCATGAAGCGGAAGAAGCAAATGCAGAAGCTGAAAAGGCAGAGCAGGAAGCCATTGATATCGAACCCAAGGCAGAGATCGAATATGACGATTTCGCGAAAATGCAGTTCCAGGTAGGTGAGATCATCTCCTGTGAGGCAGTGCCTAAGTCCAAGAAGCTTCTGTGCAGCCAGGTAAAGATCGGCAGTCAGGTACGTCAGATCGTCTCCGGAATTAAGGCGCATTACAGTCCCGAGGAAATGGTAGGCAAAAAGGTTATGGTTCTGGTGAACCTGAAGCCCGCGAAACTGGCAGGAGTATTGTCTGAGGGCATGATCCTGTGCGCAGAAGACGCCGAAGGCAACCTCGCTTTGGTAGCGCCTGAGAAAAATATGCCGGCAGGAGCAGAGATCTGCTAAAACAGTTCAACCATGAACAGAGAAGATGTAATGGTTACTATTTTACAAAAAAAGCAATATAGGACTTAAAATTTTATATAAAATGATATATAATGAATAGGACGCAGAAGCATATGGCTGTAAATGTACATTTGTTTTATGCGTCCTATGATTTTCTGCAACCAAGGAGGCCTTATGATCAAGGAAGAATTCTACTTTGACTCCCGGGACGGTGAGAACCATATCCATGCAGTGCGATATACACCCGATGACGGTAAGGTAAAAGCTGTTGTGCAGGTAGTACACGGAATGGCAGAGTACGTGGAACGCTATGAAGAACTGGCAAAATATCTTACGGACAGAGGAATCCTGGTCACCGGTGAAGATCATCTGGGACATGGAAAATCTGTTGCGGAGGGTGGAACTTTCGGTTACTTCTGCGAACAGGATCCCGCGACGGTAGTAGTCCGGGATGTACATCGTCTGAAGAAGATCACGGAAGAACAATATCCGCAGGTGCCTTATATTATTCTGGGACACAGCATGGGATCTTTTATTGCCAGGAATTATCTGTGCCGTTACGGTAGCGGAATTGGCGGTGCGGTCATCGTAGGTACGGGAATGCAGTCGGAGGGACTGATCTTTGCCTCAAAAGCCATGGCGGGAATACAGAAGCTGTTCTGCGGTTCGAAGCATGTCAGCCATTTTATTGATAAGGCTGCCTTCGGAGGCTACAACAAACGAATTGATTCTCCCAGAACTTCCAGCGACTGGCTCAGCCGGAATACGGAGAATGTGGACCGCTATATCGCAGACGAACTGTGCGGATTTACCTTTACCGTGAACGGTTTTCAGACGCTGTTTGAACTGATCCGCAGATTGCAGAAGCAGGAGAATCTGGAAAAGGTTCCCCAGGACCTGCCGATTCTTATGGTATCCGGAGAGGAAGACCCTGTGGGAGATTACGGTAAGGGTGTTCATAAGGCATGTGACTCTCTGAAGAGAGCCGGAGTGAAGAACATCACCGTGAAGCTGTACGAGAATGACAGACATGAACTCCTGAATGAAGACGACGCTGATGTGGCGATGGAGGACATCTGGCAGTGGATCTGCAAGGAAATTCCGGGGATTGCCTGAGAACAGAGGCTTCCCTGATCCTGAATCGGAGAGACGGTGCAGTATGGCGGATATGGTGAATGGCTATGAGATCAGATGGGCAGAGGACAAAGACTGGATCCCTGCCATGCATATGATCTGGAAGACTTTTTTGAAATATGAGGCGGTGGATTATACAGAGGAGGGAATCCGTAATTTTCATGAATTCATTACGGACGAACACCTCTATAAGTCGTTCCGGCAGGGAAGATATCAGATGATGGTGGCTCTGGATGGTGCCAGGATCATCGGAGCGGCTTCTGTGCGGAACTACAATCATTTGTCGCTTCTTTTCGTGGACGAAGAATATCATCACAGAGGTGTTGGCCGGAGTCTGATGGGAAGAATGTGCGAATATCTGAAAAAAGAGGCGGGGGAACGGTATATGTCGCTGAAGGCAGCTCCGTATGCCGTGGATTTCTATCGGAAGCTGGGATTTCATGCAGTACATGAAGAGGAAGCTTTTTCGGGGATCCGCGTAACACCGATGGAAAAGTTCTTATAAATTAATAAATTAAGCAAACGAAAAGGATATGACGTAAATGAAGATTTTTGACCTGGACAGTCCGTTAATGAATGTACTCAATAAAATGGCAGACCTGATGTGGCTGAACATTCTGACTCTGATCTGTTGTATTCCCATTATTACTGCAGGAGCGGCATTTACCTCCATGCATTATGTGGCACTGAAGATCGTGCGCAATGAGGAAAGCTATATTACCAGAAGCTTTTTCAGATCATTTAAGACAAATTTCCGCCAGGCAACTCTGATCTGGCTGATGATCCTGCTGATAGCGGCAGTACTGGGTGGAGATTATTACATTATTACCAAATCCGGAATACAGTTCAGCAGCGTGCTGGTGGTTCTGATCATGGCTGCGGCAGTGCTTGTGATCTGCACGACATTGTATGTATTTCCGGTACTTGCCAAATTCGACAATACGATCATGGGAACCATCAGAAATGCTTTTATTATGAGCATCCTGCAGCTTCCTAAGACATTGGTAATGCTCGTAATGGCATTTTTTCCGTTGATCATATATCTGGTATCTTTACGACTGATACCGATCATCTTTCTGTTTGGTTTTTCTCTGCCGGCATATGCATCCGCAATGCTGTATAATAAGTTTTTTCAAAAACTGGAAGACCAGCTTATATCCGAGCAGGAGCCGGCACCGGAAGTATCGCCGGAAGAGGATGAAAGAGTATTTCATGATGAGATCGATGAAAGCATTAAGATAGAAGACAAGTAGCTAAGATGCCTGTCGGGTCAGGACCTGATGGCGGAGACTCTAAAGACAGCAGATAAGAGGTGTTCAGAGTATGCAGAAGAGAAAAATATGGGAAAATTTCCTTCAATGGGTTCTGCCATGTGTATTGTTAGTCGTCGCACTGGTCCTGAGCATATATGACTTTAATAATAAGATGGAAACAGCAATACAGACAGTTGTGGATGATCAGGCGGAACAGATCGGACTTTATTATGCTGCCGGGGTAGAGGATAAGCTGAAAGCACTGGGAAATATCACGGATGCGGTTGCGTCGATCATGGCCGGCCGCCCGGACAGAAGTGATGCGTTCCTGAATGAGAAACTGGATACACTGATGAAGGCCAGCGATGCATATATGGCTGTATACTGCGCAACTAACGGTACAGGATTTCTGAATGACAGACGGCAGATCGATATGACAGAGCTGAATTACTATGACAGTATCCTTGGTGAATCACCGCATTATCTGTTTACCAGAACGGACGGGATCAACGGACAGTCTGCCTTCATCTATGTATGTCCTATCACAAATTCCGGAAATGTAAACGGATACCTGCTCAGTTATATGGAGCCGGCAGAGATGTCTGATTCCTTTGAGAATTCCGTATACGGAGATAAGGCATTTTTCTCTCTGGTCGATCGCAATGGTACTATTATGGCAAGCTATGGAGCGACAGAAGGAACGAAAATTTTACAAAACGATTTCTGGAATTCTTTAAAAGGGGTAGCGGAGAGCCTTGGAAGCTGGACATTGTTTGACAGACAACAGCAAAAGGGGAACAGGGGAATACTGCATGTCAATGAGAACGGCGTAGGTAAGATACTCTGTCATTTTCCCATTGCGGACACAGAATGGAATCTGGTGGTAGGCATCGATGAATCCTATCTGTCCGGTATTCGGCAGTCATTCCGCGGACCTATCGTGAATCTGATCGTCAAGATCAGCATATCGATCGCAGCAGCCCTTATTGTGATCACGGTGATCAATGTACTGGTACGCATAAAGGCCTCGGAACACAGCAAAGTCCTGGAGGACAAGGCAGATACTGACCTGCTGACCGATCTGAACAACAAGATGGCCACAGAACGTAAGATCCGTGAATATATGGAGCAATATCCGGACAAGCAGGGTGTATTGTTCGTTCTGGATGTAGATAATTTCAAGAAGATCAACGACACCATGGGACATGCCTTCGGAGATGAAGTGCTCCGGAGCCTGGCAGTCCGCCTGCAGTCCATGTTCCGTGCAACGGATATTGTGGGCCGTACCGGTGGTGATGAGTTCATGGTATTTCTCAAGGACATCCGTGATATTACCATGATCGAACGGGAAGGGAAGAAGATCGAACAGTTTTTCCACCAGTTTGAAGTCGGAGAATATGTGAAGTATTCTGTTACGGCCAGCGTGGGAGCAGCAGTGTTTCCCAGAGACGGCAATACCTTTGAAAATCTGTACAAATCCGCGGATAATGCGTTATATGTGTCAAAAAGACATGGAAAAAATCAGCTTACGTTCTACAAAAAGCCGGAAAAAGAGACAAAGTAGAGACCTCCTTGTGGAAAATGTCCAAGAAATAGAAGCAGATTTGTTCAATCTGACAAGCATTTTCAAAAAAAGAAAAGTTTATAAGCAATTCATACAATATGATTCAAAATCTTTGTGAAATAGTGGTATGGCACATTTTCGTGAATTTCGTTATACTGATTTCAGATTTAAACGAGACATATCGTTTCACAATGAGAGAAAGTAACATTGTAAATAGGAAAGGAGTATTTTCAAATGGCAAGTTTATCTTTAAAAAATGTCTGCAAAGTATATCCTAACGGTTTTGAAGCTGTTAAGGATTTCAACCTTGAGATCGCAGATCAGGAGTTCATCATTTTCGTAGGTCCTTCCGGATGTGGTAAGTCCACCACTCTTCGTATGATCGCAGGTCTGGAAGATATCTCTTCCGGTGAACTGAAGATCGGTGACAGAGTAGTTAACGATGTAGAGCCTAAGGACAGAGATATCGCAATGGTATTCCAGAACTACGCTCTGTATCCTCATATGTCCGTATATGACAACATGGCATTTGGTCTGAAGCTGAGAAAAGTTCCCAAGGATCAGATCGACAAGATGGTTAAGGAAGCAGCTAAGATCCTGGATCTGACTCCGCTGCTTGATCGTAAGCCCAAGGCTCTGTCCGGTGGTCAGAGACAGCGTGTTGCTATGGGACGTGCAATCGTTCGTAACCCCAAGGTATTCCTGATGGATGAGCCTCTGTCCAACCTGGATGCAAAGCTGCGTGTACAGATGCGTATCGAGATCGCTAAGCTGCATCAGAGACTGGGCACCACCATCATCTACGTTACACATGACCAGACCGAGGCTATGACCCTTGGTACCAGAATCGTTGTTATGAAGGACGGCGTTATCCAGCAGGTAGATACTCCTCAGAACCTGTATCAGAAGCCGGCTAACAAGTTCGTTGCTGGATTCATTGGTTCCCCTCAGATGAACTTGGTAGACGCTACTCTGGTTCAGGAAGGTTCCAAGGTATTTGTAAACTTCGCAGATTGCAAGGTTGCGCTGCCTGAAGATAAGGCTAAGGCTGCTGCTGCTTATGTTGGTAAGGAAGTATCCTTCGGTATCCGTCCTGAGGATGTACATGACGAAGAGTCCTTCGTATCCACTCATCCGGATGCTATCGTAAGCTCCACTATCCGTGTATACGAGCTGCTGGGTGCTGAAGTATATCTGTACTTCGATCTGGGCGACTACAACTTCACTGCAAGAGTAAATCCTCGCACCACCGCTAGACCTGGCGATGAAGTGAAGTTTGCATTCGATATGTCCAAGTGCCACATCTTCGACAAGGACACTGAGATGGTAGTAGCAAACTAATTTTTGTAACCTACATAATTAAGTCTATTCAAAGCTCCGGAGGATATTCCTCCGGAGCTTTTGTATAAGCAGCACAAGAAAAGATTCTATGGATAAGAAAGAGAGACATCATGTTGACACTGGAAGAGGCAAAAAGAATTAACGCAACGATGGTTTCAGAGCATCATTTGATCGTTCACGCATGGAACGTAAGCTATGCAATGGGTGCAATGGCGAAGCATTTTGGAGAAGATCCGGAGCACTGGGAAGCAGTAGGCTATCTGCATGACTACGATT
>OIZO01000790.1_pt1 | contig 19181 bp, 20 predicted proteins | sample 1588551 | NCBI WGS metagenome assembly OIZO01 (sample SAMN03283271) | human gut metagenome | biome: human-associated habitat; material: feces | host: Homo sapiens | place: Peru | collected 2012 | reverse complement strand
TGAACCTAATATACCTAATTATTTGGAACAACTAGGTAATGCTGAAGAATTGAGAAAAATGGGAGTCAAGGACGATCACATAGTTATTAGAATTGATCCAATTATTCCAACTGACAAAGGGTTAATTACAGCTAAGAAAGTCTTTTTGGAAGCTTATAAAGGAGGGTTTAGAAGATTTAGAGTAAGCTTGTTGGATTGCTATTCGCATGTAAGAGAGCGTTTTGAACAAAAAGGATTGAAACTTCCTTATGGAGATAGTTTTTATCCTTCATTTAAAATGATTGAGAATGCCAACCATATGTTTAAAGAATTAAAGTGGAGCTTTTCTGATATCGTTATCGAATCATGTGCTGAAAAACAATTAACCTCGACTGAACGTACTGGATGTATTAGTAAGAAAGATTTTGACATCCTAGAACTAGACACTTCAAAAATCGACAGTGCAGGATACCAAAGAAAAGGCTGCTTATGTTGTTCAGCTAAAAAGGAGTTGCTTTCAAACAAGAAACAATGCCCGTATGGCTGTTTGTATTGCTATTGGAAAAACGAATAAGAAAGGATTGGTTATGGAGAAAGATTTTTTAAGAAATAAGCTAATTTCTCTTGCAGTTAAATACTGCGGAGACGCAAAGAAAATCAGAGAAGCATGGAATAGAGGTGAGGGAGATCCAAATTATGTTTATCCAGGAAAAGCAATCACATCAATTGATGATAAATTTCCAGATGAACTTGATAAATTGACTTATCTAGATGATTGCCCACTTGTACTCTTTTACAAAGGCAATCTTGATTTATTGAAGCAGAAAAAGATTTCTGTTGTTGGTTCAAAAACTCCATTAGAGTATTCCAAAGATGCCACAAAGAGATTTGTACAGGCACAAAACGATAAAGTGATCGTTTCTGGACTTGCTCTTGGAATTGACACTATCGCCCACACATATGCCGACAAGACAATCGCAGTACTGGCTTGTGGCATTGATTATTTTTATCGTTATAACAATTTAGACTTATACAATCGAATTGCAAAAGAAGGGTTAATCATTAGTGAATACCCACTTGCTACTAAAACTAATGCTGACTATTTTAAAGCTAGAAGTAGAATAATAGCAGCGTTGGGTGATGAACTAGTTGTAATAGAAGCTAAAAAAGCAAGTGTAACTTTATCCACTGTTCATTACGCTGAGGATTATGGAACTAAAGTAAGAGTTCTACCTCAATCACCAATGTATAAGGACTCTATGAATAACCAGTTAATAAAAAACGGAGCAGAAATTCTCTGCCCAGAAGATTTTGATACAGAAGCCCGTTAATTCGGGTTTTTGTTTTAGTTTTTTTATTTTTGCGTAAAAGTATCATTGTGTAAAGAACTAAAGAAAGGAAAAAATATGAAAAATCTATATGGAAAAATATTTAAAAATTTTGAAACAGGAGAACATAAATGTTTTAAGTATGATCTACATCAAAATTATTACAATGAATTAATACAAGAAGCCCTAGAAAAGGGCTATCAAGAAGTTTCTTTCAATTCTTTTGAAATGATGAATTTTGCAGAACATTTATCTAAAAACAAGGATTTACTCGTTATTGGAATTGAATATCCTTTTGAAGATGAGGATTTAGAAGCTGAGATTAATCATTTAACAAGACTGGTAAAAAGAAAAGAAATAGATTGGGACTTCTTTAAAGCAGCAATCACAGACCAATTAGATGAAATATCTAGAATAAAGTTTAATGGAAACCATAGTTTCTTATTAACTATACAAAACAATGGGATTATTGTTGTATCAGAGGATGCTTATGAGAATGTTGCAAATATGATTTGTGATATTCTTAACAAGAATTTATGATTTAGTGAACAAACGAGCCAGTAGGGCTGAATTTGTTGTTTATTAAGTTTTTTTAGAAGAGGAGAAATCCTCTTTTTTTGAATGGTTTTTGAGGCGAATTATGGCGGTGTTTTTCCAGAGAGGTTAAAAATAAAGAGCTTTTTCAAGAATAGGTTTCGTTAATACTGGCAAACATTATTATGATATTACTTGCCATAATCGCTAGCCCCATTAACAACACTATAAAAAGTAATATTATGTTATTAAAATTATCGCTGACTTGTATTATTTTCTAAGGAGAAAAAGTATGAACGAAGGATATGCAATATTTATTGATGATAATGAAATTGGAACTAAAACTAAACTAAGTTGGGAAGAATTAAAATTAGATGAAAATGGTAAAAAATATGGATATGATAATACAGGAATATTGGAAACACTTATCAAACAACGTGTCTTTTCTCAATGTGAAAAATTAGAAGAAATTTCTATCACAGAGAATATTGGATATATTTACGAAAGTGCTTTTGCTTATTGCTATAATTTAGAAAAAGTAACTTTTCCTTCCACATTAACAAGAATACAGAGACGAGCTTTTGAATTTTGCCCAAAAATTAAAGAAATTAAACTTCCCGAAAATATATTGTTAGTCGAAAAAGAAGCATTTAGAAATTGTCACCAGTTAGAAAGGATTATAGCTCCACGAGGTTTATATATTCCAGATGAATTTGATAATAAGGTTTTAGTAGAACCAACTGAGAAAAAATTATTTAATTATGATTTTTATCTAAATATTTTAAAAGATCATGTAGATATTCCAACCGAAAAAGAGTTACGCAATGTCCAATATGCTGCTGAAAGACTTTTGGAAATAGAAAGAGAGTTCGAAAACAATAAGGCATATTATGCTATCTATGTTAAGGAAGGCATCGAAGAAATCTTGAATATAAAAAACGCAAAAGGGGAAAGATATTTTGATGTTTTTGATCTTACAGACTTTTACAAAAGAAAGACAAAAATGCATTACACCTACGATGAAGATTGTTTCCTTAGTGCTGATTACAACAGACTTAATGAGGTTGCTAAGGAATATATTAAATACTCAAGATATATAGGAATTAGACCTGATTTAGAATCCGATCTAAATGCATTAAGAAAAGAATATATTAGAGGTCTTGAATGTGAGGTGAAATATTTAAAAAAGCAAATAATGCCTGTACAGGATAATTCCATTGAGAAAAAATAAAGTAGTAATAATTTAAAATTGTTTTATTATAATAAAAGTGTTCATGTAAAAAGGAATATTAAAGACACGTACAGCAACATTTTTCAAGCCATTTTTTTGAAGAATTGTGTCTTGTTATAAGCTAAGCTTTACGCTTAGTTTTTTTAAATAAGAATCATATTTTTTTAATAGTAATAATTTTTAAAACAGTTTCTATAATGTATATGTTTCGACCCAAAGGGAACAAACTTCATTTGTTTAAAATGAAGAATAAAGACGCAAACAGCAAAATTCAAATACTGGATTTTAATGAGAAAAAACATATTAGTTTTTTAACGAAGGAAGACATTAAGGGCTTCCAAGGGTTATGTGTCTTGTTTAAATTAAAGATCCTTACAGCAACATTCGCTATTAATTTTTAGGGAAAAAGCTCTTACTTTTGTAAGAAGGATCTTGTATAAGCTAAGTTTCGTACTTAGCTTTTTTATTTTTGTGGAATATTTTAATTCTTATTAAGTAATATCTCAATGTTCCGAACGAACACTTAAAGACGCTAACAGCAAAGGTTTCTACTTACAAAGTATCCATTGAAAAGCGTCTTGTTTCTTAAAAAATATTTTTTGAAACAAAGTTTTTTTCGGGCTTTGTTTTTTATTTAAAGGAGAAGAAAAAATGAGTTTTTTAGAAGACATTAAGAATGTTCAATCAGGTAAGCTTACAGAAAACGGAGCTTATGCAACTTCTACTACTGGCAGTTATCTAGTAGATATTTTTGGATTAGCAGGTTCTTTTAGAACAAGACAACCAGAAGAACTAGTTGATTTATTCAATAAAGCAATGGCGGAAGATCATTTGCTTGCAACTAAGTTTGCTTATTATTTAAGAGATGTTAGAGAAGGGCTAGGAGAAAGAGATGCTGGTAAAGTATTACTTTATTCATTAGCTGTTGATTATCCTAAGACTTTTGCGGCAAACATTGAAACCATGACAGAGGTTGGTCGTTATGATGATTTAGTTGATGTTTTATATGGGCTAAATAAAAATGGCATTGTAAATGAAGCAGCAACAGCCTTACAGGTAACTTTGAAAGACCAATACCAAAAAGATATCGAATCTATGTCAAAAGGTGAGCCAGCTTCATTGTTAGGTAAATGGATGCCAAGCATTAATGCTTCTTCAAAAGAGACAAAAGAAAAAGCTTGCATGATGAGAGATTTATTAGGAGTTGATAATATGACTTATCGTAAGTCTTTATCTTCTCTACGTGAACATTTGAATGTAGTTGAAAGAAATATAAGTTCAAAAAATTATAATGAAATCAATTATGAAGCAGTTCCATCAAGAGCAATGAAACAATATAAGAACGCTTTTGAACGAAATGATACAGAACATTTCCATAATTACTTAGATGCTGTAAGAAGTGGCGAGCAAAAAATCAACGCCAGTACGCTATTCCCATACGATATTGTAGGAGAATTTATGACTGGTAGAGGTACTGAGGCTATGGACTTAGCATGGAAGGCATTGCCTAATTATGTAGATGAAAACAAGAACTATTTAATCATGGCGGATGTTAGTGGTTCTATGAGTGGATTACCAATGTATACTTCTGTCGGATTAGCGTTATATTTTGCCGAAAGAAATAAAGGTACTTTTGGAAACCATTTCATGACTTTTTCTTCTAATCCAGAACTTGTAGAAGTTAAGGGAGATACATTAGAAGAGAAAATTAATTATATTTCTAATGCTGATTGGGACATGAACACCGATTTAGAAAGGGCTTTTGACCTTATTTTGGCCACAGCCGTTAGAAACAATACGCCAGTAGAGGATTTCCCTACAAGCATCGTTGTAATCTCTGATATGGAAATTGATTATGCTTCTAGAACTGACAGATTATTCAGTGATACTATGAAAGAAAAATTTGCTAATGCAGGATATGAAATGCCTAACTTAGTTTATTGGAATGTTGATGCAAGAGAAAACACTTTCCATGCAAAAGCTAATGATGCCAATATTCAGTTAGTTTCCGGATCAAGTCCAACAGTGTTCAAAACTTTATGTACAGGCGAGTTTTTAACTCCATTACAAAATGTTGAACAAACATTAAACTCTCCTAGATATGAAAAGGTTGTTTTCATTCCAAATCATGCGAGAACAATTGATAAAGAAACAGCCAAAAAGACAATAGAAAAATTAGAAACACTTGGTAATGAAATCAAAGAACCTTGTCAAGAAGAAACAAGAGAAAGATGCCGTTAATTCGGCATTTTTTGTTATTCAACTAGAATGATGAAATAAGTAAAATCTTTCAGATAAGAAAGAGAGGAAAAAATATGACACGTTTTAAAATCTTGGACATCCAAGCCACCTTGCTTGGAAAACAATATTATGGATGGAATCGTAATATTGATAATTTGGAAGGAACTGACACAAGATTGGTGAATGTAACCAAATCTAAAAGTCAATTCAAGGCATTGACCTTTAAAAATTCGGCTAAAATAATTGCTGAATTAAAAGATGACAATGATGTTATCCTAATGTCTTTTAGTCAATCGAAAGACAAAAGAGTTAACATTTTTGTTAATCCCGAGGTTGATACAAGGTTACTGTAAAGAGAAGAAGAGATTCTTCTTTTTTTTGTTTTAGTAGAAATATATTATTATCAAATAAGTATAATTTTTTAAATATAGAAAGAAGGTAAAAATATGAGATATATTGCTATCCCGCCGGGTGCTTCAATTAGAGAACAGATGGAAAACAAAATGATGTCTGAAAAAGACTTTGCTACGAAAATGGACATGGGGGATGAAGAAATCAAAAACCTATTAAACGGAAATATGGATATCACTACTAACATCGCTAAGAAACTAGAAGAGGTTCTTGGGGTTCCTGCTAGCTTTTGGAATAGACTGGAAGCTATTTATAGAGAAAAGTTGGAACTGATTAAACACGACCATTGTTAGCAATTAAACTAGTTTTTGGCTAACCCTAATTATTGATTTTGAGAGAATTTGAAAGTTCTCTCTTTAATTTTATTAAAAAATATATGTTATACTATGATATAACATATAGTAATCTTAAATAATACAAATCCTAACCGTGCGCAATTCGACACGTTTAGAAATAAAGTAGGTTTAATTGAAATAAGATTCTGATTATTATCGATAGGGGAGAGAAAATGAGACTTGAATATAAAGGAAAAGAAACATATAAAGATTGGGCAAATTCAATCTGGAAGATTGGATATAATTTGCCTGTAAGTGAATTACCTGAGATGATTGGAGTTTCTTTGTCGTGGGTTAAAAGAGTATTATTAAAGAAAATTAATTACGTTGTTTATGATAACAAATGGGCTTATGCAAAAAACAATAAGGTTAAATGTTTAACTTATATTAGATTAGATGATCTGTCAAAATACATAATTGAAAATGGAAAGTTTACAATTCAAACAGAAATAATTGATTTGGCAAGTGTTTTAGCTAACAATAAAAAGGTTTTAAACAAAAGTATCCAATTGTATAAGAAAGCCTTAGATACATATAAGAATAGGGGGATTGTGATTGGAACGATTCCTTATAGTATATTGGACTATATTAATGAAGAACTAATTACAAGAAACTTAAAACATAATTATCCGTATACAAAAAGAACTGAAATAAAACCTGTTGAAATAGAGCCTTTTGATATATTTAAAATAAGAAATAGAATTTATTACGCAGGAGATACTAGCCATACAGGCATATCACAAGAGACAATTTACCGTCAGGCTTTTCTAAATGGAGATATAAAAATAAAATTAGGTGGAATAACAATATTCTATAAAAGAAACCAAAAAACAGATAATATGAAACTTCCTTATTTAATACCATATGGACTTGATATAAAAGTTTATAATAAGTAATAATTAGTAGAGTAATATTTAATGCCACGAAATGTGGCATTTCGTAAACTCTCATCACGTTACTCCTGTGAGGAAAAAGAATCGGCGATTGCTGGTTCTTTTTTTATTGTGAAAATATTGCAAAACTACACAAGCAAAAGAAAAAACGTTGTATTTTACACAGACGCTTAATTTAACATAGGATAGAGCGTTGTTTATAGTTTTTAGGTGTATTTATACCTATTTTAAAAACATCGCTTAAAACGCCTTAAAATGGCTATTTTGATGATTGTTGTTTTCTAACTTGATTATTGTGTTGTGTTTGATGTTCTTTATTTACCTTTTCTTGCCACTCTTGTCTAACATCTTCTAGAATCATATAAACTCCATCTTTTTTATTTGGCATAGTAGAAAGCATTTCATCAAACAGCTTTAATTTCTTTTCTGCTTCCGACATTATTATCTCCTTAAAAATTGATATTAGATAATACAAAATAGGCAATATTTATAAAAAAATAAAGTATTAGATATCCATTTTTAGCTTTCTTCATAATTATTAATTATTTTAGTAAGTTCTTATAAAGAGGATTTTGTTATGAGCAAGTTAAAAGTAGATTTTAGTAAAAATTTTTTAAGGTTGAAATATTCAATAGAACATAAACAATTATATTTTAAAGACCGCTCGTTAAGAAAAAATTTTATAGAATACATAGATGAAAAACTTTTAAAAAGAGATGATTTAAAAGTTAACTGTAACAATAAAACTTTTTCATCAATTGATAGAGCTTCTGAAAAGTTTACAGAAAGCGACTTTTACATGAATATGTTAGATAGCTTAGGTTATTCAAGAAATGAAGATATTATTAAGAATATGAGAGGATTTAAGAAAATTGACATTAATTATGACGAATATTGTGGAGGCGATAAATTATTAATTCAAAAAGTAAAACGTTATCCATGGGAATTTATAAATGCTAATACACCAGTGTGTTATGTGTTTAAACCTGCTTTTAAGGACGAACAATACGAGTATACTTTATACGTTAAATTTTCTGTAAGAGGCAACGAGGTAAATGTAATGTCTCTTCACTGGGATGATTACTATCATAAAGATATGCCTGAAAAAGTTTTTAATTATCTAACGGAAGAATACGACAGCATCGAAAAAGTTAATGAGTTCCTAGAAGAAAAACTTAATTCTTACAATCGAGAGAGATAAATTAAAAAACGAGCCTAGCAAGCTCGTTTTTCTAAGACATATTACACCCGCTCAAACCGATTCGAAAATCGTACACAAGCGACAAAATTTAAATTGATGGCGGTCTCTCCCCATCCACGTTCTAAGACGTATTGCTAGCGGTCTCTCCCTAGCCGTGCTCTTTGGCAATTTGCTGGCGGTCTCTCCCCAGCCACGCTTTTGTAATAGCTTAGTCGTATCCGACATAAATATTATAACACAGTTTTTAAAAATTATTCATTAAAAGCAAAAAAAGAAAAAAAACTTCCATACATCAATACAGGCAAATGATAACTAAAACTCAAAGTTAAGTTTTTAATCTTTTTAAGTAAAATCTTCTAATTTTAAAAGGAGAGAAAAATGAAAGAACCAATATATTACGGATTATTCCTAGATAAGCCACTTACAGGCACATTAAAAAATCAAATACCAGACCAACATATTACATTAGCTTTTAGACCAACAGAAGAACAGCAAGATATTTACAATAATTTATTAGGTAAAAGTGTAACAGTAAAAGCAATAGGATTTGCCAATGATGGTAAAAACGAAGCTGTTGAAGTTGAAATAGAAGGGGATATACCTAACTTTAATAATGAAGGTCCAAAACATATTACAGTCTCAATTGCTGATGGAGCAAAACCATTCGATTCAAATAAATTAGAATTTACTAAGCTACCAGAAATATTTCAAAAAGAATTTGATTGTAAGTTAGGGGCTTTTATGGATAAAGAAAAAATCTTATTCTATGATCTTGAATATTATAAAGATTGGGAACGCCTGTACAATGAACAAGGATTAGAATTAACGCTTGATGATATGTGCACAGTAGATAAAACTGTTTATTATGGTGATTTTATCTTAAATACATATTTAAACGAAAAGGACTATGAAGGAAATAGACCATACAGTATCAAAGAATTAGCAGGAATGGCTTCTAGTTATCGTAGCGAGGATTTGTTATTCGATATAAGGGAATCTTTGTTTTATTCAAGAGAACTTAAAATAGATCCACTTGCTCATCACGACCCAACAATGGGAAAAATTGATTTTGGATTAACTTATTTTCATAGATATTTAAAAAATCATCCAGAAATAACTGGCGTTGATGAACGTTATATAGAAAAATTAATTCAAGAAGATAAATCACATGAAGACATCCTTAAATTAATTGAGTATTCAAACAAGATAGAAGGGCAGTTCAGAGATTCTAATCATATTCGTTTCTCAGATTTAGCAAGAGAAGCGGGAAGATTTGAACCAGAGATAGGTCGTATTGGACAAGGAAACTATGGCTGTTGTATAAGAGGGTATTCAATAACAGAATGGTTAAAAGATTTAAAAGAAGTTATTGATAAACAAAATTTATTAGGTGAAACTCCAAACCCATATTTTGGACAACTTGATATTAAAAAATCTTTAAAACATGCTAACACCAACTTGAACGCTAAAATAGAAAGACGAATTAAGAGATATGGAGAAGAATGGCACAAACATATGCCTGTACATGAAGAAGTTCTAAGAGATCGTTAAGGTCTCTTTTTTTTGTTTTAATGCTTTTTATTTTTGATGATTGTTCTTTTATTTAGACCTAAAAAACCAAGAGTAGGGCTTTGATGCGACATTTATAACTGTTCGCTAAATAATAATTTTACGAACAGTTAGGTGTATAGAAGCCAAAGTCCCCTGAAAAATGCTGATTTTTTAATATTTCAAATGGTTCGTTTGAAAATAAAAAAAGAGAAAGAATTAACTTTCTCTTAATGCACCACACACGCAATCGGCTGTGATGCCACCATAACTGCCATGATTATGGTTGCAACTGTAATAACAGTTTTTATGGCATTAATTTCAGTTTCGTGTTTTTCAACGAAACTGTTTTTTTCTTTGCTCAAGCGTATTGAGCTTTTCAATTAAAACTTTCATTCGTTTTCCTCTTCTTTCTTAATTAAAAGATTTTACAAAAATGAAAATAATTATTAATAGTTTCAAATTATAATCTCTTTGCCTACTCTATTATTAGCATCTGAATTAATCATTCTCTTGACATCAACTACTTCTATGTTGAAATCATTATATAAATCACGAATAAATTCAGTATTGTGGTTGGTTAACATACAATAGCACCCTCTTTCTGTTAATTCTTTGAATAATTTTGCTAATCTAATATGTTCTTCTCGTGAGAAGCCTTCTTTGGTGTAATCCTCGAACGAATTCGCCTGTAATGGAGCATATGGGCTGTCAAAAAAGATAAAATCGCCCTTTTTAACATTTTGACATATTTTTTCAAAATCTCCATTGAAAATATTTACATTTTGTAGATAATTAGATACTTCTTTTATGTTTTCTTCACTAATGGAAGCTGTCGTTTTACCGTTATAAGGCACATTGAATAACCCTTTTGAATTTACTCTATATAGTCCATTAAAACAGTGTTTGTTTAAGAAAATAAATAATGCTGCTAATTCTAGGTCATACTCCCCTGCCAGTAATTTAAGATTATATCTTTCTCTTACTTTGTAATAATATTCTTTATTTATTTCTTGATTATCTAATTCATTTATTTCTTTTATAAGTTCATCAGGAGAATGCTTGATTGTTTTATATGTATTAATTAACGCTGGATTGATATCGTTAACAAAAGCTTGAACAGGTTGAAGTTCAAACAACACTGCCCCACCACCTAAAAAAGGCTCAAAGTACCTTTCATACGATACTGGCATTCTTTCTCGAATTTCATTTAACAATTGTCTTTTTCCACCAGCCCATTTAACAAACGGTTTTACATTTTTCATTTAATATTCTCCTTTTTTGGCTCTAAATTTTACTTAACAAAAAGGATGAATATAATTTTGTTTCATGGACTTTACATAAAAAAAGAGGTCACCCTCTTTCATGTATAGGCGAATAATCTCGCTTTAATTCTTTTTCTTTTTGCTTATTATATTCCTCTCCAAGTTTCTTTAAGTCCCCTTCTAACTTTAAAATATACATATTTTTTAATTCATCGGCAGACTTATCTAATGTAGGTTCAATTCCTAGTTTCTTAGATATTTTTACAATCTCTTTAATTTCGTTACAACCTCTATTAAAATCCCTTATTTCTTTTTCAGTTTTAGAAACAAGAAAATTAGATATTTCAACAAGATTAAATAATCTCTCACCATCTTCATTTTTTAAGCTTAAAACATCCTTAAATCTATCGTATACACGATGAATAGAATTCCATTTATTAAAGTTGTCTTTTTCGTATTGAGAAATTTTAATCCCGTCTTTTTCACATTGATTATAAAACTCTTGTAATGGTGGATAATTCTCATTTGTTCTTTCCACTTTTTTAGAAGAAATACCTAATCCTAAGCCCAATGGAGCTATGATTTTCTTTAATTCATCGCAATCCCAAAAAGCGTCTAAGCTTTTGGCTATCGTGCTTGGCAAGATTGCCTTTTCTAAATATGGACAATTATTAAAAGATTCGTAACCAAGCTGGCTAATTCCTTCTGGGATACAAACTTCTTTTAAGCTCCAATTTCCACAAAAAGCGTGATTGACTATTTTATCTTTGTCCTTCCCTTCACCAACAATTGGAAGATCATAATCATATTTCTCGGCGTTTTCCTTTAATTGAAGTTCTTCCCATGATAGTTTTGTTTCGCTGCCATCGTTGTTTGTAAAAATCGCATATCCTTCGTTCATAGCTGGTCTCCTTTTAAAACAATAGATATTACTCTAAACAAAGAAAATGAAATAGTTTTAAATATTGCGAATATTGAGGTTTTAGAGGAATATAAGCAAAATATAACTTATAATTCTCCAAGATATATGTTTTTAAGACGATTTTGGAGAAATATAAAACAAAAAGAGGATATTATCCCCTTCTAAGTTCTTTCAATTTCTCAACAGCACCGTTTTCTACTGGAACAGGTTTTTCACTGTATCCATATAGGTTGCCGGTAACGTCTTCAAGAATTAGATAGCCAGTTTTATAGGCTTTTAATCCGTTCTCAATGTCGTCGAAATCATCAAGATAATTCCACAAAACGACATCCAGATCTCCTAGCCACATCAAATAATTAATCTCAGTGCCGTAGTACTGGTTAATTTCATCTAAAACTTCTTGTAAAAGTTTTGAATAGATTTCTTCTAGCTCGTCAATAACCTCACTTCCTTCTTCCCATTCAATTTCATCAGGAAATTTTTCCAGTTTTTCTTCCACGTCCTTTACAAATTCTAAAATTCTCTTTGTGAGACTTTTTGAAAATTCAACCGGGGTAGAAGTTAACAACATCCAAGCATTCCCTAAATTAATGGTTTCGTACTTTAAAATTTCTAATGGAGTGTGTTCTTTTGCTCCATAGTAATTTTCGTTTCTGTATTGAATTAGTTTCATTTTTTTTATTCCTTTCTTCTTTTCATACAAGATAATACTTTCATTACAAAATAAAGAAACCAAAATAAAAACCCGATTAACGGATTCTTTCTTGACTTAATTCTTGATGCTTTTTCTAAAAATTCCAACGCTTCCAAGTCTTTTTCAATTTTTACCTAAATTAAAGCATTCAAAAAGAAGAGTCTCCTCTTCTTTCATTAATCTCTTTATTATGCTTCAACCATTCCTCAATAAACTTCTTGTCAGAAGATTTTGTGATTGGCATGTTACAGGCATAATAAGCTTGCTGAATTTTTTCTCCACCGTCATAAGTTTGAACAGTGATATAACTTTTATCTCGGCTGTCCTTTTGTCTAATGAAGAAAATTTCAGCTTTTTTCTTTGCATAATCGTTCGCATAACAAGCAACACAATTACGATTATTACGCCCTTCATTAACCAAATCAGCAGGCTCCTTAGGGGCGATAACAACAAGATCTTTATTTTCGTACTCATACTTTGAAAGCTTTGAATACATATCCTTAAATCCTTGTTGTTGTTTAGCCGTAAATTCCTCATGTGCGCGTTGATTGTAAAGACGAGCAATTACATCATGTTCTCTTTTTAGAGAGTTTGAATCAGTAATTGGTTTAACATTCATCTTTTTGCACATGTTAACGTAATCTTTTAAGATTTCGATTGCATCAATTGGGGCAATTGCCTGATAGACATCAACTCTTTCAAGATAATTGATTAATGTTTGAGTTGTGAATAATGGTTTACCTTCTTCATCAACCGCTTGTCTTAAAATAGTTCTAAACTTAGAAATTGTTGATTTTTCTAAGCTAGGAATTCTGCTTTTAAGAATTTCAACATCGTGAATGGTTAATGGATGACCTTGCTTTACGCTTACTCGGTACCATACACCAAATTCTGCATAAACGTCTTCATCGTAATCGATAAGAGCTTTCCATAACCAGTTTGGCATTCTGGTTATCTCGGACATATTTTTGCCAGTACGGAAAACTTTGAAAATATTTGGACGGTCTAAACCCTTTGCGAAGTTGTTAAAAATCTGATTACAACTTTTATAAAGTTGTTCCACATAGGAAGCTTTTAGATAGTCTACCATATAACGAGCTCTTACAATTTCATTCCACGCTTCTAGCGAGTAGTTACTATTGGCAAAGGACTCTGCCTTTTTCACAATATCTTCAATTTCCGAATAAGGAAATTCTTTATAAAATTCTTCCTTATTAAAAAATAAGACATTGTCTAGTCTTGTCCACCAGCAACCAATTACACGCTGATCTTTCATCTCTTCCCATTTATTTACGTATCCATAATCATTGTCGTATTTACAACGATATAATTTGTTATCTTTGTAATAAATAACTTCACCAACCATTATTATGTAACTCCATGCCGATTGTCTTTCAACTTTAACAGCGTTGCTTTTAAAGAAGTTTTTTATTTTTTTAACTTCTTCTTCTTTTAAATTTAATTCAATAATCTCTGCCATTTTTTTCTTTTTCCTTTCTCTATAAGTAAAAGATTTTACTTATATTTCTTGATTCCTTGGGCGTTAAAAAAAGAGACTAACTAGCCTCTTAATTTCTTTATCAACTTTTCACATTCTTTGTTAGAAAGTGGCTTGTCAAACTTAACAGAATAAGTTTCGTGCAACACCAACCAATCCTTATCTTCAAGGGTTAAATAAGCTTTGTAATCAGCCTTTAAAGGTAAATGACGTCTATATCTTTTAATAGTAGCGTCATATTCCTTTTTAGCTTCCGGTGTTCTAGTAGTAATATGATAAGTTCTATCATATTCTTCTTCTGCCATTGCTCCTGAATACCACTTGACGATAGCCTTTTCTCTTTCAATTTGAAAGCTCTCATCAGTCATCCAAAAAGAATATTCTTCCTTATCTAGTTTCAAAGATTCAAGAACCTTGTTTCCAAACTCACTTTTAGTCATCAATCCCAATGCTTTATCGAGTCTATTTTCGGTGTTATCAATAATAATTGTACGTTCCCTTATTTGAGATTCTATTTCTCTTTGTTTTTTAATAAGTTCCTGTTGCTCAAGAATTGCTTTTAGAAATTCTTCATAAACTTTTCTTACCTCAGGTTTAACTCTTGTTGCTTGGGGATTTTCAATATCAACAGTTGCCCATCTAAGAAGACCACCAGAAATCACATAAAAATATTTACCATCAGAAATAGCCAACTGTTCTTTGCCTTGCTTGTTAGTGAATTTAACTATTTGATTTTTTTTCATAAAATTACCTTCTTTCTTTATTTAGAAGATTTTACTTTTATGTTTATTAAACAGAAGCATTAAAAAAAGAGGATCCCTCCTCTAAAAAAGATAAAATGCATTTTATATTTTCTTCATTTTGATGATGATGAAAATTTTCAACTGCCATTCTGAAATCTACTCGTTTTTCATAAGGGATAACCATTTCGCTTAAAAGGTATTCATAATTTAAGAAATGTGAATCTGTTATTTCTTCGCTAGTCAACAATACTTTTTGTTTGAAACTTTTCATAATTAAATGTCCATCTTCGTTGCCAAGATAAACTTTAATATTATTATAAGCCAACCCTAGAAGATAATAAGTAATCCCGTTATAAACGAGCGTCTCTTTCTTTGGTAGTTCTTTAAACATGACTCTGATTTTTTTTAGGTTTTCAAAAATTACCATACGAAACTCCTTTTAATCAAAAGATTCTACTTTTTGGTATTTAAAAGATAATCACAAGGTATAATTTTTATATGAGTACATATCAAGACGAAGTAAAAATCTCTATTGATGAAAAAGTTTCTGAAAAACTTAAAGAAATGCCTGATTTTTCAAAGAAGTTTTTTAAACACCTTGAAAATAAAGGAATGTCAGAAAAGACTATTTTAGGCTATGTTTATGATCTAAACACTTTTTTTGCGTATTTAGAAGATAACGGTTTTAAAAAGTTAAAAACAAGTAAAGCTTCTGATGTATTAGATAAACTTACCATTGATGATATACAGGAATACTTAGATAATTTCAAGTACTATGAAACTTCCAATAAAAAGAAATCTTATTCCATAAACTCAAAAGCTAGAAGAGTCTCTTCTCTTCGTTCTTTTTATAGATTTTATTATCGTATAGGTGAAATTAAAAACAATCTAGCTGATTTAATCGATATGCCGAAAATTCCAGAAAAAGAAATTAAAGCGATGGACGTCGATCAAGTAAGAAGAATTTTAGAAACTGTCAATGATTTAGACAGTTTATCTAAACACCAACGTTTTTATAGACAAGCAACATTAAAACGTGATTATGCCATTATGATGCTATTCTTAGGTACAGGTATAAGAGTTTCTGAATTAGTTGGTCTAGATGTCGATGATGTAGATTTACATAATGCCTCTATTGTAGTAGTAAGAAAAGGTGGAGACGAAGACACTGTTTATTTTGGTAATGAGGTTGAAGATGCGTTAAGAGATTATATTGATAATGAAAGAGAAAATTTAGCTAAAAAAACAAAATCACCTGCCCTATTCCTTTCCTTACAGGCAGACAGGATGAGCACTCGTTCAATAGAAAAGCTAGTAAAAGATTATGCTAAAAGAACCAATATCAATTTTAAAGTTACCCCTCACACTTTAAGAAAAACATACGGAACTAACCTTTATGAAGAAACAAATGATATTTACTTGGTCGCCACAGCACTTCATCACAGCTCAGTTGAGACCACCAAGAAATTTTACACGAAAATTGGGGAAAGCCATAAGCGAACAGCTGCTAAGCATTCTAGTGCCTTATTCGATAAAAACTCAAATAATCTCGGAAAAAAATTTTTCTAGAAAAAAGTGAAAAAAGTCCTTAATTCAATAGGTTCTCTGAATTTTTCAAAAACGCTGTTTTTATAAAAAAGTCCTTAATTATTATAAGAAAAAGTGATCATCTAAGACCACTTTTTTTACTATAATTTTAGGATGTTTTTCATTCTACCAGAACACTTCCAGCATGACTCGTGATGTCGTTTATCGTTGATGACCCTATGGTTAATATCGCTTTTATTTTGCCTGTGCCATCTGAATGCAGGCATTAATTTCTTGTAAAAATAAAAAAGTAGGACTAATCCTACTTAATCTAAATTCTTCCAAGTTGTTTAAGAGCTAGTTGAAAACCTTCTATCCAAAGGAATACTCTTGGATGAACAGTTAAACCTATCGTATAGGCTATTTCCATCCAATCATCGCCAAGATATTTTTCTAAAATCTCAGAAGTCTCAGAGTTGAAAGAAAAGTTTCCAGTTTTTGGAACTTCCTAAGATAAGAAAGCGTCAACAGTATTAAAATCCTCTTCTAGCTCTCTTAGTTTTTCTATAAGTTCTTCTCCCGAATATTCTTCTTCAAAATCTGCTGATATATCCACTTTTAGAATTTCGATATCTTTTTCTATCTGCTCTTCTGTACGAATATAATTGTCGGTGCTACATTCACACTTTTCTAAAAAATATCCTACATTTTGCATATAGCGAGATATCTTTTCAGGAGTTTCATATCTACACCAGCGAGCAACACAACTTCCAACATCTCCACCAATATAAAGAGTTCCCTCTTTCTTATCTAAAAAATAGCAAATTCGATAATAGTTGCTACCTTCTCTATCTTGCCAATTAAGAGCAAAAAAATTTTCATTTTCCAATAATACAGTGGCAATATGATTTTTGAAATTTTTATCCATTTTATATTTCCTTCTTTCTGTTTTTAAAAAATATTACTATCTTTCTTCTAAATAAAAACCAAAACAAAAACCCAAATTAATGGGCTTTCGTATTAACTTCCTTATTATGAATCAACCATTTAGTGATGAAATCTAAATCATCTACATTGTTGATAGGTTGATTGCTCGCATAGAAAGCTTGTGATAAATCTTCGCCATTGTCATATGTTTCAATGGTGATGTAACTCTTTTCAGGTTCATCTTTCTTTCTGATGAAAAAGATTTCACTTTTGCCTTTCGCATACGAATCAATATAACGAGCGACACAGTTTCGGTTTCCACGTCCTTCGTTAACAAGGTCTTGCGGAGTTTCAGGAACTACAACAACTAGTCGATCATCAGAATAAGCATACTTACTAAGTTTTTCATGAACCTTAGCGAATTTTTCGGTTAGTTCCTTGGTGAACTGTTCACTTTTCCAACCGTTATAAATACGAGCAGTAACATCGTGTTCTCTCTTCAAGGAATTTGAATCCGTTACAGGCACAATTCCCATCTGCTTACACATGTTAACATAATCGTATAGCAGCACAATTCCATCTCCTGGGTAAATAGCTTGATAGGTATCAATTCTTTTTAGATAAAAATCCTCATTTGCAAAGAGGACATAAAATTATGAGCAGATAATCAATTACGATATAATTACCTTGTCCAGAAAGGGACACCAGGAAATTTCAAGGAATTGATTAGTGCTGGACTTGGCGGTTTCATTAATCAATTCCTTGAAGTTTCAAATCGCCAATTATGAAATTAAAAGATAAACTTAAAAATGGTTCTTCATGGGGAACCTCTTTAAAAGTGCTTCCTTGGGATAAGAACGACCAAATTACAGATACACAACAGTTAATTAGTAGCACTATCCATGAATGGTATGATGCCAAACATCCTATTGCATCAAACGATGAAATACAACTTATTAATAAATTTGGTAAATTAAGCTGCCCATATTGTCACTCGAAAGAAATAGTGAAAAATGGATTTTATAAAACCAAGATACAAAGATACTATTGTAAGTCGTGTGGCAAAAAGTTTTCTCCATTAACTAACACAATATTTGAAGCAAAGAAAATACCAATATCTGAATGGATTGAATATTTAATCCATCTTTTTGAATTTCATTCAATTAGAACAAGTGCGCGTGATAATCGAAATTCGGAAAGCACTGGTAAATACTGGTTAATAAAGGTTTTTGAAGTGTTAAAAGATATTCAAAATGACGTTATTCTTGAAGGAAATATTTATTTGGATGAAATGTATTTTCCCGTAATTAAAAGTAAAGCCGTAACCAAGAACGGAAAAAAGTTAAGAGGAATATCAAGAAATAAAATAGGAGTTGGAGTAGCATTTGATGATAACGGAAATTATATATTAATCGTAGAATATACTTCAAAGCCTTCAGATAAAAGTACTTGGACAGCTTTTGGTAAATGCATAAAAGAAGGATCTCATTTAATTCATGATGGAGAAAGATCTCATGGAATTTTGATAAGAAAATTAAAGCTAAGTAGCGAGGTATATCCAACAAAAATTACAAAAGGAATGAATGATAACGAAAACCCATTAAATCCTATTAATAAAATTCATTCACTATCAAAAAGATTTATGAAAGCTCATGGAGGATATGATAGAGAAACCCTTCAAGATTGGATGAATCTAATTTGGTTCGTACTATCAAAACCTGAAAATCGCTATAAAAAGATAGAAAAATTTATCGAATTAGCACTAAATTCTCCGCGAAGAGTGAAATATAGGGATGTTTTGAAGAAAAACACTGATTAGCAGGCACTTTTCATGTCCTCTTTGCAAATGAATATTTTTTTCAGAAAAAAATTTAGCTACTCCAGTTTTCTCCAAAAGTAAAAGA
>OIZO01000786.1_pt1 | contig 19264 bp, 14 predicted proteins | sample 1588551 | NCBI WGS metagenome assembly OIZO01 (sample SAMN03283271) | human gut metagenome | biome: human-associated habitat; material: feces | host: Homo sapiens | place: Peru | collected 2012 | reverse complement strand
ATAAATAAGGTTTACTCAATTGGCTTATCAGTGAGCTTCTAAGTGCAGTTAATGGATTTACAACCAAAACAATAATGACAATTATGAATATTAAAAATATAACAGTAGGTATCGCATCCATGCTCTGTCTGACAGGATGCTATGACCTCAACAAATCGCCTGAAGGTGTAATGTCGACTGTAGGCGCATTCTCTACAATAGGCGAGATGAACAGCTACCTTGACCAATTTTATGAGACGGCAGTCTTTGCTCAGGGATTTGGTTGGAATGGTAATGATTTCATCGCCAGTGGTGATATTGCCAGCGACAATATGTCAGGTTCATCTATCAACACACGTCTCAATGGAGCGGTGACATTGGCAAATGCGTCGAAATTGACAAATTATACATACATTCGCAATGTCAACTTCTTCCTGAACAATCTCACTAATTGCAATGAGATCGGTTCGCAGAATTACAAGCAGTGTGTAGGCGAAGGATATTTCTTCAGAGCGTGGTATTATTTCCAATTGTTCAAAAACTACGGTGAACTAACTTGGATAGAAAAGCCTCTTGATCCGAATGCGGAGGAGATGCATTTGCCACGTGAGAACCGTACCGTGATTGCTGACAATATATTGGCAGACCTTGATAAAGCTATTGAGAACTTGAATGTACAGAACAATAGTTCAACGATGCGCATACACAAAGATGTTGCCCGTGCTCTGAAAGCAGAGGTCGCCCTATTTGAGGCAACATGGGAGAAATATCACAAAGCAAAGAATGACCCGTTCTATGACAAAACCATTACTGATGAGAAAATAAAGAGTTATCTCAATCAATGCGTTGAAGCATGTAAGGATGTGGTAGACCGCAATGTTTGGCACATTTATAGTACTGGTAATAAACTTGATGACTATCGTGCTTTGTTCCAAATTGAAGACCTTAGTACAAATTCAGAGGTACTCTGGTTTAAGCATTATGATGGAGCCAATATTGGTAATAATGTAGACCGCTATCTTAATCGTGGTGGTGGAAGTGCAGGTGTGACAAAGTCGCTTGTAGATGACTATCTTACTATTGATGGCAAGCCATTTGTTGGAAGCCAAGTGATTGAAGCCAAAAAGGTATTTGGTGAAGAACTGAAGCCTACGGTGCGCGATCCGCGTCTTGCACAAACTGTATGTATGCCAGGACAGATTTTGCGCCCTGATGAGGGTGGATATGTAGTACCTCCATTGAATGGTTCGAGCTATAATAAGAATGAAACAGGCTACTCATTGCTCAAGCATGTACAGATAGATTATAAAGGTAGTCTGGATGCTGAATTCCGTGGAGCGACACCAGGTATTCAGTATCGTTATGCCGACATTCTGCTCAACTATGCAGAAGCTCTTGCGGAACTTGGTGGTGCGCAGAATGCAGCAAAGATAATTGAAGTGATAAAACCGTTGCGTGACCGTGTAGGTATGCCGCAGATGGATTTTGATCGCGAGTATAATAATGATGCAGACTATCCGTTCCGTGGTCTTGATAAGTATGTACAGGCTGTGCGTCGTGAGCGTCGTGTTGAGCAAGCAGCAGAGGGCAAGCGTTTCTATGATATTATGCGTTGGGCTGCAGCCGATGAACTTATCGTTGGCAAACATGCCGAAGGTGCCCTGTTTAAGGGCAGTAACCTTGATGGTCACGCACAGTATGGTAATGCACTGGTTTATGATCAGGCTACTGGCAATAACCTCTTTTTGTCAGGCACGGCATTAGATACATACCGCTATATTTTGCCGGTAGATCCTAAAACTGTTGGTAATGGTTGGGGATTTGATGTCAATCGCGACTATCTTTTGCCTATACAGCCACGTATGCTGCAGTTGACAGAAAACCAGTGGAAACAGAATCCTGGTTGGTAATATTGGTTAATGCCAAAATGATATTTTTAATATTAACTAAATAAGGGTGTGTCTTGACTGTATACATGTTGTGACACACCCTTAAAAATAAACATTGTTTTTTCTACTATGAGAACAAATTTACAGCGACTTTATGCAGCAGGTACTCTTGTTTTAGGCTATGCTGCGCAAATTATGGCGCAGACATCACATAAGCCCATGAACATTGTCTATATTATGAGTGATGACCACTCATACCAGACAATAAGTGCTTATGACAAACGTTTTATCGAGACTCCAAATATAGATTGGCTCGCTGAACATGGTACACGTTTTACAAATAGTTTTGTGGCCAACTCGCTTAGTGGTCCTTCGCGTGCCTGTATGCTCACAGGTAAGCACAGTCATGCCAACGGATTTACGGACAACACAAAGACGTTTGATGGTTCACAGCAAACTTATCCGAAGTTACTACAGAAGGCCGGTTATCAAACAGCAATGATTGGCAAGTGGCATCTTACGAGTGATCCTACCGGTTTCGATTATTGGGATATACTCATCGGTCAAGGTCATTATTACAGTCCTGACTTCAAGTGTAATGGTACACGAGTACGTCGTCCTGGGTATGTAACAAATGTTGTCACAGACCTCGCTCTTGATTGGCTTTCTAACAAACGAGATAAATCGAAGCCGTTCTGTCTGCTATTGCACCATAAGGCACCTCATCGTGTGTGGAGTCCCGATACGTGCGATCTCGACCTGTACAATGAAAAGGTGTATCCGTTGCCAAAAAACTTCTATGACAACTACGAAGGACGTCTTGCTGCGGCTAAACAAGAGATGAGTATTATCAAGGATATGGACCTTGTATATGACTTGAAAATGGCAGATAAGGAAAATGAGATACATTCAAACCCAGATCTTGAAGCTATTGGACGTATGAACTATAAGCGCATGACCGATTCACAACGTGCTCAGTGGGATGCTCATTACGATCCTATTATCAAGAAGTTTAAGGAAGCTGGACTTTCGGGCAAAGCTCTTGCAGAATGGAAATACCAACGCTACATGCATGATTATATGCGTGTTATACATTCTATAGACCGCAATATAGGACGCGTTATTAAGTATCTCAAGGAGAACAATCTTCTCGAAAATACAATGATAGTGTATACCTCCGACCAGGGATTTTATATGGGTGAACATGGTTGGTTTGACAAACGTTTCATGTATGAAGAATCGTTCCGCACACCTTTGCTTGTTTATCTCCCAGGTGGCAAGCATGGTGATGTTGATGAAATGGTGCAGAATATAGATTATGCTCCAACTATACTTGAATTGGCTGGTGTGAAGATTCCATCGGATATTCAAGGAGAGTCGTTTCTGCCGTTGCTTGAGGGTAAAAAGGTAAAGGATTGGCGCAAGTCGCTCTATTATCACTATTATGAATATCCTGCTGAGCATTCTGTTTGCAAACATTATGGCGTTCGTACCGACCGTTATAGTCTGATACATTTTTATGATGATGTCAATGCATGGGAACTCTACGATTTGAAGAATGATCCAGAGCAAATGCATAATATATATGGTGAGAAAGGTACGGAGAAGATAACAAAAAAGTTGAAGAAAGAGCTTCACAAGTTACAGAATCAATACGATGATCCGATAAGATTTAAGCTTAAGGACAACTAATAAATGCTCTTATTATGTACGAATAGATGATAGACCCGTTGGCGAAAAAATCACCAACGGGTTTGATATTTGTAGAAATAATCTCACCTATTTCATAATAGGATTACATTAGTTTTGAGTAACTTTGTATCATTATTATAATTATGACTAACTTAAAGTAATATCCACTAGATATGAACAAATCGTACATGCTGCTTGGACTTCTTGCACCGTTTGCTACTCAGATAGCTCACGCTGCAAAGAAAGCAAAGCCTAATAATGACCCTAACCGTCCTAATGTGATAATAATTCTTGCCGACGACCTTGGCTACGGTGACTTGGGATGTTATGGAGCTAAGAATGTTGAGACTCCTAATGTAGATCGTCTGGCTAAGCAGGGTATCCGTTTTACTGATACTCATGCAATAGCCGCTACAAGTACTCCGTCGCGCTACTCAATTCTTACGGGTGAGTATGCTTGGCGTCGTCCTGGCACAGATGTGGCAGCAGGTAATGCTGGCATGATAATTCGTCCAGAGGACTACACTATGGCTGATATGTTCCGCAGTCAGGGTTACCGTACTTGCGCTATTGGCAAGTGGCACCTTGGTCTTGGCGACAAGGCAGGTACACAGGATTGGAACGCTCCGCTACCGGCAGGTCTTGCTGACATTGGTTTCGACTACCATTACATTATGGCTGCAACAGCCGACCGTGTACCATGTGTGTTTATTGAGAATGGCAGTGTTGCCAATTGGGATGAGAGTGCTCCTATCGAGGTGAGCTACAAGCAGAATTTCCCCGGTGAGCCTACTGGCAAGCAGAATCCGGAACTTTGCTATAACATGAAGTCAAGTCATGGTCACAACATGTCTATCGTCAATGGTATTGGTCGCATAGGCTATATGAAGGGCGGTGGAAAGGCTTTGTGGAAGGATGAGAACATAGCCGACTCTATTACATCGCACGCTATCGACTTCATCAAGGCAAACAAGAACAATCCCTTCTTCATGTATTTCGCTACTAACGATGTACATGTGCCTCGTTTCCCACACCAGCGTTTCCGTGGAAAAAGCAGTATGGGAGTGCGTGGCGATGCTATAGTACAGTTTGACTGGTCGGTAGGTCAGATTATGGAGACTCTCGACAAACTCGGCATTGCTGATAACACTATTATTCTTCTTACCAGTGACAACGGACCCGTTGTTGACGATGGCTATCAGGATCAGGCTGAGGAACTGTTGAATGGTCATAAGCCTTCAGGACCGTGGCGTGGCAATAAGTACAGTGCTTTTGAAGGTGGTACATGTGTACCGGCTATTGTAAGATGGCCTGCTAAGGTTAAGGCTGGACAGACATCAGATGCTCTTGTTTCACAGATTGACTATATTCGTTCGTTTGCAAGTATGCTTGGCGCGCGTATGCCGAAGGGTACGGCTCCTGACAGTGAAGACTGTATGTCAACATTGCTTGGCAAGGATACTAAAAACCGCAAGTATGTTCTTGAACTTGCCTCTAACCATGTGCTCTCTGTTCGCACTAAGCAATGGAAATACATCGAGCCGAGCAATGGTCCGAAGATGATACCATGGGGACCGAAGGTTGAGACGGGTAATAATCCTATGCCACAGCTTTTCGATATTTCTGCAAGCGAATGGGAAAGCAACAACCTTGCTAACCAAAACCCGCAGATAGTATACTCTATGCAGAATATTCTGCGTGATGAGCGTGCTAAGACTAAGAAATAAAAAACTGGAGGTGAAAGCCTAAAGTTTAAAATGATAAAGCAACAATAAAAAAAGTCTGCGTTCAGTTATTTACGCAGACTTTTTTTGTAACTAATTCTTTTCAGCAACCATAATGCCGAGAATATCATTGCTATGCCGAATATCCATGAAATTGCGGCGCTTGCTATTACGCCTAACTGCTGTGTGAATCCTGCCACTACGAATGTCAGGAACGATACTGCAGCTACAGTCAGGGCGTATGGCAACTGCGACGACACGTGATGTACGTGCTTGCATTCAGCACCTGCCGATGCCATAATGGTTGTGTCGGATATCGGTGAGATGTGGTCGCCGCAAACTGCACCTGCCATACATGCCGATATGGAAATGATGCGTAGCGGTGCTGCAGCCGGGAATACGGCTATGCATATAGGAATCAGAATACCGAATGTTCCCCATGATGTGCCGGTGGCAAAGGCAAGCAATGCTGCTACTATGAATATTATTGCCGGCAGCAACATCTGCAGGCCTGAGGCACTACTTGCAACTACGCCCGACACGTATTCGGCTGCGCCAAGTGAGTCGGTCATGCTCTTTAGTGTCCATGCGAGTGTGAGTATCAGTACGGCTGGAACCATGGCTTCAAAACCCTTGATAAGGCAGCTCATGGCATTGTCGAACTTCAATGTGCGACGTGCAACAAACATTGTTATTGTAAGAATCAATGCTGCAAGCGAACCTATAACCAATCCTACAGAGGCGTTGCTTGCTGCAAAGGCATCTACAAAGTTATGGTGGCAATCGCTTGTAGTGTCGAAATATCCGCCTGAGTAAAGCATGCCAGCCATGCAGAACACTATGAGCATCAAAATCGGGACTACAAGGTCTACGACCGAACCGTTGGTAGTTGTCGGCTTCTTGTTGTCTTGCTTGGCACCAACACCATGCTCTACAATATGCAGCTTTGTGTCGATAACCTCGTCCACTTGTCCGCCTGTGCGTTCATACCATTCCTGCAGGCGTGCGTCGTACTTGCTCATAGCCTTGAAGTCGAATCCTGACACTACAATCATAAACATGAATATAATAGTGAAGAATGCGTAGAAGTTGAACGGTATAGCCTGACAGAACAACGCCAGTCCATTCTCTCCGCCCGACACGAATCCGGATACTGCTGCCGCCCAACTTGATATTGGCGATATGATGCAGACCGGAGCTGCAGTAGAGTCGATGAGATAGGCAAGCTTTTCTTTTGTCACACCGTGGCGTACGGTTATAGGACGCATTACTGAGCCAACTGTGAGACAGTTGAAATAGTCGTCAATGAAGATGAGAATGCCGAGAATGATAGTGGCAATCTGTGCGCCTATCTTTGTTTTGATGTGTTTTGACGCCCAGTGTCCGAATGCAGCCGAACCTCCTGCCTTGTTCATGAGCGATACGATAGACCCCAGAATGACCAGGAACACGATAATGCCAACGTTCCATGGATCGGACAGACATGAAATGAGTCCGTATTGTTTGGCATCCGAACCTGTTCCAACGGTGTCGTTGAGCAGATGTGTCAGGAATCCTTCAAAGCCTGTGCCCATCGACATGCTGTATAAAATAGCACCAAGCACAATGCCGATGAACAACGATGAATATACCTCCTTGGTCTTAAGTGCCAATGCAATGGCTACGACTGGAGGAAGAAGTGACCAGATTGTCCCGATAAAATTGAAATCCATATTATTTTTTACCCTTTGTTTTTTCGGAGTGCAAAGGTAAGGCTTTATTTGGATTGTAGCAAAAAGCGAAACTAAAAAGTGTAAATGTATGAATAATCATTAGTTTTAAGTAACTTTGCATCATTGAATTACTTTTGAACTAATTTAAATAAAAACCGTTATAACAATGACCCAAAAACGAAACCTATTAATTGCTTTCATGCTTTTTATTGCATTGCAATTGTTTGCTGCAACGCCAATCAACGGTTTGCTTGAACGTATTGACAAGGGAGCGTCGCGTAAGATTATGACTGAAACGGTGCGTTCCGACCGTGATTTCTTTGAGATTACAAGCAAGGATGGCAAACCTCTAATCCGTGGAAACAACTACGTTAGTATTGCTTCGGGCATAAACTGGTATTTGAAGTATAGCGTGGGCGTACACCTTACTTGGAACTCTATGCACGCTTCGTTGCCCGCTACGCTTCCGCTTGTGCAAGGAGTGGAGCGGCATGAGACTGACATCAAGCACCGCTATTATCTCAATTACTGTACGCTGTCTTATTCAATGGCGTTCTGGGACTGGAAACGTTGGGAACAGGAACTCGACTGGATGGCTCTGCATGGCATCAACCTCTGCCTCGACATCGTAGGCACAGATGTTGTTTGGCGCAATGTACTGCTGAAGTTGGGCTATACGAAGGATGAGGCAAATCAGTTTATAGCAGGTCCGGCATTCCAGGCATGGTGGCTTATGAACAATCTTGAGGGGTGGGGTGGACCCAACTCCGACAACTGGTATCAGCAGCGTGAGCGTCTGCAAAAGCAGATAATGAAGCGTATGAAGGAGCTTGGCATCAACGTATGTCTGCCAGGTTATTCGGGTATGGTGCCGCATGATGCCAAGCAGCGCTTAGGTCTTGACGTAGCCGACCCTGGCAAGTGGAACGACTATAAGCGTCCGGCATTTCTGCAGCCCACCTCAAAGCGTTTTGCCGAGATAGCCTCCATATATTATAAGGAGCAGCAGCGTCTCTATGGCAAGGCAGACTTCTACAGTATGGATCCCTTTCATGAGGGTGGCAACGCCGGTGGCGTAGACTTGCGTAAGGCTGGTGAGGCTATAATGGGAGCCATGAAGGCTGTCAATCCAAATGCTGTCTGGGTAGTGCAGGCTTGGGGCGCATGTCCTTATCCGGCTATGATAAAACACTTGAATAATGGCGACATGCTTGTGCTTGACCTCTACTCGGAGAATCGTCCGCAATGGGGCGACCCTGAGTCGACATGGTATCGCAAGGAAGGATTCAACGGACACGATTGGGCTTTCTGCATGCTCTTGAACTTTGGTGGCAACGTAGGAATGTTCGGCAAGTTGCAGCATGTTGTCGACGAGTACTATAAGGCACGTCAGAGCAAGTTTGTCTCAACAATGAAGGGTGTCGGACTGACAATGGAGGGTATAGAAAACAATCCCGTGATGTACGAATTGGTAAGTGAGTTGCCTTGGCGCGATGCCAAGTTCGCATGGAAGGAATGGCTTCATGATTATGTTGAGGCACGCTATGGCAACATCAATAATGCCAAGGTGCACGATGCTTGGCTGCTGCTTGCACGTTCGGTATATGGTGCTGGGGCAAAGATAGTAGAGCAGGGATGTCATGAGTCTGTGTTGTGTGCCCGTCCGGCATTGGATGTATATCAGGTGTCGTCGTGGTCGGAGATGGAAGAGTTCTACAATCCCGATGACGTTATACGTGCTGCACAGCTTATGGTTGAGGCTTCGCATGAAGTGAAGGCGAACGCCAACTTCCGCTACGACCTTGTTGACGTGACGCGTCAGGCGATAGCCGAGCAGGCACGCTATGTCTATGATGAGATAGTGGCTGCATACAAGGCGAAGGACCGCAAGATGTTTGATTATACCACAAAGCGCTTCCTTGACATTCTGTTGCAGCAAGACCGTCTGCTTTCGTCTATGCCCGACTTTATGGTAGGACGTTGGTTGCGTAGCGCTAGAAATATGGGATTGAACGATCAAGAGCGTGACCACTACGAATGGAATGCCCGTGTACAGATTACTACATGGGGCAATCGTAGTGCTGCCGAATATGGCGGATTGCGTGAGTATGCCCATAAGGAATGGAACGGTGTGTTGGCAGACTTCTATTATCCACGTTGGAAGGCTTACTTCGAGGCTCTTGCTGCAACACTTGACGGCAAGCCGATGAAGCAACTTGACTTCTATGCAATGGACGAGAAGTGGACGCTTCAACACAATGTCTATCCGTATGAGGCGCAGGGCGATGCTGTGGATTATGCTAAGACAGCATTTGATAATGTATTTGGAAAATAAATAGAAAGCAATTGCTTTCCGAGAGAAACGAAAAATAGCGGAGGTCAGTGTAGACTGAACCCCCGCTATTTTTATTAATATCCGAAAATCTCTTCTGTAGAAATTCGCTTGATTGGAGCTATTTTCTCAAGAGACTTGATGTCAAGATTCTTCTCATCGCCGAGGATGAGATAGCGCCACGGCTTGCGTGCCATATTCTCGTTTTCGAACTTCACGATGTCTTCGAGAGTCAATGTAGGCAACTGCTCGTAAACCTTGCGACGCAGGTCGTAGTCGATGCCACGCTGCTTGGCTGCGAAATACGAGTAGATGATGTCGTCCTTGGTGATACGCTCTGAAGCGATGCGCTTTATTGTGGCCTGCTTTGCCAGTTCGAAGGCAGCTGGAGTCTGCGGCAGAGTGTCGAGAATGTTGCTGAACACGCGGATGCAGTCCATCATCTTGTCGTTTTGTGAGATGATGTAGGTGAAAGCGTAGTTAGGATTGCCCTTGCGACGTGGTGTGGCGTAGTTGGCAAATGCGCTGTAAGCAAGTCCGCGGCTTTCGCGCAACTCCTGGAACACTACTCCGTTCATGCCACCACCGAAGTACTCGTTGAACACTTCGATTTTAGCTTCATCCTCCGGATTCCACTTCTGTCCCTCGTTGTGATACTGCACCATATATATGTTCTTTGCCTCGTAGGGTGCAATCCATATCTCGTTGTTGGGAGTCTGCTGCATTGTGTAGGGACGACATGCAGGAACATCAGCCGGCGATTTAGCCACAGCATGGTTCTTGTCGATAGTGGCTACGAGCTGCTTCTCGCTCAGCGGACCGTAGTAGACGATGCTGTGCTTGTAGTTCTTCAGATTGGCAATCATGTCAACGAGAGTCTGCGGATTGGCGTTCACGAGTTCGGCGCTGTCGGGTATGTTGCGGAATGAGTTGTAAGCACCGAATTCGCCATACTGCTGCAGAGCACGGAAGTTTGCCTTCTGGCTGAGCTTGTTGTCGCGGCGCGACTTGAGTTCCTGCTCAACAAACTTGCGGTAAGCGTCGCGGTCGACCTTTGCGTGGTTGATGACGTTCTCCATAAGGGTCATAGCCTCTTGCATATTGTCGCCCAATCCACGGAGTGAGATTACCATATTGCTATTGCTTACGCTAATGTTGTACTCGCATGCCAGCTGATAGAAACGCTCCTGCACCTGCTTTGCCGACATCTTGTCGGTGCCAAGATAGTCGAAGTAGTTCTTGGCATAAGGCAACCACTTGTTGGCTTCTTCGCCCATTTCGAAGTAGTAGGCCAGGTTGAATAGCTGGTTCTGCTTGTTCTGAATGTAGTAGACGGGCAGGGCACGCTTGGTCTTGGTCTGTGTGAAGTCGGTCTTGAAGTCGAGGAATCGCGGCTGTATAGGCTCCACCTTCGAGTCCTTTATCTCCTTGACAAATGCGCTCTGCATGTCGCGGTTGGTAGGAATGGCTGTGATTGACGGCTTGTCAATCTTCTTCTGCGAAGCGTCTTCGCCCTGCTTCTTGTACACGATGGCATATCCGTCGGTGAAGTGGCGGCGTGCGAAGTCGACAATCTGTTGCTTGGTCATAGCGGCAATGCGGTCGAACTTCTTTACCTCGGTCTGCCAGTCGCGTCCATTGATGAATGTGTTGACATAAGCGTCGGCACGCTTTTCGTTATCGTCGAGCGATTGCAGGAATTCGAGTTTCATGTTGTTGACGATAGCAGGCAGCAGCTTGTCGCTGAATTCTCCCTTCTTCAGCTTCTCTATCTCGGCAAGGATGAGGCTCTTCACTTCGTCAAGGCTCTGACCCTCGTTAGGCATTCCGACGATGATGAACTGCGAGTAGTCGCGCATGGCATAGTTGAAAGCCTGGGCAGCCTGACAACGCATGGGCTGATTGATGTTAAGGTCGAGCAATCCTGCCTTGCCGTTGTTCAGAATAGACGAAATCACCTCAAGCGTATCGTTCTGCAGAGCGGCTGCGCCATCCATCTTCCATGCCATCATGATGTTATCAGCCTCTTTGCCGATAACGGTTGAGCTGGCAGGCGATGTAAGGTTCTTCTGCACGGGGAACTGCGGATAGACAACATTGTCGCTCTTTTTCCACGAACCGAAATACTTGTCGATAGTAGCCACTACCTTGTCGGGGTCGAAGTCGCCAGCCATACATATTGCCACGTTGTTGGGCACATAGTAGTGGTGGAAATAGTTCTTGATATTGGTGATTGACGGGTTCTTCAGATGTTCCTGCGTACCGATAGTGGTCTGTGTGCCATACGGGTGAGTAGGGAAGAGCAGCTTGCCGATGGCTGCAAACTCCTTGCGTGTGTCGTTGGTCAGCGAGATGTTGAACTCCTCGTACACAGCCTCAAGCTCTGTATGGAAACCGCGTATAACCATATTCTGGAAGCGGTCGCCCTGAATGCGTGCCCAGTTCTCCACCTCGTTCGACGGAATGTTCTCCACATAGCAAGTCACGTCGGTAGAGGTATAGGCATTGGTGCCGTTGGCTCCGATTGACGACATCAGCTTGTCGTACTCGTTAGGGATGAAGTATTTGGCTGCAATCTGCGATACAGAGTCAATCTCGTGATACAGCACTCGGCGCTGAGCCGGGTCGGTTACTGTGCGGTAGTGCTCATATCGGCGCTCGATGTCGTCGAGATAAGGCTTCTCCTTAGCATAGTCGGATGTGCCGAACTGGTGGGTGCCCTTAAACATAAGGTGCTCCAGATAGTGGGCAAGACCTGTAGTCTCGGCAGGGTCGTTGCGCGAACCCGTACGCACGGCTATGTACGTCTGTATGCGCGGCTGCTCCTTATTTACCGACAGATAAATCTTAAGTCCGTTGGGCAGGGTGTAGATGCGTGTCTGCATCGGGTCGCCCTTAACGGTCTCGTAGTTGTAGGCTGATGCCTGGCTGCCAAATCCTAACAGCAGGAATGAGGCAACAATTAGTGATTTGAATTTCATTTTATTGTTGTGAAATTTGTTATATATACATTATTATATATACATCATTACATATATAATTTCTGGTTTTCGAAGTCCACTTCCTTGTCAAGCTGTTCGTTGAAGTTGCGTAACACTTCCTCTTCAACGTCGCCCAACTTGTATTCCTTTGCAGCGTCCTTCTTTATTTCGGCTATCCATGCCCGTCGGGCTGTGATATAGTCGCTCTTGACGCGCTCCACATTCTCCTCCGTAAGCGATGTAAATCCGTAGTAGTCCATAATCATGCGGTACGACCATGCCCAACGGTATTCAGAGTACATGGCGTTGATTTGTTCGAAACGTTCGGTCAGAGCCTCAGTCGTGTCGATGTCGCCTGATATTATGTCGTCAATAATGCGTTGTTCTTCCGATTCGGGCAGAAGCAGACCGGAGATGTCTGTCCACGGTCCTGTGCCGACAGTTGTGGTAGGTTCTACCGGAGCATGGCGTTTCAGCACGGCACCCATATATATGCGTAGGGCTATGTCGTAATATTTGATGCCCTTGCGTAGCGACGAGTTCTTGATGACATATTCGTGATAGTTGTATGTCGAAACGTCTTCGCCCGAAGCTTCTCGCAGGTCTTCCAGTATTTTCTTGCCACGCAGAATCTCGCCTACGGTAAATGGCGACAGCCAGTCGAAGTTGACAATGCTCTTGCGGGCGCCGTCTGGTCGCATGTCGCGCTTGGGCCATTTGCGTATGTCGCGGTAGAGGCCAACTGTAGTGAGGTTGCGTCCCGGCACAAGATACATGGTGTCGTTGTAGGCAATGAGATAAGAGAAGGGCAGCGAGCGTGTGTCGGGATGATACATCAGTTTGCCGAAGCACACCGAGAAGGCTCCGATGTGTGCCGGCATCAGTATGTAGGCTCCGCTGGCAGTCTTGGTTCCGCGCTCCAGGGTGCCGTAGTGCATAGGTCCCATCTTATAGGCATGGTTGGAGAAGTTGGTGGCAGAGCCAGCGTTGTAGAACGAAAACTGTCCGCCAATGAGCAGCGAGCTCTTGTGATGTGATGCTGTGAACGGACCGCAGAATGCTGCGCACGCCTCGCCGTTCGACATATACGAGTTGGCGAAGAACACGCTTCCTGCAGCCGTGAATCCGTTACTCAGCTTGCACGCCTCGCCCACGAAGCAGTCCTGCATCTTCACGCTATTGATGATAGACGAGCCGTCGCTGATGATAGAGTTCTCGCAAATCACTCCTGTGCCTATATAAACCGAAGCGTTGCTGTTGCTCATTATGGTGCAGTCGCTCAGTCGTGAAGCGCCCGAAATCTCGCAGTCGTCGTAGATTACGGTATTGGTTATCTCCTTGGTGTTTACTATCTTCACCCTATTGCCTATCGTAGCCATTTCGGGCGATGTACGTTCTATCTCCTCACGTATCAGTCGGCGTATTGCATCCTTTAAAGCACGGTTGTGGAAATGCTTCACCATGAGCGCAGCCACCTGGCTTGTCAGTCCGTGATAGAGTATGAGGTTTCCCTCGCCCACCTCGTTGAGTACCGAAATGAGGTTTCCCTCGCCATAAGTGGCTCCGTCGGTAGTCTCCATGGTGCATACGTTTGAAATGATGCAGTCGTTGCCAATGACGTAGTTGTTGATAAATCCCGAGATGTTCTCGATAAGGCAGTTGTCGCCAATAGTCACATTACGCAATGTGGCGTTGTTCACGCCTGAGTGTTTCATGAAGCCGCGGCTTACCTCCACGTTGTTGTTGAATGCTCCGAGGCTTATGTTGCCGTAGAACATTACACGGTGGAAGAAGTTGGGCTTGAAATCGTCGCTCACTTCAATTCGTTGCCAGTCCTCTGCCCAACAGCTATTGGCTTGGAGTGCTGAGATTTCGTTGTCGGTTAAGTTTCTTTTTCCCATGTCGTTTTGTTCTAAAAGATTATTATGGTGTGGTGTTGCCTCCTTTTATTCCACCTCATACAAGAAGTCGTTGTACGGATATTTCTGTACGTGCAGTTCGCGCACCTTCTTGTATATTGTTTCGCGAAACTCGTCTATATTCTCCTTTTCCTTTGCCGATATGAACATGCAGTTTTCGTTGAGGCGTGCCATCCAAGTGCGCTTCAGTTCGTCGAGTGTGATGTTCTCCTTAGTGGCAGGAGTAAGGTCGTCCTCCTCCTTTTCGGTCCACGAATAGTTGTCAATCTTGTTGAACACAATCATCGACGGCTTGTCGGCACAGCCCAAATCCTTCAGAGTATTCTCCACTACATTTATCTGTTCCTCAAAGTCGGGATGTGAAATATCTACTACGTGTAGCAGCAGGTCGGCTTCGCGCACCTCGTCGAGTGTCGACTTGAACGAGTCGACCAAGTCGGTAGGCAACTTGCGTATGAATCCTACTGTGTCAGCCAGCAGGAAGGGCAGATTGTCAATCACCACCTTGCGCACGGTAGTATCGAGCGTAGCGAACAGCTTGTTTTCGGCAAACACCTCGCTCTTCGACAGCAGGTTCATGATGGTCGACTTGCCCACGTTGGTATATCCCACAAGAGCCACACGTATCATGCGTCCGCGGTTCTTGCGTTGTGTGGTCTTCTGCTTGTCTATTTCAAGCAGTCGTTGCTTTAGCAGGGTGATGCGGTTGAGGATGATACGACGGTCCATTTCGAGCTGCGTTTCACCCGGTCCGCGCAATCCCACACTACCTTTACCGCCACCCGAACCCGAGCCGCCTCCTTGTCGTTCAAGGTGAGTCCACAGTCTCTGCAGACGTGGAAGCATATATCGGTATTGAGCCAGTTCCACCTGAGTCTTGGCGGCAGCCGTCTGTGCACGCATGGCGAATATGTCAAGAATGAGCGATGTGCGGTCGAGAATCTTCACGCCCAGCTCTTTCTCTATGTTGCGTATCTGTTTGGCAGAGAGTTCGTCGTCAAAGATAACCATTCCCACGGGGCGTTCGGCATCCTCTTCGTCCTTGATATACTGGGCTATCTCCTCCAGCTTGCCCGAACCCACATAAGTAACCTGGCTCGGTCCGCCCACGCGCTGCGTAAATCGCTTCACGGTAACGGCACCTGCTGTGTCGGCGAGGAATTCCAGTTCGTCGAGATATTCTTTGGTCTTTGCCTCGTCTTGGTCCTTAGTGATAAGTCCAACGAGTATGGCGGTTTCCGCCTTAACTTCTGATATTACAAATTCTTTCATCCAGTATGTATAATCTTTTAAAATACAAAATTATACAAAATACTTCACATCCGCAATTTACTGAATGTCAATTTGCTTTGCGCCCTTGAATTTTTGTTCAATAATAATAAGTGTAGGTTTAATTAAGATAGTAGTTGCGGCATCTATGGCTTGTCTGTGCAGATTTTAAGTAGGTCGTTGGGATACATATAGTTCTGTTTGCGTAGTTTCGAAAAGCAGAAGCACTTGTTTGCTTCAAACACGCTTACTACCATTTCCGTACAGTAAAGAGCATTGGGAGTGGTATGGTCGAATTTAAAATCGAAAGGCACACAATTCCTTACCAACGTTTCCACCGATTGTCTTATGGCAAGAGTGTCGACTGTGCATGGAGCTTTCCTTGCATATATACAATACGAACCGTTGTTGCGCAGATATTCCTCGGGTGTTTCAAGCACTATCTTCTTGGCTACCGTCGACGCATGTGCCAGCTTCACGCCGTCAGCAAATCTTATTACCATTCCGCAATGAGAAGGTGTCGAGTCTGCCACCTCGAACGATGTAGAGCCCGACAGCGCCCTTACTGCCACCGACTCCCACGAATCGCCCACGCTGAAGAAGATGTCGCCCGTACGGAACATCGTCGTGTCCGGCATTAGGTATGGTGGGCGTTTAAGCCAGCACACGCATATCCATACTGATGCAAGTAGAAAAATAAAAGCGCACCCCCATATTGTGATACAGAGGAAGCGCTTGATGTTTTTGTTCATTCGTCACGTTAGTTTTTGGTGAACATTTCAATACGGCATACGACAACGCCCAGTACGCCTGTCAGCATATACAGCCAACTGCCCCATGCAAGATTTGCGCCAGAAGGCAGTGCTAATGCAAACAACAGGCACAGAACAATGCCTGCCACGAAACAAAGGGCGCTGAAGTTTTCAGCCAGTTTGCCTGTCAGTTTCAGGTCGACCGATCTGCCTAAGGCAACGAACATTGGAGCCAGTAGCACGAATATGGAAAGGAATCGTGCAAATCCCAGTCCGCTACCTTCAAACAGCAGTTTCAGTCCGCCGATTTTAGCCTTTCCAATAATGTCTATGGCCGGGCAAAACCCAAAGAGGATAAACATTAGGATTGCGAGAGCAATCACTATTGTTTCCTTGTGTTTCTTTATTGTCATTACAAATTCGTCCATAATGTTAGTTTTTGTATTGGTGTATATACTATTTTGCACGCAACAATTCGAACTTGAAATTCTTCACGTTTTTGTCGCTTTCCAAATCCGATTCGTTGAATATGACAGACTCGAATTGAATAGGTGTATCAGCCTTTATAAATATCTTTCCATCAACATTCTCTACAGTGATGTGGCCTATTCTGTTTTTGTTGATTTGTTTTCCTTCTGCATCGTAACCTACAATATTGACAGGCTCTTGATTCATGACATAATCAACGTCGGTGTTTATGTCAGCAGCAGCCTTCGCCTCGCCGTTTACTTTGAATGAAGGAATCAGCCTTGCCTCGCTATGGAAATCTTTAAATTCCAATGAGATTGGACTTGTAACGCTGAACTGGCATTCTGCAATTTCAATAGGTTTGCCATCAAGTTCTTTAGCGCTTTGTTCAATCTTGGCTTTCCATTCCTTATTCAACTTCTCTGATTTCTCAATCAATTCCTTTTTCTCGGCTTCCGACTTGATGTTTTCTGCCTCTTTCTCTATTTTAGCCTTTTCCTCAACATATTTTCCATAGTTGTCGGGAAGTGAGCCGAACATTCCTGATGACGAACTGCCTCCTGAGCACGAGAACAATAGTGGCATGAAAATGGCAACAAGTGCCATGAGCTTAATGATTTTCATAATGTTTCTGTTAGTTAAGTGATTAATAATTGTTTTTAGTTCTTCATTCATTTACAAAGTTAAACACGAAGAGTATAATTTAAGTTGTCAAACTATCAAATTATCATTTACAATACATAAAATTGATGTGTCAATACGTAAAAATATAATTAACAACTTTCCTAACCTATTGTTGCTCAGTCGTTTTCTTGTTTTCGGTATTTTGTGGGCGAAGTATGCTTTATCTTGCTGAAAACACGTATGAACGATTGCGAACTGTTGAATCCCGACTTCTCGGCTATCAGCACAATGCTCTCATCCGAACTTACGAGCAGCTTGCAGGCATACTCAATGCGCAGTTTGTTTACATAGTCGTAGAAGGTGCAGTCTGCTTCTCGATTGAAGAAAGCACTGACGTACGTACGGTTGGTGCCAATAGCTGTAGCAATGTCCGACACCTTAAGATTTGGGTTGAGGAATATCTGTTCTTTGTCAAACAGATAGCTAATACGCTTGCCAATCTCCGACATCTCTGTCTCTGTAGCCTCTGTAGCCTCCGGTGTGTCGGCACACGTGCTGTCCGACAGTTCGTCGAGCACCGATTTGTGTCTGTATATGAAGTAGCTTAAGAACATCCACACCACCAGCGAACTCGTCATGTACAGAGCCTCTGTTGCGTAATCAGCACGCAGACAATCTACAATCCAAAGCACGAGTATAAACAGAAACGATACGAAGATTACACGGAGCCAGTTGAGGTTTATGTTCTCTGTGTAAGAGAAGCGCTGTTTCAGTTGGGCGTGGTATTTCGGAATGGCGAATACCGTCCACATTGCATAGCCTATGCCGTAAATGGCAGCCTCCAGCACCTCGGCATAGTAGAACACAATGTCGCCGGTGATGGCGAAGAGAATGAAGGGCACCACAAACAGCAGTTCATGAAACACGATGGCACGCCGCGTAATGCTTGTAGGGCTGCAAAGCTCAATCAGCACAAAGGCATACAGCGGTACGGTCACCATATCGGCTGCCGTAGCGAGCATCCAGTTCAGCTCGTCGAGCTCTACAAGCGGCTTGATGAAGAACAGATCCTTCAGACATTGCACGCCAGTGACAAACATTAGCACCGTGACAAGCCTCGACAGCAGCTCCTTGTCCTTGCGGTAGAAGAGCCACGACATCATGAAATAGAACATGACGCACAATCCGTATATAAAATAAATGGCGTACAACATAATTTTACAAAGATAGCGCAAATTGAAGACACAACAAAATAAAATCGTCTCATTTTTATTTTGCCAGATTTTATTGTTTATTTGCCTGCTTGTTCTGCTTTATTTTATTTACTTTTGCATCGTGTAATAAAACGTTTATAAATACTAACTTTTTCACTATATGATTATCAACAGATCGTTTTCCTCCTCTTTATCGAATAAGGAACGTTTCGGCTCACTCAAGAGCCTTGTTCTTTTGGTGGTTATCGCTATCTTAGCCACAAGTAATTCCTATGCCCAAGCCAGCTTCGAGACTATCGACGGTTTGCGCTATCTGATAGATTCCGATGCCAAGACAGCAACGCTCACTGCAAACGTTGGCGAAAAGTATTCTGGCGATATCGTTGTGCCGGAAAAGGTAAAGGCAAGCGATGGTGTGGAATATCCCGTTACTGCATTTGGAGATAATGCATTTAAGGAGTGCGGCGGATTGAAGAGTATCACCATCCCTTCTTCAGTTACTTCTTTGGGTAATTATTGCTTTTACTATTGTTCTGGCTTGACAAGCATCACCATCCCTTCTTCAGTTACTTCTTTGGGTAATGATTGCTTTTACTATTGTATTTAGAGCCTTATAACTAACCATAACTTACTATGACTAACTAAACATAAAGCCTTGATTTTCAATACTCTTTGATTTTTAACACTTTCTGAGTGCTTTTTGGCAGTT
>OIZO01000782.1_pt1 | contig 19325 bp, 22 predicted proteins | sample 1588551 | NCBI WGS metagenome assembly OIZO01 (sample SAMN03283271) | human gut metagenome | biome: human-associated habitat; material: feces | host: Homo sapiens | place: Peru | collected 2012 | reverse complement strand
GATGGTCATGCCGCCGATGATCTCCGTCCACTTTTCGTCCTTGTCCGTGTCGCCGTTGCTTTCGTTGCAGATGAGAAAGGTCCCGCCGGGCTTCAACACCCGCCGGACTTCCCGAAGGCACCGTGGCAAATCCGACCAGAAGTAGACCGTTTCAAACGCGGTAACCACATCAAACCAATCCTTTGCAAAGATGATGTGTTCCACGCTGCCCTGCCACACCGCACAGCGCCCTTTCTGAATGGCAGTCCGGTTTAAATTCCGGGCTTTCTCTACGCTGACAGCAGAATAATCCACACCCCTGACGATGCCTTGCGGGCATTTTTTCAGCAGCCTTTTGATATTGGCGCCTCCTCCGCAGCCGCAATCCAGCACTCTGGCATCCGGCGCAAGCTCTAAAAAGCGAAGCCCCCACCGCGCCACGGGACTGTGTCCCAGATTCATCATAGCAACCATAATTTTCCCGCCAAAGCCCACGGGCTTGCGGGTATTTTCAAAGAATGACATATCACACCTCCGATTTCACACATTCCGCATAGGTCAGCGGGAAGGATGCCTTCAGAACAGCGCTTTTCCGCACCGTCCAGCCATTCTGACTTAGAAAGCGCAGGTATTCCGCGCTCGTCCACTTGCTGTGAAGCGGAAAGCCTGCCAGCTTCATGAAAAAGGCTTTGACCTTGCCGGAAAAGGAATTTCCCGCGTGGGTAAAGGTGGGCGCAATCAACACGCCATCATCTTTCAGTACCCGTTTTATCTCTTGCAGGGCCTTCTCCGGCTGCGGCACGATGTGCAGCGCGTTAGATACGATCACTACATCGAATGATTTGCTCGCGTATGGCAGAGAAAACATATCCTGCACGGAAAAATGCAGCTTCGCAGAGTAATACCTCCGCTTGGCCTCTGTAATCATTTCCGGAGAGGCATCCGTCGCCTCAATGTGTGCCGTTGCTTTTACGATGTGCTTGGCGATCAGCCCCGTTCCGGTAGCCAACTCCAGCACCGTTTTATCTTTCACGACCGAACAGATCAGCTCATACATTTTTTCGTATACTGCCTTGTCTTTTCGCATAAAGCAGTCATACAGACCTGCATTTCTGTCCCAGAAATTCTTGTGATCTTGCATTGCCGTCTCCCTTTTATAGTTAGACCACTCTAACCAGCACGCGCAGATCTGCAAGTTAGGTTCGGTTAACTCGTGTGTTTAAGAAAAGCCGCATTTCTGCGGCCTTTCGCCTTATTAAATAACTTCCTCCATGCACTGCACACCAGCGTTTTCAGCCACTGAGGATAACGATTCTCAATCTGCTCCTTGTGGAAACAGCCAAAATCTATTTTTTGCACCGTTGCAGTAGCCTTCGTTTTTTTGTCTATATTATACCGTGCTTGCTTCTGATTTGCAATGGTATAGTATTCTATTTTGTAATTTTCATCATACTATACCCCTACCATCTTAGTCAGAACAACTTAGTCAATGAAAATCCTGCACCTTACCCAACAGCCAGATTGCCGCAAGTGGTAATCCCATCGGACTAATCAAAAATATCATCAACAACAAAATAAGCCCATTCTGCGGAGAATATGTAATCAACACTGCAACTCTCTGTCAAATTCTACTCGAACTAAAGAAATCCCCGAAAACTCGATGTTTTCGGGGAAATTTGCTCTTTTGTGATATTCGTTTGAATTATCTCTTTGAGAACTGAGGTGCGCGACGAGCAGCCTTCAGACCGTACTTCTTTCTTTCCTTCATACGAGGGTCTCTGGTAAGGAATCCAGCCTTCTTCAGAACGGGTCTGAAATCACCGTCTACCTGAAGCAGTGCTCTAGAAATACCGTGTCTGATTGCACCAGCCTGGCCAGTGTATCCGCCACCGTGAACGTTAACCAGAACGTCGAACTTCTCAGCAGTCTCAGTAGCTGCCAGAGGCTGACGAACGATAACCTTCAGAGTCTCCAGACCGAAGTACTCATCAATGCTTCTCTTATTGATTGTAATATTACCATTACCGGGTACTAAATATACTCTGGCGATGGATTTCTTTCTTCTACCGGTTCCGTAGTATCTTTCTGTTTTAGCCATGATTTATTTTCCTCCTCTCAGTCCTTTAGAATGTCAGTACTTCAGGCTTCTGAGCTTCATGCTTGTGCTCAGGTCCTGCATATACGTGAAGTTTGGTGAACATCTGTCTTCCTAAAGGTCCCTTGGGAAGCATGCCCTTAACTGCAAGCTCGATTACCTGCTCAGGCTTCTTTTCTAATTTTTCTCTCAGGGTAGCTTCTTTTAAGCCACCAACGTAATCGGAATGATGATAATATACCTTCTGATCCATCTTCTTACCGGTTACTTTGATCTTCTCAGCATTGATAACGATAACGTTGTCACCGCAGTCGATGTGAGGAGTGAAGATAGGCTTATTCTTGCCTCTCAGCACTTTAGCAACCTCAGATGCCAGACGGCCTAAGGTCATGTCAGTAGCGTCTACTACATACCATTTTCTATCGATTGTAGCTGGACTAGCCATAAATGTTTTCATTATGTTCCCTCCATATTACTTTCGCCGATTCCTGATCGACTTTTTCAGTGTTCCGGTCTGATAGTAATCTGCAGATGTCCGGCTACATTTTACTTCTTCCCAAAACGGTTGAATACTTTATTTCAATGCTTCGTCGGGGCTTTGACTCAGCATATTGAAACACTGTCACAGTCATATATTATATGATACGGTTTCGTTCGTGTCAATACATAAACTAAACTTTTTTTGCGTTGTTTTGCGTTCATCTTTTATTGCTCAGCCTCTCTTATGTTTATATCACGTATGGCGAAGCTATTACAAGAACTCATATTTCACTAAAGTCAGTCCATGGGCCGGTGCGGTAGGTCCCGCTGCACTGCGGTCTTTTGCCTCGAGGATCGTGAAAATATCCATGGGGTCCCGCCTGCCCTGTCCGATATCTAACAGGGTTCCGGCAATGATCCTCACCATATTATATAAAAAGCCATTACCACAGACCCGGATCACCAGATCATTTTCTCCCTGCTCTTCCACTTCCACGGAATAGATGGTGCGTACGGTGGATTCTACCTGGGCGCCGGTCTGGCAGAAGCTTTTGAAATCATGTTCTCCCTCCAGATAAGCCGCCGCTTCCTGCATCCGGTTCACATCCAGTTCATAATAAGTAAACAGCGAATACAAACGTTTCACCGGCATGGGGAACTGTGCCCGGTAGATCCGGTATTCATAGGTCTTGCGGCTGTCGCATCTGCGGGGATGCCAGTCCTGTGGCACCTGTTCGGACTTTTGTATCCGGATATCCTCCGGAAGTCTCTGGTTCAGCGCATAAGAAATTTTCTCCGCAGGCATCCGGCTGGTCGTGTCAAACACAGCGATATTCCCCAGTGCATGCACACCGGAATCTGTCCGGCTGGCACCGATGACCTCAACAGGCTCCTGCAGCAGATCGGTCAGACACCGGTTCAGTTCACTTTCGATGGTGATCCCGTTATTCTGGATCTGCCAGCCGTGATAATTCGTACCGTCGTACGCCACGGTCAGGCGGACACGCTTTTTTTCTTTTTCCGGCCGCTTTGACAGCTGTTCTATTATCATTTCCGATTCCACTGTATTTCACCCGCTTTCTCTCCTGCCACCTGTCTTAGGTTCCCCGACATTCTTTCCTGTATCTGACGAGATACTATCTGTTATGGGCATTATTGTTTTGCAGTAAAAATTTACGGTAAAAACGGTAACCTTCCTACTACAATGCTGATCACCATATATGCGGCAATACAGCCGTAAGCAATGTAATCTCTCTTATGATAGATCAGCGGCTTCATCTTCGTCCTGCCCTCTCCGCCGCGATAGCATCTCGCCTCCATTGCCATAGCAAGATCGTTGGCTCTGCGGAATGCGGAGATAAACAGCGGTACTAAAAGGGGCACCATTGCCTTGGCACGTTTGAATATATTGCCGCTTTCGAAATCTGCACCTCTGGCGATCTGCGCTTTCATGATCTTATCCGTTTCTTCTAATAATATAGGTATAAAACGAAGTGCAATGGACATCATCATAGCCACCTCATGTACGGGCACCTTAAATACTTTTAAGGGTCCCATCATTTTCTCCATACCGTCCGTCAGATTGTTCGGTGTGGTAGTCAGCGTCATCACAGAGGATCCAATGATCAGTAGTGTCAGGCGGATTGCCATGGAAATGGCCATCTTCAGACCTTCCTGCGTGATGGTCAGCTTCCAGATCGTGAGTAACGGTGTTCCCGGTGTCAGAAAGAGATTGAACACCACTGTGATCAGCATGAGCATAACAATGGTCTTCATTCCCTTTACCATGAATTTAAAAGGTACCTTCGACAGACGGATCACCAATCCCAGAAAAAGTGCCGCGATCACATATCCTGCATAATTTTTGAAAAAGAACAGGGAAATGATAAATAAAACGGTACCTCCCAGCTTTACCCGGGGATCCATCTTATGAATCAATGATTCCGTCTGATAATATTGTCCTAATGTAATATCTCTAAGCATATTGCTCCTCACCAGAGTTTCTGCCCGGCTCCTGTCGGGTCAGAACTCGTATCTTCTCTCTGCTCATGCTGCAATTTGAGCATTGCAGTTCAAATCATTACTTCTGATTGTTCTGTTTCCAGACTCTTGCAATTTCTTCCGCAGCCTCTTCGATCGTTGTGGCATCTACATCCACATCCGCTCCCCGTGCTTTCAGCTCATGCATGATGTAGGTGACCTGCGGTGCTGCCAGTCCTACTTCTTCCAATTCTTTGTAATGTTTGAACACTTCTCTCGGGGTATCGTCATACATGACGCTTCCCCTGTTCATCACAATAATACGGTCTACGTATTCCGCCACGTCCTCCATACTGTGAGATACCAGCAGAATGGTAAGTCCTGTCTCGGTCTGCAGCTTTTTGATCTGCTGTAAGATCTCGTCTCTTCCCTTGGGATCCAGTCCGGCAGTGGGCTCATCCAGGATCAGCACTTCCGGCTTCATTGCCAGCACTCCGGCGATCGCCACACGACGCTTCTGCCCACCGGACAGTTCAAAGGGCGACTGATAGAAAAGCTCATCCGGCAATCCTACTTTTTTCAAAGCATCGTATGCACGAAGCTCCACTTCTTTTTTATCCAGTCCCAGATTCTTCGGTCCGAAACAGACATCGCTGAATACATCGATCTCAAACAGCTGATGCTCCGGATACTGGAACACCAGTCCTACCTTGCTGCGGAGCTTCTTCATATCATAATCCTTGTCGTAGATATCTTCTCCGTTAAAATAGATATGTCCGTCGGTAGCACGGATCAATCCGTTCATATGCTGCATCAGCGTGGACTTACCGGAACCGGTATGCCCGATGATACCGATGAACTGTCCATCCGGTATCTTCAGGCAGACATCGTTCAGGGCATGAACTGCCAGCGGTGTATCTTCACCGTATACATAATTCACATGATCTAATATGATAGACATTTTGTCGATCCTTTCCCGGGTACTTTCATTCGCTGCTGTCCCTGTCACTATTTTCTGTCGGTTTTCCCATAGCCCAGTGCATTGACCAGCTCTTCTCTTGTCAATATGCCATTCGGCAGCGGAATTCCGCGTTTCTGCAATTCATACGATAACAGCGTTACCTGCGGCACATCCAGCCGTAGCTTTTTCAGCTGCTCCACCTGTGAAAAGATTTCCCGGGGGGTACCCTGCATGGCAATTTTTCCCTCATCCATAACAAATACCTTGTCCGCATGAATGATTTCTTCCATATAATGAGTGATCAGGATCAGCGTAACGCCTTCCACCTGATTCAATCCACGGACTGCACGGATGACTTCCTTACGTCCACTGGGATCCAGCATGGCAGTTGGCTCATCTAATACAATGCATTTGGGATGCATGGCCAGTACTCCGGCAATAGACACTCTCTGCTTCTGTCCACCGGACAGCTTATTCGGGGAATACTTTCGATATTCGTACATACCTACCGCGCGTAAGCTCTCTTCCACACGCTGCCAGATCTCCTCCGTGGGGATCCCCATGTTCTCCGGACCAAATCCCACATCTTCTTCCACTACCTGTCCTATGATCTGGTTATCCGGATTCTGAAACACCATGCCGGCTGTCTGACGGACCTTCCAGATGTTGTCCTCATCCTTCGTGTCCATACCATCGACCCAGAGTGTTCCCTCTGTCGGATTTAAGATGGCATTCATATGCTTTGCCAGAGTAGACTTGCCGGAACCGTTATGTCCGAGGATAGCTATGAACTGTCCCTGCTCTATATCAAGAGAAACATCATTCACTGCTCTTGTGATCCCTTCCACATTTCCCTCTTCATCCCGACGAATATATTCATATACTACATTATTTGCTTTAATGATCTCCATAAATAATCTCCATTCCATATTCGCTTAGTGCCGGAGAATCAGCTGTCTTCTGCTTTTGCAAGATATCGTTCCTATTTTACTAGATTATGCACAGATTTACAACACTTAACAGGGAACTGACCCGACTTTTTCAAAATCTCTTGTACTGCTTTCCAAAAACCTTTATAGTTATGGTTATATCTTTCTATTGCAGAACATTTCAGAAAATAAAACGAGGAGGCATTCTATGAATCCGATCGATCGTAATAAAATATGGAAGATGGTGGGTATCCTTGCGCTCATCACTGTCGTGGCAGGAGGACTGCTAAGGGTATCCCAACACAGTTCCTACACTCTGGGGGATTATGCGATGGACAATCCTTCCCTGGCTTATCAGACGGCAGAGCCGTCACCTACCCCGGAGCCTACACCAGTCGTCGACAATTCCAATGAAAATGCGACAGAAAACTTGCAGGAAGGATCTTCCATGGCAGAAACTACTGTTTTGACCGGTTATTCCCTGAACGGAAAGCTATTGACCGACCAGCGGACCACGCTGTCTGACGGCTTCTATTATGAGCCGTTATCTGAAAAATTACAGAGATACATAACAGGTGTTTCTTATCCAGTCACTGTGGATAACTCTGATAGTTCTTCGGAAACACTGTTGAAATCTGTCGAAATCAGCTATGACGATCTGCGCTATGTACATATAAGGCATTATAATTTTGAAGGAAATCCTGCAGAAGGGGAATTAATCTGTAACAAGGCGATCGCGCAGGACCTGACAGAAATCTTCTACGAGCTGTATTGTAATGAATATCAGCTGGAAAAGGTACTTTTGATCGATGAATATGATGGGGACGACCTCGCATCCATGGAGGATAACAATACCTCCTGCTTCAACTACCGCCCGGTGGAAGGAACTTCCTCCCTGTCTAAGCATGCATTAGGGCTGGCGATCGATATCAATCCCTTTTATAATCCTTATATTACTTACAATAAGGATGGCAGCGAAAAGGTATCTCCTGCAAACGCTTCCGCTTATGCAGACAGAACCGCTTCCTTCCCCTACAAAATTGATGAAAATGATCTGTGCTATCAGTTATTTAAGGAACATGGTTTCACCTGGGGTGGACACTGGAACTCCTGCAAGGATTATCAGCATTTTCAGAAAGTAGTGGAGTAAGCCGCTTGTCAGCAATCATTTTCCTGTAATAATCGAGTAGACTGTCTCCTACTCGATTTGTATACTTCGAATACACAAAAAGCGCCTCCGGAAATAAACCAACTCATTTCCGAAAGCGCTATTTTTATGTCTGCTTATAAGTTATGGATTAAACTAACTCCAGAACAACAGTCATAGCTGCGTCACCCTTACGCTGACCGATCTTAACGATTCTGGTGTAACCACCCTTACGGGTAGCATACTTGGGAGCATACTCATCGAAGAGCTTTGCAACCAGGTCAACTTCCTTGGTGTTCTTTTTCTTGCCTGCTGCATCAGCGGGAACCTCAACTACAGGGTTCAGAACCTTCAGCATCTGACGACGTGCATGAGATCTGGTAGGCAGATCCTTCTTGATCTCCTTCTCAACTTCGTCGTATACAGTAACGGTAACACCGTTCTCGATCTTAACCAGCTTGCCATCCTTATCGCGATGGGACTCAGCCAGGACCTTACCGGTCTCCTTGTCAACGATCTGCTTTACGCGCTTGCCGTCCTTGTCCTTGCGGGCAACCTTGGTGGTAACTTTAACAGTTTCGAAGTTATCCTTCTCTTTTACTGCCAGAGCGATCAGTCCATCAACGATCTTCTGTACTTCCTTAGCCTTAGCTTCGGTGGTAACGATCTTGCCGTTGTTGATCACTGCAGTTACCTGATTTCTTAATAATGCCTTTCTCTGTGCAGATGTTCTGCCGAGTTTTCTGTACTTTGCCATGATAATTTTCCTTTCTCCATTCATGGTACATCCGGCCATGCACTTTGGACTTACTTACCGAATGCGTTGTTTTTTGCCATTTAGAGATAAACCGCATCCGAACACTTTGGGCTTACCGGATACGGAAATCTAACTTTTATGTTCAGCTGAAATTAGTTCTCATCGCTGGGGTTCAGCTGTAATCCCAGCTCTTTCAGTTTAGCCAGAACTTCTTCCAAAGATTTACGTCCGAGGTTACGAACCTTCATCATATCTTCTGAAGTCTTATTGGTTAACTCTTCTACAGTATTGATACCTGCTCTCTTCAAGCAGTTGTAAGAACGAACGGAAAGCTCCAGCTCGTCAATACTCATCTCCAGAACCTTTTCCTTCTCGTCGTCTTCCTTCTCTACCATAACCTCAGCGGTCTTAGCATTTTCGGAAAGGTCGATGAACAGGTTCAGATGCTCGCTGAGCACCTTAGCTGCCAGGCTGACTGCCTCATCGGGAGCCAGGGTTCCGTTGGTGTATACATCCAATGTAAGCTTGTCGAAATCAGTACTCTGACCTACACGGGTATTTTCTACCGTAACGTTAACTCTCTCTACAGGTGTATAGATAGAATCAATGGCAATTACGCCGATTGGTAAATCTTCGTGTTTGTTCTTGTCGGCACTTACGTAGCCGCGGCCTCTTGTAATAGTTAACTCCATGTAAAGTTTGGTATCTTTACCGCTCAGAGTAGCGATTACAAGGTCGGGGTTCAGAATTTCAATATCCTGGTCACACTGGATATCAGAAGCTCTTACAACACCTTCGCCTTCAAACTCGATATATGCAGTCTTAGCCTCATTGGTCTCGCTGTTGTTCTTGATCGCAAGGCTCTTGATGTTCATGATGATCTCAGATACATCTTCCTTTACGCCGGGAATAGAACTGAACTCATGAAGAACACCTTCAATTTTGATCTGGCTCACTGCAGCACCGGGCAGGGAAGACAGCATGATTCTTCTCAGGGAGTTACCCAGAGTAATACCATAGCCTCTTTCCAGGGGTTTTACTACGAATTTACCATACTTTTTGTCTTCTGAAATCTCGCTAACCTCAATATTAGGTCTTTCAAAATCAAACACTGCCAATACCCTCCTTTGCGAACTTTATATGTTGACATGTTCTTACGAACAATATCCCATGGAATAATATTCCACAGGAAATGTTCATTGGGGTTACATAAAACTTACTTGGAGTACAACTCGACGATAAGCATCTCGTCAACAGGAACATCGATCATCTCTCTGGTAGGCAGATTCTTGATGGTTCCCTTAAAGTTCTCAACATCAGCATCGATCCATTCGGGTACTAATCTTCCAGCAGTAACATCAAGGATATCCTTGTATCTCTGCATGGACTTAGCACTCTCCTTGATCTCGATAACATCGCCAGCCTTGATCAGGTAAGAAGGAATGTTTACACACTTACCGTTTACAAGTACATGCTTGTGGTCAACGATCTGTCTTGCTTCTCTTCTGGTTCTTGCAAAACCCATTCTGAACACTACATTGTCCAGTCTGCTCTCTAACAGGGTCATCAGGTTCTCACCGGTCATGCCCTTCATTCTATCAGCCTTCTCATAGTAGTTACGGAAAGGCTTCTCCAGAACGCCATAGATGAACTTAGCCTTCTGCTTTTCTCTTAACTGAAGTCCGTACTCAGATACCTTTTTGCCTGCTCTTGCAGAGGTTCTGTTAGACTTCTTGTCATAGCCCAGGTAAGAAGGCTCAAGGCCAAGGGCTCTACATCTTTTCAGTACAGGTACGCGATTTACTGCCATTTTTTTATTTTCCCTTCTTTATACTTCGGAAGTGACTTCCGAGGGTTGTTTACAGTGCCGCAATGCGGCACTTTCATCCAACTTGTTCTAATGTTACTTCATTAAAATTAATTGTTTCGTCTTCTGACGATTTCTCACTAAACGCGACGACGCTTAGGAGGACGGCATCCATTGTGAGGTACAGGAGTTACATCACAAATGCTTAAGACATCCAGTCCACTTGCAGACAGAGCTCTGATTGCTGCTTCACGTCCTGAACCAGGACCCTTTACGAATACGTCAACGGACTTTAATCCGTGAACAAGAGCAGCCTTTGTTGCTGTTTCAGCAGCCATCTGTGCAGCATATGGAGTAGATTTCTTTGAACCTCTAAAACCAAGACCACCGGCACTTGCCCAGCTAAGAGCATTACCTTCAGCATCTGTTAACGTTACGATTGTATTGTTAAAAGAAGACTGAATATGTGCCTGTCCGCGTTCAACGTTTTTTCTTACACGCTTTTTTGTTACTTTCTTTGCAACTTTTTTAGCCATTTTAAACTAACCTACTTTCTCATTTCCTGGGGATGCTTACATTTGCTTCCCTCTCACAGTTACATTTTGATCTCAATTACTTCTTCTTATTTGCCACCGTGCGCTTAGGTCCCTTACGAGTTCTTGCGTTGGTCTTAGTCTTCTGACCACGAACAGGAAGTCCTTTACGATGACGAATACCACGATAGCAGCCGATTTCCTGAAGTCTCTTGATATTCAGAGCGATTTCTCTTCTCAGATCACCTTCTACCATAACGCCAAGCTTTTCGATAGCTTCACTGATCTTCTTTACCTCATCATCGGTAATATCTCTCACTCTGGTATCAGGATTTACACCTGCTTCTGCTAACAGCTTGTCAGCAGTAGGTCTGCCTATTCCATAGATATAGGTCAAACCAATCTCAATTCGTTTTTCTCTAGGTAAGTCTACACCTGCGATACGAGCCATTTACGTTTCCTCCATTTTCCTGCGTAATCTCTTACGCTTTGCGCAACATTTCTGCGCTCACAACTTTCGTTGTGCGTGCGTACGTTTGGTCTGTTAGTTGTACGCTCAATAGTTACTAATTGATTGGGGCTCTCACCCAATCGGACACGATCCGATCTTTCCACGACGATAATTTTAGAAAATCTTTTCACCGTGGTATCAACAAGTAATCTCCCGTAAGCTCTATCCAAATCTATTATGAAAATTGATATTTTTGATAATGATCAATTCAGCCGCACATAATAACCGGACAAGAACTCACATACCTGATCAAATGACGATCAAGCGGTGATTATCCCTGTCTCTGTTTGTGCTTCGGATTCTCACAGATTACTCTGATGCGTCCTTTTCTCTTGATGATTTTGCACTTTTCGCAAATCGGTTTTACTGATGATCTAACTTTCATGTTAAACCCTCCTTTCAAAAAAGACCGTCTTACATTATAGCATGACGGTCTTTCCTTTGCAAGCGTATTCTTACGCTTTTTTCAATATTTTTTAGGTTTTTTCAACTTTTTTGTGATATTTTTGCCTGCTTTACGATCAAAACAATAAAAGTAATGGCTGCAGCCGCTGCAACACTTAAAATTCGGAAGGTAAACCTTGCATGCAACGCAGAATGATGTTGTACGGCAATGATCCAGGCAAAAGGAATTGCAGCTGTGACAACGACCGGAAGTAACTGTGCATACACATTCTTCCATCTTCCCATAACAATGATCATCACCATCAGTCCTACTGCCACTGCGGCCAGGATGCCTGCGGCGATTCCCATATAAACCGGATATTCGTGAAGATTCAGTCCGATCACATAGAACCCTCCGTTCATCCGCGGTCTGCCGCCGATTGCCTCTGTACGACCGATAATGGACCAAATAGCATCTTTGATCGTACCGGTATGTAAAGTCAGGTCTGCAATGACCCATTTTGCTGCCCACATTCCCGCATAGCCGATTCCCCAGCTTGCGCAGAAGCCGATCAGCTTTTTGATATTATTCCATGCTCTGTCATTTTCTAATAAGAAGTAACAGCACAGAGGAATTCCCAGTGTAGTGATGGGATACGTCAGGAAATCAAAATAAGACGTCAGAATTCCAATGATCAGGAAGAATTCCGGATACTGTCCCTTCTCATGCAATCTGTCATGATGTAACAGCATATATTCCACTGCCAGAAGCGTCAGGATCCAGCACACCGACATGGTCAGAGAGATCAGTACCAGTACCGGTTTCATGAACAGAAAGCTTCCCAGGGTCACAGCTGCGACACCTGCATTCTGTTTTCGTATTGCTGTGATCAGTACCCAGATCATAAGTGCGATCTGTACCGCCAGTTCCAGCCATACCACATGCTTCCAGGAGAACAGCAGCAGCAAAGGCTTTAAGTATAAAAGATAGCCGTGCCAGTACCTCGCATAAATATGAAGGTACATGTTATTGATATTCTCATGGGATTCACAAAAAGCCTTCAGGGAATCTTCCGGCGTCCACACGTCCTCTTCCAGATCATAGTGGTACATCCACATGGCATGTTCATAAGCATTTTTATCCGGCAGTCTCTCTATGGCATTCTGTACCATGATAGCATCGGTGTAAGTCTCTCTGTTTTTCCACAAGTACTTTGAGAATGCATCTTCCGGGATCTCATCACCGGTCTTCAGCATATCCCCAACACTTTTCTCCACATTCCTGCGCATCGGCCCTACCGGAAGCAGGAATACCAATACCAAAAGCATCGTTCCCACTACCGCACTGATCGCCAGAATAGCAGCAAAGTTACGTATTTTTTTAGCCATAGCTATTTTCTCTCCAGATTTTACTTACTTATCTCTCCAGATAATACGTCCCTTGCTCAGATCGTAAGGAGACAATTCCAGTGTTACCTTATCTCCGGGAAGGATACGGATGAAGTTCTGACGAAGCTTACCACTGATGGTAGCCAGCACTCTGTGTCCGTTCTCCAATTCTACACGGAACATGGTATTGGGAAGTTTCTCCACAACGGTTCCTTCGATTTCGATTACATCACTTTTAGACATAAAATTCCTCCATAGCTTTCTACTTTTTACTTCTTTACATTACTTATTACTCAGATAATCCTCCAGGGTCTTGCGGATCTGTCTGTTGATCTCGTCCCGCTCCCCCGGAAGATTCTGCTTTATGATCTGGATCAGTGTGTCCTGTGCCGAAGAATGTATGATCTGGATATGCTTTTTCTTTTTCTTCTTCGGATGTTCTACACCACGCAGCCTTCCGTCACACAGATAAACACATTCTCCCTCTTCACCGACGATCATGTACAATCTGTCCTTGTCATGACCGGCTTTTGAAGTTGCAAGTTCTCCTATCATACCGTAAGTCTAACCTTTCTTACGCATTATAATCGCAGTGGATTACTCTTAATACATGGTCAGGATCTCGGGCTCGCCGTCCGTGATCAGGACCGTATTCTCATAATGTGCGGACAGGGATCCATCCTCGGTGACAACTGTCCAGTCGTCATCCAGCCATGCCACATCCGGTCTTCCGATATTGATCATGGGCTCGATCGCCAGCGTCATACCTGCCTGTAACTTCAGTCCACGTCTGTGCTGTGCAAAATTGGGAATCTGCGGATCCTCATGCAGGCTGGTGCCGATACCATGGCCTACCAGATCTCTTACGATGCCATAACCAAAAGGTTTAATATAAGCATCGATGGCATTGGAAATATCATACAGGTGGTTGCCCGCCTTCGCCATCTCGATTCCTGCGAAAAAGCTTCCCTTGGTTCTCTCCATCAGGAGTCTTGCTTCTTCACTGACCTGACCTACCGGGAAAGTACGTGCCATGTCGGAATGATACCCCTTATAGATCAATCCTGCATCCAGACTTACAATATCACCCTCGTGAAGAATATGATCTTTGTGAGGAATACCATGTACGACTTCATCATTCACAGATACACAGATAGATGCCGGATATCCGTTATAATTCAGGAAGTTGGGAATACAGCCGTGGGCACGGATCAGCTTCTCACCCAGATTGTTGATATCCAGAGTGGATACACCGGGGTGCACTGCCTTCTCCATCTGGCTGAATACATCCGCCAAAATTTTGCATGATTCTCTCATCAGCTCGATCTCACGCTGTGATTTGATAGTTACTGCCATTTTATTCACCTTTCCGTTCCGGATTTTTCTGCTGTTTGTCAGGGATCCGGACTTTTCTTAGCCAAGGATTGCTACGATATCCGCAAATACCTCTTTCATATCCTTGGTGCCGTCTACGGTCTTTAATACATTTTTCTTGGTATAGAAATCGATCAGCGGCTGGGTCTGGTCATGATATACCTTCAGACGGTTCAATACGGTCTCAGGCTTATCATCATCACGCAGTACCAGTTCCTGTCCGCACTTATCACAGATGCCTTCCTTCTTGGGCGGAATGTGCTCGATATGATAGGTTGCGCCGCAGGACAGGCATGCGCGTCTGCCGGACATTCTCTTCACGATATTCTCATCGGGAACATTTACGTCGATCGCAAAATCAATAGCATCTCCCAGCTCGGTCAGTGCCTTGTCCAGTACCTCTGCCTGAGGAATGGTTCTGGGGAATCCATCCAGTACATAGCCGTTCTTGCAATCATCCTGTGCAACTCTGTCTAAGAGGATCTTGACAGTCAGTTCATCGGGAACCAGCTGACCCTGATCCATGTATTTCTTCGCTTCCATACCAAGCTCGGTTCCGTTCTTGATATTTGCACGGAAAATATCTCCTGTGGATACATGAGGAATTCCATACTTCTCAGCGATCATTTTTGCCTGTGTACCTTTACCTGCGCCGGGTGCGCCTAACATGATAATCTTCATATCTATACCTATACCTTTCCCTGTTTTTCACGGACATATATGTCCAACATTAATATTTTACCGTTTTTGCGGTCTCTTTGCAATATGAAATATCAAAAGGGACACAACAAGCAATGAAATAAAATCTGCAGCAATAAAAACAGGTCGTTCCCTATATCGAATGAATAGTTCTGCCGTTGCCGACGGCATTCTACAGGCCACCCGGGTGTTAATTTCCATTATTTCCACCGTGTTTCCGTCCACATATACCTCATAACCTGGATAATAGTAAATGGGGAATACCAGGAAATCATCTTCACTTCCGCACTTTTCCAATTGGAACTGTATTCTGTTCCCCTGTCTTATAAGGTCACAATACCGGATTTCGGAGCCTTTTTCTGTTCTGATCCGATTATCCTCCATCTGATAGTTTAATTGCAGTGCCTTGAAGGAGTCACCGTCCCAGTACATATACATTCCGTCGGAATACATCTGTCCTTCCAGTTCCATTTTGTCAGCTGTCTGCTTCATGTCATGCGCTGTTTTATCAAAATAATAACCGGTACTTGTAATCACAAGCAATAATACTATGCCATATATCGCATGCTTCACATTGCTTTCTTCCGCCAGCCACACAAAGCTCACTGCCGAAACCACACATAAAAATACAGTGGCCGGGCCTAAAAATCTCCATGCAAACTGCAGGGATACCGCCACCAGATTCAGTATTGGCAGATTCTGCAGTTTTTCCCATGGACAAAGCCACGATGCCAGCAGCAAACTTGCCACGCCATAACACAGACAATGTTTTCCTAATTTTATTGCGGTAGTATCCGGTGTTTTCCAAAAGAGCATGCTCAGGAAGACAATCCCCCCCGCCAGAAGCACCAACCCTACAGAAAGTGACATTTCTCCCTGTGCTGTTCCCTGCAGCAGGTTCGTCCCGTCTGCCGAAGGGTACAGTTGAAACATCTGTGTAAAATAGACTCCGCTGCCTGCCACTTCCGCTGGCATGTGAAATACTTGAAAGTCCTCACCTGTATAATATAAAAACGGTATCAGGAATGCCGCATTAGCACCAATTGTCACCACTATTGCCTTTAACAGGGCAACAATACGGTCTTTTAATGCCTGCCTATTGCTGACAGCACAACGGATCAGCCACAAAATCCCCTCTGCCACAAGGAATAAAAGACACATTTCAAAAGAAAGAACATGTGACTCCAATACTCCGGAAATTCCCAATACCAATAGATACCATTTTCTTTCTTCTCCGTAAAAAACTTCATAGGCTCCCCACAACAATAACGGTAGGAATACCATAGCCAGGCTCTCTCCCAGGGCTGCTCTATAATACAGATTGGTCAGCCGGTAGGTTGCAAAGGTATATAAGATACTCATAATCCAGGCAGACTTTTCTGAACGTGTGATGTTACGGATTGCATAGAAGCTGAGGAATGCCGTAGTAATATTCATGCTAACCAGTAATACTTTATAGCACAACATGACTGACACGCCGGCAAATCGCAACAATGCCACCGGAAACAAAAACAGAGAAGGATACATCGTTGCCGACAGATTGCCATAGCCGCCGGACTGTAACGGGTTGATTCTCACCGGAAATTCTCCGCTGAGCAGTCCCTGATAAATGCCCTCCAGCCTGGTAATATGATACAGAATATCATCGCCCATACACAGATTATCTGAAAATAAGGGAATGCTCGCTGCCAGTCCCATACCAATCAAAAGAAATATTTTGCCATATTTTTCCACTGGGAAATATCTTCCCAGCACCAGAATGGCAATTGCACATACTGTCAATAATGCAGCCAGAAAATATCCGTCACGGTTCTCCAGATGTACACTCTGTATCTCGATTTTCCGAAATACCGCTGTTTCATTGACATTCTTCGAATCGTCTTCCCATCGCAGTTTCACAGCGTGAGTGCCCTGATTCAAAGACAGCTGGATAGCGCCTGTGCCATTTTCCTCTGTGGTCTTTTCTCTTGCCAGTTCTGCATAAGGCATATTACTTTCCGTTGCTGAAGAAGCTTCAGAAAATACGACAATGCTTTTCCCCTTACCGTTTTCATAGGTTACATGAATGACATACTGCCCTTTTTGCAGGAAACAAAACTCCGGATCATTCAAATTACTGCTTTCTATTTCCGCAGTGTACGGTTTCTGCGCTCCGATGCAAAAAAAAGCCATTATCAGCAATACTGCAGCTATAAATACGTGGATAAATTGTATGGGATATCTCTTCTGCATCCTTTCCCCCCTTAACGTAAAATAACCGGATGATCATAAATCATCCGGTTACTGTTATGCTACTAATCTTCCAGGAATCCCTTGTAGTTACGAACAAGCATCTGAGATTCTACCTGCTTCATGGTCTCCAGTACTACGCTTACGATAATGATCAGGCTGGTACCGCCGAAAGATACGCTTGCACCGAACACACCGTTAAAGAAGTACGGGATCACAGATACAATGATCAGACCGATCGCACCGATGAATACGATATAATTCAGAATCTTATTCAGATAATCGCTGGTCGGCTTACCGGGTCTGATACCGGGGATAAAACCGCCCTGCTTCTTCATATTATCGGCAATCATCAAAGGATTAAATGTAATGGATGTATAGAAGTATGCAAAAAATACAATCAATACAATGTAAAGCAAAAGTCCCAGGGAATAAATCGGCTGGCTGGGTTTGCACCAGTAACCGGAATTCAGACCCTTGAGGATCTCTGCCCACACGCCGGTTCCGTTATATCCGATAAAGGAACAGATAATAATCGGGAACTGCATAATGGACTGTGCAAAAATGATGGGAATAACGCCGGAAGTATTTACCTTCAACGGAATGTTGGAGGTCTGTCCGCCGACCATCTTTCTGCCCTGCATTTTCTTGGCATACTGTACCGGAATCTTGCGCACACCATCATTTAAGATGATAACGAGAACCACCATGGCAATAATAATTGCGAAGATGATCACTACTGCAAGAATTGCGGTTGCCGGAGCTTTTCCGAACACAAACTGCTCAAACAGATTGCTCAGGTCTTGAGGAAGTCTGGAAATGATGTTGATCACCAGTACGATGGAAATACCATTTCCGATACCTTTTTCTGTGATTCGTTCACCCACCCACATCAGGAAAGCACTACCGGCGGTAAGTGCTGTGATAGCGGTAATTACATTCAGAGCATTAAACTCGATCAGATAGCCCTGTCTGCCGAAACCGATTGCCATTGCTGTGGACTGGATCAGTGCAAGCGCTACGGTTACGTATCTGGTGATAGCGACCATTTTCTTACGGCCGTCTTCACCATCTCGCTGCATTTCTTCCAGCTTAGGAATAGCAATTGTAAGCAGCTGCATGATAATGGAAGATGTAATATAAGGGTTGATATTCAATGCCAGAATAGACATGTTCAGGAAAGAACCGCCCGTAATGGCATCAAAGAAACTGAACGCACCGCCTGTCTGCTGGGCAAACCATTGAGAAAAGAACTTCGTGTCCACTCCGGGTACGGGAAGCTGTGATCCGATACGGATCACAACTAACATTCCCAGTGTAAAAAGAATCTTTTGTCTGATTTCTTTGATTTTAAATGCGTTTTTCAGTGTTGTAAGCATTACATCACCTCAGCAGTTCCACCAAGAGCCTCGATCTTTTCTTTTGCGGATGCACTGAATGCATCTACCTTTACATCAAGCTTTTTGGTAAGTTCTCCGTTTCCAAGGATCTTTACTCCATCTCTGGGGTTCTTAATGATTCCTGCTTCAACTAATGCGTTTACATCAACGGTAGCACCGTTGTCAAAGCACTCCAGAGCACTTACATTGATAGCAACGATTTCCTTAGTGTTTCTGTTCGTGAAACCTCTCTTAGGAATACGTCTGTATAAAGGCATCTGACCACCTTCGAAACCTGGTCTTGGAGCTCCTGAACGAGCCTTCTGACCCTTGTGTCCATAACCGGCAGTCTTACCATTTCCTGAACCGTGACCACGGCCTCTTCTGAAGTTATCGTTCTGTACAGAACCCTCAGCAGGATTTAAATTAGATAATTCCATAGCTGCACCTCCTACCTTTTTATGCTTCAACTTCTTCCACTTTAACCATGTGATTTACCTGACGGATCATGCCTCTAACAGCTGCGTTATCCGGTAATTCAACAGTCTTGTGTAATTTTGTCAGACCCATAGCTTCTACAGTCTTACGGTTCTTCGGAACTGCACCGATGGGAGACTTAACCAGTGTTACTTTTAATGTTGCTGCCATGATTTCGCTCCTCCTTAACCTAAGATTTCTTCTACGGTCTTACC
>OIZO01000780.1_pt1 | contig 19341 bp, 20 predicted proteins | sample 1588551 | NCBI WGS metagenome assembly OIZO01 (sample SAMN03283271) | human gut metagenome | biome: human-associated habitat; material: feces | host: Homo sapiens | place: Peru | collected 2012 | reverse complement strand
GGAACCGTTCCTTCGCGCAAACTTTACTTAAATTATTTATAATGCGTTTGCCCTGTGATAACAAAAATAAAGCTTGAAATTAAACCTGCTGTTTTTTATTTTTAGCACGTTCGTTAAGAAGGAATAAACTTTGATTCATGCGAAGTATGCATGCAATGCCCAATTCTACAAAGACTATAAAAAGAAAATATGGTATAATCACGGCTAAGGTAACCAAGGATGACATCTGAGAACAGAACACTTACGCCAGTCTGGATAGCCTATGTTGACGGAAAACGTCTTGACATAGACTACGAGGGCGCGCTAAGAAGAATCTATATACATGACAGTCTGGACTTTGCCGGGACTGCGAGGCTCCTGTTCGGAAGTTCACCTTTGGACTTTTGCAACGACGGCACATTTACAATAGGAAGCGAGGTCTCAATACACCTTGGCTACAAGGACGACGTGCAGGAAGTGTTCGCCGGAGAGGTTACAGGATTTGCGCCCCGTCTTAATGAATACAGCTCTCCCCTGATGGAGGTGAAAATACATTCAAAGCTCCGCAGGCTGGAAAGAGGAACAAAATGCGCATCGTTTGAGCACAAGACACCGGCAGGCATAATCAGGGATATAGTGCAAGGATACAATCTGAATGCCGACGTGGAGGAGTTCGGCCCTGAATACAGCTATATCGAGCAGAGCAGCTACACAGACCATGGCTACATACTGTACCTGGCGGGCAAGTACGGAAAGACAGTCTACTGCCACGGAAACACTGTCTATGTAAAGACAGAGATAGCACCGACAGACGATGATGTGGTCCTTGAATGGGGAAAAACAATAATCAGCGCAAGGACAAAAGCTGACCTTGCCGCACAACTCTCCGCGGTAACAGCTACCGGCTGGGACATGAGGAAATGCTCTGGCTTCACGGCGACAGCAACAATGAAGGATGTGCCTCTGAAAATCGGCGGAGAATATTGCTGGGAGGACAATGCGAAAGGCTATGATTCCCACAAGGTCGGGCAGCTCAGCTCCAGCAGTTTCACAGACGAGAAGGACGCCATGGAGGTGGCAAGGAGCGTTCTTCTAAGCAGGTCATTGCAGTTCCAGAGCTGCGAGGCAAAGACGGAAGGAAACTGCCGCATAAGGCCGGGCAACAGGCTCACGGTGAAATACCTTGGAAAGCACAGCGACGGCGAGTACCTTGTCTATTCAGTGGAGCACTCTTTCAGCATTCAGGACGGATACTTCACAATATGCCATCTTAAAAGGAACTTCTGCGGAGTGAGCAACAACAGAAGCATCAGCGCAATCGACAGGGAGCGGATAGACAGACAGGGCGCAAATGTACAGGAAGAGAACGCAGCGGCAACCTCTGCAAGTGGAAACCATGAAGAAACGCAGAACGACACAGAAAACTCATCTGCTGAAAAAACTCCGTCAATCACAAACCCGCGCTGGGAAGATGAAAACGGCAGGACACTTACAAAAGCCCTTGTCGGCGATGAAGTCTTTCTTTGCGCCGATGTAACGGACATTGCAGACGGAGCGACAGCAAAAATAAATATTGTTGAGAAGGACGACGACGGCAACGATGATTTTGTTACAGAGCTGAGCACGTCTGTACAGGAAGTGTCGGTGATACAATTACTTTCGCTTATGATTTTGGAGACGGCTGGACTTTCCCTATCCGCCTTGAAGAAATCATTGATGATAAAGTTTATGAAGAAGTCTCTCCTCTGATTCTTAATGGCGAAGGACTTGGAATAATTGAAGATGTTGGTGGTGTTGGAGCAATGTCGGACTGCGTTAAGGCGTTTGAAAAGAAATCAGGTGAAGATTACTCTGAATGGCTGGGGTTAAAAGATCTGGACATTACTTACTTTAATAAATGCGCTGTAAACAAATCTCTTAAGGATGAGATAAAAGCCATTGATAAAGCATACAAGACTATGGAGTAGATGATTATCAGCAAATGAAAATTACTTATGTAATCCAAAAATCCCGACGACGCTCAATTTCTGTCAGTGTGATGACAGACAACCGTGTTCTTGTAAAAGCTCCTTATGGAACAACAGAACGCACGGTGCAGGAATTTCTTCTTTCTAAAAAGGACTGGATTACAAAGCATCTGAAAAAACAGAATAGGGAAGAGGAAAAAGCAGAGTCGCTCGGACTTCTTTCTGCCGATGAAATTAAACAGATAAAAAAGCAGGCCCGGAAAATAATTCCGCAGAGGGTAGAATATTGGGCAAACAAGATTGGGGTGACTTATGGCCGTATTGCAATCAGACTTCAGTCTTCCAGATGGGGAAGTTGTTCGGTCGACGGGAATCTTAATTTCAACTGTCTGCTGGTAATAATGCCGCCAGAAATTATGGATAGTGTAGTGGTGCACGAACTCTGTCACCGCCGGCACATGAATCACTCTAAAGAGTTTTACGCAGAAATTGACCGGGTGTTCCCTGATTATAAACGCTGTAATAAATGGCTAAAAGACAACGGCGGAGTTTATTTAAAAAGAGTGTCGTTCGTTGGCACCACAGTGTGATAATATGGAGGGCAGTGAGGCGGAGATGAAAAAGACACTTATTTTGATTTCGATATTTATGATAATGCTTGTCAGCTGCTCTGGAAAGAAATCTGCAGTTAATGCTACTGCAAATAAGACTATAGGCCTGCCTAATCCAGTTCAGGAATCAACTGCCGAAGATATTGCAAAAGAATTGAATGTGAAATTTGCAGTTCCTGACGGTGCTAAGAATATCCGCTATTCAATAGTATCCGGAAATCTTGCACAGATGGATTTTATCTGGAACGAGGCTGAATGTACTGCAAGAATTAAACGAGATGCCGAATCAGAAGATATATCCGGTTTTTACTATAACTGGTCGAATGAAACTCCATGTACTGTTGGGGAGAATGCAGGAATTGCAAAATGGCAGATAACCGAAGTCGGAGAAGTTGTTGGAATCTGCTTATGGCAGAATAAAGCTTCGAATCTGACTTATAGTGTGAGCATGAAAAAAAATGCTGACAGTGAAAAACTTATTGCACTGGCAAATGCTGTGTATATTACAGGAGGTGCACCAATGACTTATAAAATGGTCTCGATGTCAGAAGGAATCGAGATTGCAAAGAATAATCCTGATGCAATTATAGTAGATGTCCGCCACGATGACGAATACAAAGCCGGCCACATTCCAGGAGCTGTACTCCTCACAATGGAAACAATAACGGCTAAAACAGCTGCAAAAGTTCTGCCGGATAAAAATCAGATGATCCTGATTTACTGCAGAAGTGGGAGAAGAAGCAAAATCGCAGCCCAGAACCTGCTCGATTTGGGATACACCAACCTCATTGAGTTTGGCGGGATTTTGGATTATAAAGGAAAAGTGGAAAAATAGGGGGAATAACCATGCCAATGATTGAAGCTAAGGTGACTATGCAGTTGCCTGCAGAAAAAAGAGATGTTTTGAAAGCCGAATTTGGAAAGGCTATCAGTATAATCGGAAAGCCGGAATCTTACCTGATGATTAATCTTATCGATAATCAGGATTTATATTTTAGCGGAAACAAACTTGATAAGGGTGCTTATGTAGAAGTAAAAGTTCTTGGCAGTGTTGATGCTGGAGCAAGTGACAAAATGACCTCAAAAGTCTGTGAGATTCTGGAAAAAGAACTTGGTATACCTGGTAATGCCGTTTATATATCTTATTGGGGAACATCCAACTGGGGCTGGAACGGCGGAAACTTTTAAGGCAAAAATGAAAAATAGAAATAATAACCGTGACAGATCAAACTTTCCTCAGCAGACTCATTTTATCGGTGTACTTTTACCAGATGACGTTACGCTCACGCTAGAAGACTGTCGCCGGTATATGAGGGAAGCTTACGGCTGTAAATCGGGCCATGCAACTCCAATTCATGTGACTCTTATTCCTCCGTTCAGATTGCCGGAAGAATTTTCGACAGCAGACATTGCACGTGCAATTGAAAAAGAAGTTCTTCCAAAAGGTTTAGGTTTTACCGGTCATATTGATAACTTTGATGCATTCGGAGATAGAACACTTTTTGCAAAAGTTGTTACTGATGAAAAGTGGATTGCACTTAGGGATGCTGTGTATGGGACAGTTGTGAAAGCGGCACCTGGGTGTACAAAGAAGGATGGAAGGCCTTTTGCGCCGCACTTAACCGTAGCCAATAGAGACGTTCCGGAGGGTGTTATGACAGTTGCGTTGCAGGTTATGAATGAGCTGAAACTAGTGGAAGACTTCCCGGTTGATAATATTACGATATTTGAGCGACAGAACGGGAAGTGGGTGAGTGCGCTGAGTCTTGTCATAGACGAAACTACAATAGTCACCCATTAAATAGAATCAGAACAGAACGATTCGAGTCCTTGAATAAGAGAATTTGGATCATTTCCATCAAAATGAAACCCTTTATCTATAAGGTTATTCCATTTATCATCATAAGATTCAATTTGGTTATTCAATTGCCAACGGAAATTCCTATTTTTGAATGAAAAATCAATAAATAATCCTTTCCATTTGTTTTCTGATTCGTTATTGGGTTTGTGAATTGTAACCTCTTTTGTTTCTTTTAGTATCTTTAAGTATTTTATAAGATTATCACATCCAACTACATATGAGTAATACTTATAATATCCACTTTTGTTTTGATAATTTGACAAAACATCTACCCCTTCTTCCCATTTTTTATGTATCCAATAATCGGGATGCTTTTCGCAAAGAATTTCCATATCAGAATGTAATAATGAGTTTTTATTATTTTCGTTATTTTGCATGAGATAATTATGCACTCTTGAAGGGAATTCCCATAGAAGAAGTCTCAAGTTAGCATTTTTATTAGAAAATGTTCTCTTACTAAAAATAGATTTAATCTCACTATCATCTAGATATGGAAGTAGATATTTTATCGTATGGCGTTTACTTTCATCTGAAGGAATGAGGACTTTTACATTTTGCCATTTCTGATCAAAATCTGTCCAATCAATATTATTACTATCATCAATAAAGAGGAATCTAATCCCACCTTTGTAAAAATCATGGTTCTCAACCACAGTGATAATTTCTTCCCATGTTTCATAAGTTTGTCCATTTTCATTTTTACAAGAGCCTTGGTATTTACGAAGATTCCCATTTTCATCTAGAATCTGTTTTGCTTTTATGATTTCTTCTTTACATCTTTCATCAAAATCAGTGTCTTTCAATTTCTCTATATCATAATTTATAAGAGAATTATAAACATTATGACTGTCAAGTTCATCTATAAACTTTATGGCCGCTCGCATTGCTTGAGTACTACGAATCTGAGAACGTCCTGTATGATCTTCACTTGAAATTAAATTTCTTACAACTCTCAACCAACAATTTAATGATGATAGATTGTCTATGACAGATTCATCATGATCAAAATATTTACAAATTGAAAAGAAAACCAGTCTTTGTACCTGATTAAGTGATGTTATCTTTAGTATTTTTTCATCTGCATTATTTATTATTTCAATATTGCTGGAATTTTCTTCAATATATTTCGGAATAAAACAAAAATCATTATCCCAAGAACAACTTGGTATTATTTGAATTTTTGAAAAATTATTTAATACCCTTCGCAATTTATAAAATAGATTTATGGGAATACCATTGTAATACTTATAGACATTTAATCCTTTATATGCAATTCTTATGTCATAATCATTTGAATTACGATTCTTTGAGTCATTTAAATATCTATATGACATATTGTTATTTTCTAGTGTAGCCCCTTCATCTCCTTTTCCAATATCTAGTACATATTCATCAGTAGATTCATCTTTTTTTGTAATGAATAATTCGTTCCAGAAAAATCTATTTAAAAAGGCAAAAAAGATTTCATCAATATGCTTGTCCTTAACAAAATCTTCATTTCCAGTATCATCAATTATTTTTATACCTTTCGACTTATTCTTCCAAAAAAGCTCTGTCCAATCTGTATCTAATTTTATTGGTATTCCAGAATAAGGATTTAATAATTGCTTCCACTCTTCCCTTGTTACGCTATCGAATGTTTCATCTTCAGATTGTTTTGTAATATAACCGATTAAATCTGCTTTAAAATTTTCAAAACTTGTTAGAGGTTTTCCTCTGGCATTCATTTTGATATATAAATCATCTGAAAGCCCAAAATTTTCAAGTGGCAAATTATAAAATATAATTGTGTCATCGGATGTTAAAGTTTCCCAATACCTTTTAAAATCATTTTCATTTGAATCATTAAAAAGTTCCTCAATTCCATCAATAATATCTTCACCAGTTTTATCTTGGATTTTTGTACCACCAAGCATTCTTAACATTGATTGTATAGTAGGATCCTGCTTCCATGCTGAATAGAACCAAGTTTGATTAGTTATAAATTGAACAATGTTGTTGCTTTCATAGTTTTGAAAACATGTATAATCACATAATTTTTTACAAAATTCGCGTGATGAAATACGTGTTTCATATGTAAATTTTCTTAGCCTATCGCATACTTTTTCTTTATCAATACTATTCTCATTAGTAAGTTCATTTAATTTCTTTGATCTTAGGGCTATGTACCAATGTAAGAGCCAAAGAGTAGTAAGTCGTTGTTGACCATCTAATGGATTTAAATTTCCATTTTCAGTAGCACCATAAACAAAATCCAATTTGAGTGACGTTTGAGTATCTAAGGCTTTCTTTATGTTTCCTAAAAACACCTTCCTTAAATGTTCCTTTCCAAGTCGTCCTTGTGCATAATCTCTTTGTATTATTGGAATTTCTACTACATTATTTTTGAGGAAGTTCCAGAAAGTTATAGCTTTTATATTATTACTCATTATTATCTCCATCATTAATAGTTTGTGAATCAATAACATCAAATTCTTTTAGAGCATCAAAAATGTTTTCTTTATAATATTTTGCATCACTTTCGCTCCATTCAAGAAGGTTATTTACTGTTGTGTTGTAATATTTTATAAAAACATTTTTAGTAACAGGAGGAACAAAAGCTATTGAACCATTTTTCGAGTCTATTTCCAAATTATCGTTAACACAATATGTTTTACCTTGGTCTTTTCCGATAATACAACTTCGTTTTGTAGCAAAAATGGAATTTCCATATCCTCGATTAGTACCAGCATCTAGTAAAACGAAATTCCAGATCTTATTTTTGTCATGTTCTGGATCATTCCATGGTTCTGAATGATTAATTTTTTCTATTTCAGAATAAAGTGCCCCAAATGATTCTCTCCCGTCTTCGTTTTTCAAGAATGCCTTTATTTTTTCTTTTAAGTCCTCAGATAAACTTGTTTTTAATCCTAAATATGAATATTTAAGCCATTCTTTCTGATCTTTTTCGTCTTTAAGTTCATTCTTAGTCTCTGGATCAATGTGCTCTACATCCCAGTTTTCTTTTTTAAGAAGATGAAATGGAAATTTGTAAAAAACAGGTAATTTGTATTCTTCCTTTTTTGATAATTGATTATTTTGATCTATTGTGGCTTTTATATTATGTAATAATAAAAGAGGTTTACATACTGTTTTGCTAGGACAGCCAGGAAGTTCATATTGTTTTGATAAATCTTTACATAACTGTATTTTACCTTTTATATTATTTTTCAGATAATCAATAAATGCTACTTTTGATTCAGCTCCCTCCCACTTTTTATATAATTTATCCAGTCGCTCTCCAAGATGAATCAAATAACCAACATAGTGATATAGTTCCAAGTCATCAAACCATTCCTTAAATGTTCGGAAATAGGATTTGACTTTATTCCAGCATAATTCAAGGTTATCTTGTTTGTTTTTTTTGGTTTTAAAGTATTCATAAAAATATCGGAAAGTTTTGTAATCATCATTTCCAATATTTTTAAAATCGCCTAAAGACTTTTGTTCGCATATCAAATCAAAAATAAAGTCAATCCTAGTAGGCCTGTCATATCCCTTTTCGTGTAGAAATAACCAAAAATCATCATTCTGTAAGGTGTATTCAATATCGTCCCACTCATTGGCTATTTCATTCTGTCGGAGTTTTAAGTGTTCAAAATCTTCATTTCCAAAATTTGAGCGATTTAAAAATAAAGCTTTGATAAGTTCAGCATTTGTAAGTGATATCTTTCCTATGTTCAAACGAGTAAAAACTTCTATAGGGTCTTCATTAACTGATTCATACCAGATGAATCTGACATTGTTAGCTTTATCTCTAGGATTCTCTATATTACCATCAAGATCATACTTTAACAAAGCATTACAGAAATCTTCTTTATTGCAATTACCACCATTTAACCACTGTTTTATGGTTAGGAAATCTGTACTCATATGAGAATAATCAATATGCGAGTCATCTGCTTCGGTAATTTTTGAAATATTTTTTAGATAATTTGTAACATTTACTTGTTCTGTTTCTCTTTGAAATTTAAGTTCATATAAATCAGTAGGTAAGCTTAATAATTCAATAGCTTCTTTAAGAGAAGCTAGTATTAAATAAATCGTCGTTAATCTCTGTTGCCCATCAATTACTTCATACCAATCTTCATTTGTATTTAGATTATTTTGTTCCTTTTCTTTATTGTCCATTAGTTTTACAACGAGAGGTTGTACACAGTAAAATTCATCTTTTTTCTTTTCTGCAAATTCCTTGATATCATTAAGCAAATCAAGAACTTGTTGTTTTGTCCATCTATATCCCCTCTGATAACTTGGAATAAAAAAATGCATTCCAAGAAGTTCTTTTACAGACTTCAAATCTATTTTGTTTTCAGACATAAAAGCTCCTTTTATTACAATTTCTGATATAAAGCTTAATAATGTGTAACAACCGTAAACTCTCGCGACAGATTCTTCTGTTTACAGCCTTTATACACATTCGATAAAGAATATCTAATTATCATTGTAGCCATGCTCAATTGTATTTAGACAATGTTTCCAATACTGTTCTCTTTCTATAATTTTTTCTGGATCATATGATAAGGAAAAGTATTCTAATAAAGTGAAAGTAAAGTATTTTTCAAAATAGTCAGCTCCTTTTTTCTCGTATAGCTCAATCAATTTAACATTTCCACCATGCCGACTATCTAGATAATTTCCCCAACGCTGAGCAACACCTCCAGAACCTGTCGAGGAACCTATATAGAGCTTTCCTGTCTTTGTATCGGTCAGACAATAGACTCCAAGAATCTTTTGAAAAGCTTCGTAATAAGAAGGTAATATTTTCCCATTAAATATATCGTTTAGCTTACGATATGGTAAATTTACCTTGTCATACCCTTCAAATGTTTCTCCACTATATAAACAAGGTAATATTTCTTTGACAATTGCTTTTTCAAGATAATTACTTAAATTAAAAACATAACGTGAAAAAGTATTTCCTTTTTCACATTTTATAATTAATCGCCCAAATAAAGAAGAATATTTTTTACAAATCTTTACACTAGCTCTACTATTCTCTGGTACATCTTCTATTTCAGCTACAGAGATTAACAGCCATTCATCTGTTTTTAATCTAACAAAGCTGAAAACAATATTACCAGGATAAAAATTTCTCTTATTTCCATACCATCCCCAGAAAGAACATTCATTGCATTTACCAGCAGTTTTATCTTTTTCAGAATGTTCTAACCAAAGGTCAATATATGAATCTCCACCACTACCTTCTGTCATATTAAATTCGATTTTTGAATTTCATCTTCAGTAAGGTGTAAAATTTGGTTTAGTAGAATATGCATTATGGAGCATTCTCCTTTGTTAGATTTCTATTAATTATACCATGAATAAATAATATTTGGGAGAAAATTAAGCTATCGGGTCTCCACAGAACTCCTTCCGCCTGCATCCATTGCAGTGGGCTCCCATCCAGACGCTGTCGAATTGTTCGGCAGCGTTTTTTACGAAGTCTTTGTTGTTGCTTAGAACGCCGGCTTCGAAGTTACGGGTGTTTTCACCTTTCATACCGAGTCCGGCTCCGGTGAGGTTAGCAGAACCGACATATGCAGTTTTCAAATCAAAAACAATGATTTTGAAATGAACGCGAGGACAGAGGACTCGTTCCATTCCATCAATTAAGGCTGGGTATTTGTCAAAATCCTGGCGGAAAGCAGGCCCCGGTTCTTTTGCGTGAATCAGACGGATTTCAACTCCGCGTTTGGCAAGGTCGGAAAGTACTTCAAGCAGGGGTTTGTTTCCTAGCCCGTCTTTTACATATAGGTCTTTTATATCGGCAGTGCCAATCCAGAGAGTTTTTTGCAGTCCTTGATTTTTTCGATTATTTTATCGTAATAGAAACATTTTGCGAATATAACATGAAAAAAATTGCTCTAAACAAGTGTCTAAGTCGTATGTTATAATTCAGAAAAAATCAGACAGATACGGAGCAAGAATGAAACTTTTAATCGTAATTGATATGCAGAATGATTTTATAGACGGCGCGCTTGGAACTAAGGAAGCCGTCAAGATTGTGCCGAATGTAGCGGCTAAAATCATGGAATACCGCGAATCTGGAGGAACTGTTGTTTTTACCCGCGATACGCATCAGGAAAATTATCTGCAGACTCAGGAAGGCAAAAATCTTCCGGTGGTTCACTGCGTGGAAGGTACGGCCGGATGGCAGATTTCTGAAAAACTGGAAGTCGGCGGTTCAAGGGTTTTTAATAAACCGGCTTTTGGTTCAATGGAACTTGCTGAATATGTCTTTGGACTTGAAAATCTGGAAAAAATAGAGCTTGCCGGACTTTGCACGGATATCTGTGTGATTTCAAACGCTCTTCTTCTTAAGACAAAACTCCCCGAAGTTCCGGTTTGCGTAGATTCTTCCTGTTGCGCCGGAGTTACTCCGGAAAGCCACCAAAACGCTTTGAACGCAATGAAAATGTGCCAGATCGGGATTTTATAGTTTGGCAAATGTTCTATTTTTTTCTTCCGCCGGTTATGAATGCGAAAACTCCTGGAAGAAATTTTTTCAGCATGAATCCAAAAATCATTAGGAATGCCGTGCATAAAAATGCAGTTGCAAAAAACTGGACTAAAATGAAGACTCCATGCATTGGAATTGCTCTTGAAAGCAGTTTTTTTATTGATGTGACGACAAATGGTGCGTGGGCGGCGTAAATCCAGAACGAATATGCTGAAAGCGCTGAAAGTTTATTGAAAACATTTTCATTTTTGGAAAATTTTCCGGCAAGCTTTACAAAAAGAAGAATCGTAAAATTTGTACGCATAAAAGTAACAACCGCCGAAATAGGATTTTCCGTAAAACTGAAAAACATTGAAACTGCCACAAAAAGAATGTAGGCAACTGCAAAATCCTTCCAACGGACTGAATCAAAAAAATCAAGAATTTTCTGAATATGGTTCACTGCATAAAATCCGAGCGAAAAATAAAACAGCGCCGGTAAGATCCATAACGGATCAGGAAAAACGTCGGTAATACGAAGAAAAGTCGCCGCAAGAACCGCACAAAAATAGGAAAGGGGAAAACGTCCTGCAAAAAATTTTATAACCGGAGAGAAAATCATGAAAATCAGAAGATTCCGAAGATACCAGAACTGATAGACCAGCGGATGATAGTAGTCATCGGAACTGATTTTTCTTGAAAAAAAAGCCTTCACAAAATCGGAAAAATGCCAGGAACGGATTATGTTGTCCGGCTTTGAAAAATAATTTCTTGAGAATGAAAAGCTCTGCGCGGCAAAAAAAAGACAAATTGTCAGAACTGTCCAAAAAATGTAGGGAACGGCAATCGATTTGAATTTGGATTTTACGTTTTCTTTTACACTTTTTGGCTTTGCGAAAAACAGATACGCCGAAATTACAAAGAACAGGGGAACTGCGACGCCGCCTAAAACATCTGTAAAAATCGTTTGAATTATATTCACGTAAAGCGGAACACTAATCTGCATTGAGCCATCGGCAAAATCAACTGTGCTCTGGTCAAATTTGCTGTGAATAAAAACTACAAGAACTGCAAGGATAAAACGCAGGCAGGTGATTCTTCTTGAAAAATCTCTGTTTATAAGATTCTCGCTGGAATTCTGATTTTTCATATTAAATAAACTCCAAATTTTAAAATTAGTGATTAAATATAATTAATTTTAAATAGTTTAACATCTAATAAGATTAAATACAATCCAAGAGTAATCTGATTAGACTACATTTTTGAGAATGAGTTTCAAGGACAATTTAAGAGATGAAATGGAATTTCAGGACATGAAGCAGAAGGAGCTTTCAGAAAAAACTGGAATCAGCGTAAATACAATCAGAAATTACATAAACGGACACAATGCTCTGCCGAGCGCGGAAGTTGCGGTGAAGATTGCCGGTGCGTTGGGAGTTTCTGTTGAATATCTTGTTAGCGGAAAAAAGTCAGGCGCGCAGAAAATTCCGAGCAAAGTCATTCATATTGAAAATTCCCTTCTGCATTTTTCCGAGTCCGATTTGGACGCGGTTTCCAAAATTGTTGAGTCGATTGCGGAGAAATACAAGGGAAGCCTAAATTGTGAACAGTAACATTTTTTTCTGTAAACTATTTTATTAGTTAACGGAAAATTTGATTCATCTGGAAGATGTTATTCCGTATTTGTAGTAAGTGATTTTCTTTGAAAGAAATTTTGAGGAAGCCTTTTTTTCGTTTTGTGGGATTTTAATTTTTTCACTTCTTTTTATTATGAATAGTCAGATTCTATTAGCAGGTCTGGTGCAATGAAAATGTGCCAGATCGGGATTTTATAGTTTGACCTGGAGTTTTTTGAAATTTTCAAATTGTTTACAATGTTAAAATTGTCGCTTACACAAAATAAAAAAATTTGGTAATATGGTCGGCAATAAATAAAAATAAAGCAATCTATCTAACGAGCAGCTAAAAGCGTAAGTCCAGTTCGGACACGTTTTTGGGCTGCTTTTTTTTTGCGGATTGCGTTTTTCTTGAGGTATTTTATGAAAAGTTATGACTTGGGGAGTGAAAAAATCGGGCGGCTTGTGCGGCATTTTGCTGTTCCTTGTGTTATCAGCATGCTGGTCGCGGCGCTGTACAATATTGTTGACCAGATTTTTATAGGGTGGAGCAGCGCGGGTGCGGCGGGAAATGCGGCTACAAATATTGTTTATCCTTTTACGGTTCTGGCTCTGGGGCTCGCGCTTCTTGTGGGCGACGGAGAGGCGGCAATGTTTAGTCTTGCTTTGGGCGAAAAAAACAAGAAAAAGGCGGACAGGTGCGTCGGAAGCGGATTTTCTTTTCTGGTTGTTCTTTCTGTTTTGTTGTGCGCGTTGGGATTTTTATTCAAGAAACAGATTCTTGGAATTTTCGGCGCGAATCCAAATGAAAAGGTTTGCTACGATTTTGCGGACCAGTATTTTACGGTGATTTGCATGGGACTTCCTTTTTACATGATTGGACAGGGAATGAACGGCGCAATCCGCGCGGACGGTTCTCCAAAGTTTGCGATGGCTTGCACTCTGGCAGGCGCGTTTTCTAATCTTGTTTTGGATCCGGTTTTTATTTTTGTGTTTGACATGGGCGTAAAAGGCGCCGCGGTTGCGACTGTAATAGGGCAGGTTTTGACTTTTGCAATGAGCATTGCGTATATTTTCCGCTCAAAGAATTTTCACATCAATTTAAAAAGCATGAAACCTGATTTTTTCCTTTTGGGACGGATTTGTTTTATCGGAGTGGCCTCTCTTATCGTTCAGCTTTCAATCGTGATTGTAATTGCTGTGAACAACAATCTGCTTTCAAGATATGGATACGAAACTTTCGCAAGCACAGGAGTTGCGTTCGGTTCTGTAGTTCCTCTTGCCGTAGTCGGGATTGTGATGAAGGTTTTTGGAATCGTAATTTCGGTTGTGATTGGAATAAGTCTGGGCGGTCAGCCGATAATCGGATTCAATATGGGAGCAGGAAACTCCGGGCGCGTGAAGGAAACTGTCCGGGTGGTTCTGCGTCTTGTGCTTGCAATAGGAACCGCGGTTTTCCTGATTTTTGAATTTTTGCCGGATATGGTTATTTCGGTTTTTGGAAAGGGCAACTCGCCTGAATACATGGAATATGCCCGGCTCTGCGTAAGAATCTTTTTAAGCGGAATTATAATGACCTGCTTTATAAAATCCACGTCGATAATTTTGCAGTCAATCGGAAAAAGCGGAAAGTCAACTTTGCTGGCTCTTCTGCGCGACGTTATTATTTTTGTTCCGTCCTCAATAATCCTTGCGGCCGTAAGCCAAAATATTGTGACAATGCTCTGGAGCGCGCTTGTAAGCGATGCGGTTTCGTTCGTGGTTGCGGTGATTTTTCTGCGTGCGGAGATGAAAAAATAACCGGACGTGCATATTTTAGTGCGTCTGGTAAAAACAATTTTTATGCGCTGTAATCACCGTGTAGCTGTGCGCGTTCACCGTGATTGTGCAGCCGTCTGTTTTTATGTACCAGTTTTTTCCCTGACGGAAGATTTTATTGGCGGATTTTCCGTCGTTTTCGCCAGATTTTTCATTTTCAATGTTTTTTGCCGCGGAAAGAATTGTGTTTTTGCACCAACCAATAACATCATCGGTTTTTAGTCCAAGATTCCGTTTTATGCGGACAACGCCGAGTTCCGTTGTGTGAAGTTTTTCAAGATTTTCTAAAAGTTCGCTTGTCATTTTTGTTGTCTTGTATGGAAAAATCATGTTGCCGCGAAAAAATGCCAGATAGACTTTATTTTACCGGCGTAAAAACTGGTTGTTCTATATGCGTGTTTTCTGAATGTCCGTGGTTGTGTTCTCCGTGGTGATGGTCGCACTTTGCATCCGGATTGTCTTTTAGTGTTCCTGCCAGAAACGCTTTTACCGCATCGTCCGGATTTCCTGTGATTCCTGCAATCTGTTTGAGGCCGGCATTGTTCAATGCGTCGATTGCTCCCTGGCCGCGGTTTCCCAAAATCAAAGTTTCGATTCCAAGATTTTTAAGATATGTCGCCAGGTCGTGGTGTCCGAAGCCTCCGTTGTCAATAACTTTTGAATCGGCTATTTTTCCGTCTTCTATCGTGTAAACCTTGAAATTCTGTGTTTTTCCAAAATGCTGAAAAATAGAATCTGTTGAAATATCGTAAGTCGCCGCAATTTTCATTTTTGCCTCCGAAAACTGGTGTGGCTGTAAGCCGTAAATCAGTTTGAATTAAGATAAAATTTTATTCTTCTTATTATATCAAGATTGGCGGATAAAACAAAGTCAACATGAAAATCCGGAATGTTTTGAGAATCTGCGCAGAATGGAAAAAAGTTTAGTTTTTTGAGTTTACAAGTTCAAAACTTTGTTCTGTCAGCGCGCAGAGTTTTTCCCAGTCGGCCGCTTCTGTCAAAAGCACTGTAATCCAGTATTTTTTGTTCATGTGCCATGCTGGAAAAACCGTGATTTTGTCTGTGATTTCTGGAATTATTTTGGGATTGGCTTTCAGATTTACGGCAAAAACCTCTTCTTCGCCAGAGAGCCCGAGCCGGGAAAATTTTATCTTGATTATAAGGGCGAACCATTTTTTGTTTTTGCAGCGGAACACTGTGTTTTCAGGCGTATCTGACCATGGATTGTCGCCTTTGCAGCCAAATTTATTTTGAATAAAGTCCACGTATTTTTTCTTTGTGTCCGAAGTCCTGCAGCATTGGGAGCGGAAAAGTTCAATAATTTTACGAACCTGATTTCTTATTTCGCCTACAAAACTTCCGTTTGCATTTTCCACATCGAACAGAACGTAACGCTCATCTGAGCCGGATTCAAAAACTTTAGCGGTAAGAAAGTTTCCTTTCAGTTCGATTATTGAATAAAAATCGCCGTTCAGAATATTTTTTCTGCAAAAATAAGAGCCGTTTTTTTCTTCAAAGCCAAATTCCGCAAGTTTTTCCGGCAAAACTTTTGATGTTTTCAGAATGTATGAATAATCCATTTTATGCTCTTTTTGGAAGAAATATAATAAGTCAAATATCGAGTTCTGATAAAAACAGCAATTTTTTCTGGCAGCGGGAAACTGCGCGGCTTTGGAATCGAACCAAAGACCCCAAGCGTGTCATGCTTGTACTCTAACCAACTGAGCTAGTCGCGCAAAATATGTGTGTATAATAACAAAACTTTTGCCCAGCGTCTACCCATTTACATTGCAATTGAAACTTCACTTTTTAACTGCTAAAATCTTCGGCATGAATCTTTTATCTGTGAATAACCTTGCAAAAATCGGACGGGAAAAACCTTTGTTTACAGGAGTAACGTTCGGCTTAAACGAAGGAGACAAGGCGGCTCTTATAGGACGAAACGGAACTGGAAAATCAACTTTGCTTAACACAATTGCGGGACTGCTTTCTCCGGACGAAGGAACTGTTGTGCTGAACAAAGAGGCCGGAGTTTCTTTTCTTGCACAGAATCCTTTGTACAGCAAGGATGACACAATAAAAAGCCACATTTTCAAATTCCAAAGTCCCAAGCTCAAGACAATCCGCGAATATGAAGAAGCCTGCGACGAGCTTCAAAAAACAAACTCGCAGCAAGCCCAGAAAAAGTTCAACACCCTGAACGAAAAAATGCAAAAAGAAAATCTTTGGAACTATGAGTCCCAGATAAAGTCAATTCTTACCACGCTTGGAATAAACGACCTTAGCCGAAAAATGGGCGAGCTTTCAGGCGGAATGATAAAAAAAGTCGCGCTTGCACAAGTTCTTGTTGAAGACACAAAGCTGCTTCTTTTGGACGAGCCCACAAACCATCTGGACATCTCCACAATTCTTTGGCTTCAAAATTATCTTGCTGAAACAAAAAGGTCAGTTCTTATGGTAACCCACGACCGCTACTTTCTAGACGCAGTCTGCAACAATATCTATGAACTTGCGCGAAACAAGATAAAGCTTTACACAGGAAACTATTCAACTTACCTTGAAAAAAAGCAGACAGAAGCGCAGATTGAAGCGAACACAGAACGCCGCATTGAATCCGTTTTGAGGTTTGAACGCGACTGGCTTATGCGAGGACCATGCGCGCGCGGAACAAAGGCAAAGGCAAGAATCCAGCGGGACCAGGCTTTAATAAACCGCGAAAAATTTTCCGCAGACAAAGGCTTTACTTTTGAAGTTGAAGGAAGAAGGCTCGGCGGAAAAATTCTAGAGCTTCATAAAATCACAAAGAATTTTCAAAAAGGATTCGCATCTTCGGGCAAAAGCAGCCTTGAAAATTCTTTTCCAGTCCTTAAGGATTTTAGCTACAATTTTAACAAGGGTGAAAAAATCGGAATATTCGGCGGCAACGGCTCTGGAAAAACCACGCTTTTAAATATAATCACTCAGAAAATCCAGCCAGATTCCGGCGAAGTTGTAAAAGGCGAGAACACTTCGATTGCATACTACGAGCAGAATCCGCATTTTGAAAACACGGAGCTTACAGTTCTTGAATACATAAAGGAAGCGGCGGACGTTATGAAAATGAATGACGGTACAGTTTTAAGCGCGCCACTCTTTCTTGAGCAGTTCGGCTTTGAAGGAAAAATTCAGCATTCGCCAGTGGGAACTTTGAGCGGCGGAGAGCGCAAGAGGCTTTATCTTGTGCGGCTTTTAATCAGCAATCCGAACTTTCTGATTTTGGACGAACCTACAAACGACTTTGATATTTTTACAATGAATATCCTTGAGCAGTTTTTGCTTTCGTTCAAGGGCTGTCTTTTAGTTGTAAGCCACGACCGCTACTTTATGGACAAAATTTGCGATACAATGTTTATAATGGAAAACGATGGAAGCGTTTCAGGCTTTGTGGGAAAATGCTCTGAATATCTTGATCTTCAGCAGGAACAAAGCGCACAGCAAAAATCACAATCCAAGCAGGAAGAAAAACAGGAAAAGGTTTCTGTCCATCAGAAAAAAAACAAAATGTCATTCAAGGAAAAAAAAGAATTCGAGCAGCTTGAGCAGCGCATATTTGAGCTTGAAGACAAAAAGCCGGAGCTTGAAAAACTTATGGCCTGTCCAGACTACGAAAAGTCCTCAAAGGCTGGAAAAGAATACACAGAGCTAGAAAAGGAGCTTAAAGAAGCATATTCAAGATGGGAAGAACTTTCCGCGCTTGAAATGTAAACGGAGGCGTTTTTTATGGAAGAAAAAATCGAGCAGTTAAAAGAACTTGTAGAAAAATCCCAGAAAATTGTGTTTTTCGGAGGAGCTGGAGTCAGCACAGAAAGCGGCATTCCAGACTTTAGAAGTGTTGACGGGCTTTACAATCAAAAGTGGGCTTATCCGCCGGAAACAATACTGAGCGCGACTTTTTTTCATTCAAATCCAAAGGAATTCTACAGGTTCTACCGGGAAAAACTTCTTGTGTCCGGAATAAAACCGAACATTACACATTTTAAACTTGCGGAACTTGAAAAGCAGGGAAAGCTTTTGGCAGTCGTAACTCAGAATATTGACGGACTTCATCAGGCGGCAGGAAGCAAAAAAGTTTTTGAGCTGCACGGAAGTGTTCTTAGAAATTACTGCACAAAATGCGGCGAGTTTTATGATGAAAAATATATCGCTTCACATTCAGACCAAGACGGACTTCCCTTATGCGAAAAATGCGGTTCCCTTATAAAGCCAGACGTTGTTCTGTACGAAGAATCTCTAAAGGATGAAATTGTAAGCGGCGCAATAAAAGCAATAGGCGGCGCAGACCTTTTGATTATCGGGGGAACTTCGCTCACTGTTTACCCTGCGGCAGGAATGATTCATTATTTCCGCGGAGAAAATATCGTGCTTATAAACCGCGACCCGACTCCAAGCGACGGAATTGCGAACCTCGTTCTGCACGAAAGTCTTGGAAATGTTTTTTCAAAATTATAGTTTACTTTAATGCCATTCTTTGCGCCAAAACAGTTTTAAGGGAAGCGAGTGTTTCTTTTACCGCAGACTCATTGCTTCCTGAAAGAACTGAATCGCAGGCTGAACTTACGGCCGTAATGTTTCCAAGGATGTCTTGCTCAAGCTTTGCAGAAAAAATTTCAGGAGAACCAGAAAGTTTTTTTGCTTCCTCGGCAAGTTCCGCTATCTGTTTTTTTTCTTCATCAAACTGGCTATTTAAATTTTGCGATTTCTGTACAAGAAGGTTCATTGATAAATTTATTCTGTCCAGCAAACCGGAGTTTTCATTTTTCTTTCCAGACTTCTGAAAAAGCCTCTTCATAAAATCTGTAATTCTCATACTTAACATTATCTCTGATTTGCAAAAATATGGCAATACAGACCTTGCGCGCAAAACAGGGCTTACGCTTTATAAATGTATTCAGCATAAAACTGGCTCCCAGGCATGGTTTCCTGGTTCAAAATCGCGCAATAATGCGCTACACGCTGATTGTTGCAAAGT
>OIZO01000776.1_pt1 | contig 19411 bp, 15 predicted proteins | sample 1588551 | NCBI WGS metagenome assembly OIZO01 (sample SAMN03283271) | human gut metagenome | biome: human-associated habitat; material: feces | host: Homo sapiens | place: Peru | collected 2012 | reverse complement strand
GAGGAGCCGGACGCGCCGGACAGCGACCTGACCCAGACCCTCCGGGAGTTCTGGCTCAAGCACCGGCTGACCATCCTACTGACGCTGTCCGTCCTGCTGACCGCCGCCGTGGTGTGTCTGTTCGCCGGCTGGCTTATCTGGGAGCGGAAAAAGACCGCCCGCCGCAAGGCGCGGTTTGCCGATCCCCACGTTCCCACCGCCATCGACGCCATCTTCCGCTACACCGTGGACGTGCTGCGCGCCAAGGGAATGCCCAGCGCCAACTGCGCCCCCGCCGACTACGCCCCCTATCTGGACGAGGATCTGCGGGCGTCGTATCTGGCGGTGGCCGCCCTGTGGGAGCAGGCACGCTTCCGCGATGCACCCATGGACGAGTCCCAGCGCCGCCGCGCCCTCGATTTGCAGGAGCAGGTCTGGACGCGGACATGACGCCGTGCGGGACTGGGCGAAAGACTGCGCCTGAAATATAGGGGATTTCTGTAAGGAGGAACTGTCCATGCCCACCATGAAAAAGTATATCCTGCCGTTTATCCTGCTGCTGAGCCTGCTGCTCACCGCCTGCGGCGCACAGCCGTCCGGCGGGGAGGAGGCCCCGTGGCAGACCGCCCTCCGGCAGACCGGGGAGTACCTGCTGGCGCAGGACGCCCCATCCGCCGGCCCTGTGAACGGTGATTGGACGGTGGTGGGGCTTCGCGCCGCCGGCCTGCTGGAGCGGGAGACGGCCGCCGTCTACTACGAGTCCGTTGTGCAGCGCGCGGCACAGGCGGTGGAAAACCGGCTGAACCCCAATAAGCCCACGGAGAACACCCGCACCATTTTGGGCGTTACCGCCGCCGGACACAATGCCGCCGATGTGGCAGGGGTGGATCTGACGGCGGGGTTGGGAGACATGGCATATCTGCGCCATCAGGGACTCAATGCCTCGGTCTGGGCGCTGATCGCGCTGGACTGCGGCGCATATCCCGACCCCGCGCCTGTTGAGGGAGCCGAGCCCGTGAATCGGGAGACACTGGTGGCAGAGCTGCTGTCCGCCCGCTGCACCGACGGCGGCTGGGCGCTGATGGGCGACGAGATGGATGTGGACATCACCGCCATGGCGCTGCAAGCGCTCTCCCCTTATGTCGGACGGTATGACCGGGAGATCACCAATGCTTTGAACTGGCTCTCTTTGGAAATGAGTGACAACTGTACTTTCTTCTATGGCACCAGCGAAAGCTCTGAGAGCCTGTCCCAGGTGATCATGGCTGTGACTTCCCTTAACTGGGGCGTAGGTGATATGGTGGGCTTTGTCCGGGACGGACAGACCATGTACACCGCGCTGAACCGCTTCCGCTGCGAGGACGGGCTCTATAAGCATCAGCAGGAGGACGAGAAGCCGGACTACCTGGCAACCGTCCAGGCCCTGCAGGCCCTCCTCTCTATCCGGGGACAGCAGAACGGCAGCGGCTATGTGTTTGCCTACCAGGGCTCCATTTTCCCGCCCCAGAGTGACAACACCTTTGTGCCCGGTGGCAAACAGACCGATACAGAGGAGGCTGTTTCCGAGAATCAAAACACCAACATCTGGCTGTGGATCGGCTTGGCCGCGGAAGTGGTCGTGATTGCCACCATCGTAGTCGTTGTATTAAAGAGGAGAAAGAAGCATGGATAAAGTAACGGATCAGATTCTCGGCGAAGTCAACCGGGTAGTCCTCGGCAAGCAGGAAGTCACCCGGAAAGTGCTTCTTGCCATCCTGGCCCAGGGTCATGTGCTGCTGGAGGACGTGCCCGGTGTGGGTAAGACCACCATGGCCAATGCCTTTGCCCGAACCCTGGGCATGGAGACCAAGCGTGTTCAGTTTACATCGGATACCATGCCATCGGATGTGGTGGGCTTCTCTGTCTATGATAAGGGCACGGGCAGCCTGCAATATAAGCCCGGTGCCATTATGACCAATCTGCTGCTGGCAGATGAAATCAACCGTACCTCCAGCAAGACCCAGTCGGCCCTTCTGGAGGCCATGGAGGAGCGGCAGGTCACCATTGACGGCGTGACCCATCCTCTGCCCGCGCCCTTTGTGGTGCTGGCTACCGAAAACCCGGTGGGCAGCGCCGGAACCCAGATGCTCCCGGTGTCTCAGCTGGACCGTTTCCTCTTAAAGCTCTCTATGGGCTACCCGGACCGGAAAGCCCAGGTTGCTCTGATGAAGGAGCGGCACCATGAAAACCCTCTGGATTCCGTGCGTCCTGTCTGCGACAGCGCAAGTCTGAATGACACCATTCAGCAGGTGCGGCAGATTTACATAGCGGACAGGCTCTATGATTATATTTCGGAATTGGTGGAAGCTACCCGGGAAAACCCCTATGTGACCCTGGGTGTCAGCCCCCGTGGCGCACTGGCCCTGTGCCGCGCCACCCAGGCCAACGCTTACTTAGAGGGCCGGGAGTATGCCAATCCTGCTGACGTAGCGGAGGTGTTCACCGATGTCTGTGCCCACCGTCTGGTGCTCAGTGCCACGGCCAAGCTTCATGAGCAGTCCACCGCTCAGATTGCCCAAAATATTCTCCTGGATACACCCAAGCCAGATGTCCGGGACTTCCACGCATGATGAAAAAGCGGAGCATTTTGTCGGCCCTGGGCTGGCTTCTGCTGGTGCTGCTCCTTGCGGCGCTGTGCTTCGTAACGGCATCTGCCTGGGTGCTTGCCGCGCTGCTGCTGTGCGTGACGCTGCCGCTGGCCTCCTTTGGCCTGAACTTCGCCCTGCGGGGCAGGCTGCACCTGTCCCTGAGCCTGCCCACCTCCACGGCGAAGAAAACCGCCGTGTCCGTCACGGCAGAGCTGCGCAATGAGGGCTTCTTTCCGGCCCTGCGGGTGTTCGTGCCACTCCAGGTCCGGAATGACCTGACGGGAGAAAGAAAGCAGTTTGAAATTGCCCTTTCAGCCGGTGCGAAAAGCAGCCAGACCAGCGAGTTCCTACTGGAGAGCGACTACTGCGGCAGATTGAGCATCCAGGCCGACAAGCTCTGGATCATGGACTATTTCGGTTTTCTGCCAGTCAAGGCGGCCCTGACGGCCAGCGCCAGGACTACGGTGCTGCCGGATATGTTCCCCTCGGAGGTAAGCCTGACACCCTCTCCCGCCGTCAGCGACGAGGGCACGGAGAGCCGCCGCGGCCCGGACCGCAGCGAGGTTTTCCAGCTGCGGGAATACCGCCCCGGCGACGATGTACGGCAAATCCATTGGAAGCTCTCATCCAAGCTGGACGAGCTCATTTGGAAAGAACCCAGTATGCCGGAAAGCCGCTCCCTGCTCATCGCTTGGGATAAGCGTGTTCAGGCGGCTCCAAATGCTATGGATGCCATGGCTGAGGCGGTCAGCTCCGTGTGCCAGGGCATTCTGCACGAGGGTGTCCCCTTTGAACTGTGCTGGACGGAGGAAGAACCGAAAACCTACTGGATTGAGAATGAGGACGAGCTGCTGCGGGTCATCCCCGCGCTGGTCAAGTCTGCGGGAAAGGCAGACTGCCCGATGCCCAGCTTTGATAATTACGGCTCTGTGCTGTACTTTGGCACCCAGCTTCCCGGTGAGGAGCCGGACAGCCGGGTGAAGTGCCTGCTCTGCGGAGATGCCGCGGGACGGGAGGGCCAGGTTTACAGCTTCTCCCCGGAAAATATGCGGGAAACTCTGCGCAGATTGGAGATGTAAGCGATGGAAAAGAAATCAAACGGCTTGCAGCTCCAGCTGAAAAAACAAAACAGAAATCCGAAGCATCCTTTCTGGCTGGATGCCCTGTGTCTGGCGCTGCTGAACAGCGGCGGCGCATTGATTTTTACAAGCGTTTGCCCATCGGTGACGCTCCCCTGGTGGGGCTGCGCTCTGATCACAACGGCGGTGGGCTTAGGGCTGCTGTGGCTCTATAGCCAGCGTTGCGGCGGCTGGGTGCTCCCGGCCGGAATCCTGGCGCTGCTGCTCCTGTGTCTGCCCCTGCACCGGTATGTGCTGGAGGGCCTTTACGTTCTGGCGAACGATGTGCAGGATCAAATCGTGGCTCAGACCGGGAAAATCCTGCTGGACCTTGCCCCGGCAAGCGCAAAGAATCTTGCGTGGGGCCTGATTCCGGTGCTCCTGTGCTGGACGCTGCTGGTCAGCCGCAGCGTGTGGCTGGGCAGACCTTGGCTGGCCCTGCCGGTGCTGCTGCCGGTCCTCCTTGGCGCTTTCACCAAAGTAGTCCCTGCGGATGTGGGTTTTGGATTACTGCTGATTGGCTGTATCCTGCTCCTGTTGGCATCCCGCCCCAACGGCCTGCCGTGGGGCCACCTGGCGACGCTGGCTCTGGCCTGCGCTGTGGCGCTCCCCGTGGGACTGCTCCTGGGTCAGGATCTCAGCGACAGCGGCATGGACAAGCTGGAGCGCTGGGTGCATGGCATCCGTTACCACAAGGCGGCGCTTATTATGCCGGAGGGCAACCTCTCCAATCTCCCCGCCCGGAAAGAAAACGGCGACACCGCCCTGGAGCTGACCATGGAGGAGCCGGAAAAGCTCTACCTCCGGGGAACCATTTACGAAACCTATACAGGCACCGCCTGGGAGAGCGCCGATACGGAAAAGCAGGCAGAATATGAGGACCTGTACTACTGGCTCCATGAGAGCGGCTTCTATGGCCAGACCCAGATCGGCCTTGCCGAGCAGCTTGCGGGAGGGCAGTCGGAACCCATAACGATCCGGACGGCGGACGCCTGCCATGGCCATGGGTACTACCCTTATGCTGTTGCCAATGCCGGAACGTTTGATGCAAACCGAATCGGAGATACAGGGCTGCCCGCAGCGGAAAACCTGAGTTATTACACCGGCAGTGTCCCCAGATGGTACGAGCTCCAGCAGACTTTGGTAGACGGTCAGGACACTACGGAGGTGTCCGGCTATCTGGCGGTGGAGCAGGAATACGCCAAGTATGTGGAGAAGATGGACCTGCAAATGACCCAGACCAGCTGGGAGGTCCTGAACCGGCATATGGACCAAGAGGACAGCGGCAAAACCCTGGCTGAGATCCGGGAGATCATCCGAGACTACCTGGATGGAGCCATTGAATACGACGAAACAGTGAAAACCGGCAATGGAAAGGCAGATTTCCTGCAATACGTTCTGGAAAGCAGCGGCAGCGGCTATGACGTACATTACGCAACGGCGGCCACCCTGCTCCTGCGGTATTTCGGTGTGCCGGCTCGGTATGTGGAGGGCTATTTACTTTCAGCGGATGAAGCCTCCGCCTTGAAAGGCGGAGATACCATTACACTGGACGAAAACCATGCCCATGCCTGGGCAGAGTATTACCTGAATGGCGTGGGCTTTGTTCCCTTTGAGGTCACACCCGGTTATATCGATGACGAGGAGTATGAACTTGGCGGTGCGCAGCAGCCGGAATATGTGTACGACGGAAATCAGATGAAGTACGCCCAGGTAGAACGCCCAGAGGAAATCAGCGAGTTGAAGCAAGACCCCTTCGTATTCTCGCTGAATCCCTTGTGGCTTCTGTGGCTCCTGCCTTTGGCGCTTCTGGTGCTGCTCCTGCTGGTAATTCTGCGCAGACGCAAATTCCGGCAGGCCATGGAGCGAATCCAAAAGGCGGACAACCGGGAGGCAATCTCCCTGCGCTATGGCTACGCCCGGTGCCTGCTGCGCCACAGTAGCGCCCGCAAGCCGGAGGGGGCCGAGGAGGCCGCAAGGCTCAACGAGCTGGCGCTGTTCAGCAGCCGAGAAATGACCGGGGAGCAGCGCAAGGAAATGGACGGCTACGCAAGCGCTGTCCTGCAAGCCTGTAAAGAAAAATGGACGCTATCCCAAAAGCTGCGCTATAAGCTCTGGGAGTGTTTATATTAAGGAGGACTGCAAATGAAAAGGCGTGTTTGTGTATTGCTGACCTGCCTACTGCTGCTGGCGGTATTTACCGTAACAGCGGCGGCAGCGGAACCGCAGAACAGCTTTGTCCTGACGGTTTCCACGGCCAACAGCATGGTCATCGAGCCGGAGCGGATACCCTATACCAGCGGGCAGACCATTAAGGAGGCACTGCTGGCATCCGGGCATACCTTTACCCAGTTGGCCGAACAGGATTATATTGGTGCGGTAGATGATGTGGCCGGTAACTATGTAATTCTGTACGATGGCGGCGGTTACAAGCTGGATGCCAAGGCATCCTCCATTACGGCTATGCGTATTGGTGTGACCACTGTGAAAGAGGAAAACTGGGACAGTATGCTGTCCTTGGTAAAACGGATGGCGGAGTATCGGTACATGGAGAACCATGTGCAGAACTACCCGGATGCACAATCGGCGTATAAGATTTGCTTGAATGCGCTGCGCGGAGATGGTTCCGCTGCTGTCGCTGGGCAGGAGAAGCTGGATAGTGCCATTGCGGCGTATGAGGCAATCCTGGCAGGGCCGAAATACACGGTGAGCGTCAGTGCCACTAAGAGTGGAGAAACGGTAGCTGCTCCTGTGTTTACGCTGACAGATACCTACGGAAATGTTACTTCTGCAACGGGTACTTCCCTACAGGTCATTGCGGGAGACTATACATTCTGCGTGTCGGACGGGACGTATAATCGGACGGAAGGTAGCGTGAAAATTCGTGAGGGACTGAATTTCTCGGTAGAACTTCCAACCGGTGAATGGTTTGATGATATATATATTAGACAGTATAGCGCGTGGACTGGATATAGCGACGCTTATCGCAGCGAACGAGACTCGAGTAATCATAAACTAACGGTTTGGATCGACGATACAGCTAGTGATTTGTATGGTGCTGATTTGGTTTGCTATCAAGGAACGGACATCCCGGACAAACAGCAGACACTATTGAGAAGTGTGTACATATCCACAAAGGGACAGGATATGTCGGACAGGCACATAACGTGGTCCTCTAAGGACTCTACCACAGTCTGGGGAACCTTTTTGCCAGATTTGGTTGATGAGGGGTTGGATGGACGTACATTTTCGCTTGAGGCCCGTTATACAAATACCGCGGGGCATGTGCAGATTCAGTCCTTTGAAATTGATGTTCAGCGAGCCCCGACGCTGAAGATGTTGGCAGTATATGCTGATGGTACACGGCTGAGAATCGGCGCGGAATGCTATACTTGGGGCAATGATGGACAATATCACAATCCTCTTCCTGTGGATAAATATTTCAAGCACAAGTGGGAATATACCGCGGCAACAACGTCTGACAATTTGGAAATAACTGCAGAAGCATTTGGAGACTACACTATAACGGGACTCGGAACAGTTCCGGTTACATCAGATAAACTTGATCATGTAATCACTGTCACAGCACAGGATGGGAAGGTCTCTACATATACACTGCATATAGAGAAAGATTCCGGTGTCAGTGTCATATTGTCGCTGCCTGCTGGTACAACAGGCCAGGTGTTTTCGGATATGGACTCCGAAATAATGCCGCTGAGCGATGGAAGCTATCGGTTACTCCCAGATCAGGAATACTATTATATAGCAACAAAGGATGCATATTATCACACTAGAGCTGCCTTTACGGCAAAGGCTGGTTTGCAAGTGGCTGTTGCAGAACCCATTGTAGAAGATTGGCTGGATAACCTGGGAGTATACTCAGCGAGACGTTATGGGACGGATGGTCAACGTCACTGGATTAGTTTTGATGTTAATCAGAATTTTGCGTCAGGGAATCATGAATACACATACTTCCCTGCCAGCACAGAGCATACTGTATATCTACAAGCCAGCGCAAGCAGAACAGTGAAAGCTGTTTACTGTGGACAGTCTTACGCACGTCCATTTACGGAAACGCTACTGATTCAGAACAGTGTCGAGAGTGAAAATGCAGATCAGGCAGTTGCTTTTTTGCAAGATTCTGGTTATAGCGTTCCTATGACGATTCAAGTAGAACAGTCAGAAGACAATGGAGTTGTATATTATCAGAACTATAATGTTCTCTTTGCGCGTCAGCTAAAGCTGTATAGTTTGTCAGCAGTCTCGGGGTTGAATGAGGTCGTTTTTGAAACACCCGATGGAAAGAAAACTGAATATGACCGAGATATTGACGAATATGTATTGACAGTGGATCGTGATGCAGAAAGTGTCGTGCTCTCGGGAGAATATATTCCTACGGGCAACGCTGGGCGAAGGGAATATTGGGGAGGATTTTATGCAATTGTAAATGGGCACAGATACGACGAAACGCTGGAATACTATGATACAGAGGGATTTGAAGGGCACTACAAGAGCGATTCCTTTACGGCAGTTACAATTCCGTTGACTGCGGATGAAAACGAGGAAATTATTTCTATTGAGATTTGTCATGTAGATTCAAATTCGGTTCCGGCAACGTATACACTAAAAGTAAAGAAGTCGGACCCCGTTCCAGTTAGCATAAGAGGTACTCCTAGTGACTTGCTAGTATTTATGACCAGTGATTTGACTGGCAAGCGAGAATATGAGGACTCCGATGGCGTTTTTAAGTTGACCCCAGGCAGGACGTATAGCTATAACGCAACTTGCTATGGGTATGTTGGACAAACGGGCAGCTTTACTGTCCCACAGGGTGGCGGTGACCTGGAGATTACCTTGGTGCAAGCACCGGCCAACACCAGCATAAAGGATCTTCCCTCCGAGTGGCCTCATCTGCGTACAGATAACAATAACAATGGCGTGATCAATGCTCCTACCCCTATCAGCAGCGATGATGCGGTACTGTACTGGGCCACAAAAATTGGTGAAGGATTTGATCAGGATGCCTGTTCGCCCCCCATTATTGTGAATGACGAGTTGTACGTCTATTCTGGGAGCACACTCTATCGAATCGATAAAACAACCGGAGAAATTCTTGAACAGGGAGAAATGAGTGGTACATCCAACTTTGCCATCAATCCTCCAACTTATGCCGATGGCATGATTTTTGTCGGGCTGTCGGGTGGTACGATTCAAGCATTCAACGCAAGTACGCTCGAATCCCTGTGGGTTTATACAGACCCACTCGGGGGCCAGCCTAATTGCCCCATTGTATATCATGATGGCTATGTTTACACTGGTTTCTGGTCTGGTGAAGACCGGATAAATAATTACGTTTGCTTGACGGCCACTGACGAGGACCCCAGCAACACGCTGGAAAGCAAAATTGCCAGTTGGACCTACAGCAGTCGTGGTGGCTTCTATTGGTCAGGTGCTTATGTGTGTGACCAGTTTACGCTGATTGGTACAGATGATGGTGAGGTCGGCTACACCACAGGCCATGCGCACCTCCTGTCTCTGGACACCAGCACGGGTAAGCCTATCGACGACGTTACAATGGGTGAGACAGGCGATATTCGTAGTTCCATTACACAGTACAATGGAAAATATTATTTTACGAGCAAGGGCGGTTACTTCTATGAAGCGTCTGTGGATGGGAGCGGTGTAATTCAGAATATCCGGAAGATTGAGTTGTCTAATGGCGGTAGTAGTTCCAGCACGCCGGCTATGAGTACATCTACACCGACCATTTATAATGGACGTGCATACATCGGCGTATCCGGGACAGGCCAGTTTACGGCATATTCTGGACACAACATTACGGTAATCGATATTGGCAACTGGGAAACCGCCTATAGTGTTCCCACTCAGGGCTATCCCCAGACCAGCGGCGTCCTGACAACAGCCTATGAGGCGGAAACGAAAAAAATGTATGTCTATTTCTTCGACAATTTCACACCTGGTAAACTGAGAGTGCTGGAGGATTCTGCTGGACAAGTTTCCACAGAATTCGTTTCGGAGGAAAATGGACGTACAACTGCGTTGAATCTATTTGAGCCCTATGGAGACCAGGCACAATACGCAATTTGCAGTCCTGTAGTAGACAGTGATGGAACAATTTACTTCAAAAACGATTCTGCGTACCTAATGGCTGTCGGTAGTACCGTTGATACTTTGGAAGTAACCCAACCGACAAAGCTCGACTACAAAGTGGGCGAAACATTTGATCCCACAGGACTTCAAGTTAATGCGCACTTCAAAAATGGTACCCAGAAAGATGTTACGGAGTACATGACTTGGTCTACGGAGCCCCTAACAGAAGCAGATACGGATTTCCAGCTCCTGTACCCTGTTGGTATTTACCAGAACAAGGACGGAGAAGCGGGTCAAGCCTACCAGAATCCGGTATATTCATTGACACTGACTATTCAAAAGACAGAGCCGGAAGTAACGTATGGTGACGTTGATGGTGACAATGAAATTACTGTGATGGATGCAATGTATGTTTTCCAATACTGTAATCAAAAGCGAGAGTTGAGTGCAACAGCGCTTAGGGCGGCAGATGTAGACGGTGATGGAAGTGTTACAACCATGGATGCGCTGTTTATCTTCCAGTATTGCAATCAAAAGCGTACATCCTTCCCCGCAGGCTAACCAATCCGGGGCAGGCCTTATGCCTGCCCCACACAAGAGGAGACACGCCGATTGAACAAACACAGAACAATTAGCCTACTGCTGGCCCTGATCCTGCTCCTGGCTCCCCTTAGCACAAAAGCATCCGCCGAGGAGCCGGAAGCGGAGCAAGCTACTGTTACAGCTCCTACAGAGGCGGACGAGGCAAATCAGATTGAGGAGCAGCCGGAGGAAACTGCGCCGGAAGAACAGACAGCGGATTCCGCGGAGCTTCCGGAGACAACGGAGAACCCGGAAGCAGAGGAAGCAACCACAGAACCAGAGGAATATGTGGAGGAATTTGATATTTCTGCCTTGTTCCCTGACTACCATCTGGATGATTATGAAGGTGTCCTCTACGGCTCCGGAACAGTGGCGGACAATGGATGCAGCGTCTGCTGTCTGGCCAGCGTGGCGACCTACTTAACGGGGCATCAGTATTACCCGGATGATTTGGCCCACTGGTTTGGAGCGAAAGCCGATAACAATGTTGCCCGTCTCCGCTATGCGGCAGATGCTTTGCAGCTGCCAATGGAAGCCGCCGAGAATTTCCTGTTTGTAAAGGATGCTCTGCGGGAGGGCAAGGTTGTGATTCAGCTCATGAACCGGAAGTCCCTGTTCACGAACAGCCAGCACTTCATTCTCCTTATGGGTTATAACTCCGCTGGGAGAATCCTTGTCTATGACCCCTCCACTTCCAACCGGGAAAAATGGGAGCTCCAGGACGGCTTTGAAAATGGCTTTACAGAAGACCAGCTTTGTATGGGCTACGATGGGGCCTTTATCTTCGACCCGGCAAAAATGCCGGAGGAACCCTTTATTTATGAAGCTCCGGTACGGCCCTATGTGGAGCCCCGCTATACAAGCATTACGTTGACCGAAGAAGAAACCCAGCTCCTGGCAAAGCTCGTCTATGTGGAGGCGCGGGGAGAATCCGAGGAGGGGCAGCAGGCCGTGGCCGAGGTCGTTCTGAACCGCTTTGCTTCTGGCAGATACGGCAAATCTTTCTCAGCCTTGATCCGGGACGAGGACCAGTTTGTCCCACGCACTCTGCTGGATAAAGCAAAGCCGGGGCAGGCTCAGTATGAAGCCATTGACCGAGCGCTGTATGGCCCCTATGTGCTGCCTATGGAAGTCATGTACTATGGCCGCACGGCAATTACTGAAAACGAGTGGGGCAAGATCGGCAGACATATTTTCTGCTACCCCAATGATTATTCCTAAGAAGTAAATGAAGCCAATCAACGCCGGATCATCCGATGCTGCTCAGTTTTTCATAATCTGAGATCGCCCAGCCATGGATGGTCCGGCGTTCAAAACAAACCAAGGGGATTCTATGAAACAGAAGAAAACGGCCAATCTGCTTATGGTGCTCATTATCCTGGCAATTGCTATTGCCGGGGTTACGGCAGCGCTGGCGCTGAAAGAGCACACTACTGGCGGGCTTGGCAGTGCATATAAAATCCAGGTGCTTTCCGGCACTCCCGGAGAGGGGGACCGTAGCTGCACCATTACCATTGTGTGTGACACGATTCTCGATAATTTGGACAGACTGAATCAAGAGAAAGCACCCTACGTCCCGACCAATGGCGTTGTTCTGCCGGAAACGCAGGTATCGTTTAACGAGGGCGCAAATGTGTTGGACATTCTGAAAACCGCCTGTGATGCTGCGGATATCCAGCTGGAATACAGCTGGTCCCCGGCCTATAACAGCAGCTATGTGGAGGGCATCAACCACCTGTATGAATTTGACTGCGGCCCGGAATCAGGGTGGATGTACCAGGTCAACGGGGTGTTCCCCAATTACGGGTGCTCCAAATATCTGCCGGAGGATGGGGACAAGATTGTCTGGTGCTACACCAGTACCGGGCTGGGAAAAGATGTAGGCAACGAGTGGATGGGAAATAAGAATGAAGGATGACGCTTTTGCAAGATGCCATCCGGCGGTGAACTTTACCTTTTTTGCCGGTGCCATCGGGTGTTCGGCGGTCATTCAGCACCCGGCGTATCTGGCGGTGGGGATCGCCAGCGGAATATGCTATTATCTCCTGCTCCATGGGTGCAAGGGCGCGAAAAACATTCTGGCCATGCTGCCCATCTTTCTGATCCTGACTTTTGTAAACCCTTTGTTCAACACTTACGGGGAGCGGGTGCTGTTCCGGTATTTTGGCAAGCCCTACACCCTGGAAGCCCTGCTCTATGGCCTGGCTATCGGCGGCATCTTTCTGGAAATGCTCCTGTGGTTTGGCTGCTACAACGCTGTACTTACCAGTGATAAATTCACTGCCCTGTTCGGCAATCTCATTCCGGCGCTATCCTTGCTGTTAGTCATGGTGCTGCGGCTGATTCCCAACCTGATGCGCAAGGCCGCCCAGATCGCCGGGGCCAGAAAGTCCATCGGCAAAGGTGCCGCCGAAGGTGACACCAACAAAGAAAAGCTGGAGGACGGAATGTCCATCCTGGGGGCCTTGACCTCCTGGGCTTTGGAGGGCAGCGTGGTTACTGCGGATTCCATGCGCAGCCGGGGCTACGGCACTTCCAAACGCACCAGCTTTATGATTTACCGCATGACCGGACTGGATGTTGGACTGTTGGCAGCGCTGGCGGTCCTGTTCCTGCTGGCTGTTTTGGTAGGCGACAAGACGGCGAGCTTCACCCCGAATCTCAGCATTGCGAGCGTAAGCGGATGGAACGGCCTGGGGCTCCTGGCCTACGCCCTGTTCCTGCTGCTCCCTACCGCACTACACATAAAGGAGGCCATCCAATGGCACATTTCGAGATCCAAGATCTGACCTTTTCCTACGCCGCCGCCAAGGGAAAGCACTCTCTGGAAAACGTCAGTCTGTCTATTGAGCAAGGAGAGTTTCTGGTCCTCTGCGGCAAGTCCGGCAGCGGGAAAAGCACCCTCCTGCGGCAGCTGAAAACCGTTCTCACCCCCAACGGGAAACGCACCGGCGAAATCCTGTTCCGGGGTGTTCCGCTGAAAGAGGTTTCGGACCGGGACCAGTCCGAGAAGATCGGCTTCGTGATGCAGAACCCCGACGACCAGATCGTAACGGATAAAGTCTGGCATGAGCTGGCGTTCGGCCTGGAAAGCCTGGGCTGTGACCAGAAAACCATGCGGGGCCGGGTAGCGGAAATGGCCTGTTACTTTGGCATCCAGGATTGGTTCCATAGGGATGTGGCCACCCTCTCCGGCGGCCAAAAGCAGCTATTGAATTTGGCCTCCATTATGGCCATGCAGCCGGAGGTTCTGATCCTGGACGAGCCCACTAGCCAATTAGACCCCATTGCGGCCAGTGACTTTTTGAACACTGTCCGCAAGATCAATACGGAGCTCGGCACTACCGTCATTATCACCGAACACCGCCTGGAAGATATTTTCCCCTATGCGGACCGGGCCGTAGTTATGGACAAAGGCCGTATCATTGCGGACGATGTCCCCGGTAAGGTCGGCCAGCTTCTTTTTGAGCAGAATAACCCCATGTTCGCCGCCATGCCCACGCCGGTCCGGGTCTACTATGGCGCAGGCGGCACCGGAGAAAGCCCCTTAACGGTCCGCCAAGGCCGCGGCTGGCTCAGCCGTGAATTCCCGGAGCGGCCCCATAAGAACGCCATCCCCGCCCCGGCCCTGCCGGAAGAAATCGAGAATCCGGCGCTTACTTTGAACGAGCTGTGGTTTCGCTATGAAAAGGACAGCCCGGATATTCTCCGGGGTGTCAGCGCCGAAATTCCTGCCGGAAGCCTGTACGCCATCCTGGGCGGCAACGGTGCGGGCAAGTCCACAACCTTAAAAGCCATCTCCGGAATCTGCCGCCCTTACCGTGGGAAAATCACCCTCTTTGGAAAGCCTGTGGAGAAATACAAGCCCTCGGAGCTCTTCCATGGATGCCTCGCCATGCTTCCCCAGGACCCCAAGAGCCTCTTTGTGAAGAAAACCGTCCGAGAAGATCTTTCTGAAATGACGAAAGACAAGGCAGCCATTGACCGCATCGCAGCCCTCTGCCAGATCACAGAGCTGCTAGACAGCCACCCCTATGACCTATCAGGAGGCGAACAACAGCGGGCGGCACTGGCAAAGGTGCTGCTGACCAATCCCAAACTGCTTCTGCTGGACGAGCCTACCAAGGGCATCGACAGTTTCTTCAAGGAGACTTTTGCCGGAATCCTGGCTGACCTGAAAAAGCAGGGCATTACTATTGTCATGGTCTCCCACGATGTGGAGTTCTGCGCCCGCTATGCCGATGTGGTCAGCATGTTCTTTGACGGGCAAATCCTGACCACCGATACCCCTCGCCGCTTCTTCGGCTCCAACAGCTTCTACACCACTGCCGCCCACCGCATGAGCCGCCATATCTTCCAGGGGGCTGTGACTGCGGAAGATGTAATCAGCCTTTATAAAGAAAACAAGGAGGCAGCAATATGAAAAAATCCCATATTGCCACCCTGCTGATCTTCCTCCTGATCATCCCGGCCACCCTCTATTTTGGCCTCCGCTTGACGGGCAGGGCATATTATCTGACCAGCACCCTGGTGATTATTGAAATTATCATTCCGTTCCTGCTTGCTTTTGAAAGCCGCAAGCCCCAGGCGCGGGAGCTGGTGGTCATTGCCGTGCTCTCGGCGCTGGCTGTGGCGGCCCGTGTTGTCATTCCCATTCCCAATTTTAAGGCGATCTTCGCCATCATCATGCTCTCCGGTATGGTCTTTGGCCCGGAGGCGGGCTTCCTGGTGGGGGCGGTATCCGCTTTCGCAAGTAACTTCTTCTTTGGTCAGGGAGCTTATACCCCCTGGCAGATGTTCGCTTACGGAGCCGGTGGAATGCTGGCGGGTTTCCTGTTCGCCAAGGGACGGCTGCCGCAAAAGCGCTGGGTCATGGCTGTATTCGGCTTTCTGGCCTGCGTCCTGTTCGTGGGCCCGCTGCTGGATACCTGTACCGTGTTTCTGACCCTGCCCATCATTAACGCCCAGACGGCGTGGCCCCTCTATGTCTCCGGTTTTCCGGTCAACATCAGCCAGGGCATTTGTACCGCCCTGACCATGGTGCTGTTCGGTCCGGCGTTGCTGGAGAAACCGGACCGGGTGAAGCTGCAATACGGCATGACGGAGGACGAAGATGGGGTTTGAAGCCTGCCATCCGGCGGTGAATTTCATTTTCTTTGCCGCCGCCATCTATGGAGCCGTCAGCTTCAAGCATCCGGTGTTTCTGGCCATTGCCTACGCCTGCGCCTTTGCCTACAGCGTCAAGCGCCGGGGCAAACGGGCAGTAATCTTCAACCTATGCCTGCTGCCGCTGATTCTGGCTTTCGCTCTGTACTATAGCTCCTACCACCATTTCGGCGTGACGGTACTGAAAAAGAACTTCATCGGCAACAACATGACCCTGGAAAGCTTTGTCTATGGCCTGGTTATCGGTCTGCGGTCCGCGACCCTGTGTATGTGGCTGGAAGCCATGTTCCGGGTAGTGTCCTCGGACAAGGTGGTGTACCTGTTCGGAAAGGTCAGTCCATTACTGTCCCTGTTTCTCACCATTCTACTGCGGCTCATTCCGAGAATCGGTCAGGAGGCCAGGCGTATCAACCTTGCCCAAAAGGGCATTGGCCGGGGCAGCAATCAAGGGAGCATCATTCAAAGGTTTATCAACTGTCTGCGCATCTTCTCCATGCTCATTACCTGGATGATCTCGGCCCTTGCCCTGGAATCCGACTCCATGCGCTCCCGGGGCAGCCTGCTCCGGGGCCGGACGGCTTTCTCCATCTACCGCTTCGACAACCGGGACAGGGCCTTCGTGATTGGTCTGTTCTTCTGTGTTACGTTAACTGCTATGGGCGTGATTCTGGGAGCCACAGATATGTGGTACAACCCCCGCATTCTCTGGAAACGCCTGGACGGGTTGGAAATTCTAACGGCAATCGGCTATCTGGCGTTATGCTCTATGCCCATGGGATTGGAGCTTTGGACGGAGTACCATTTCCGTGCCGCAAGAAAGAGAGGTGTCTGCCATGACTCAATTGGATAACGAGTTTTTTGAAGAATACAAGCGCTTGGATCGCCTGTGCTCGGATATGTATTCCTGCCAAGATGGGGTCCGGCAGTATCTGGAGGACATGGAATGCCAATTTGCTGTGGGCGAAAAAGTAGTCCCAAACTGGATGCGGGATTATCGGGAACTTCGGGGATTTCGGAAACGCAGAAATATTCTGGCGCACAATGTAAATGAGTACCAGGTATGCCGGAACCAAGATGTGGATAGTATCAAAGGTTTTACAAGAAGAATCCTGCGGCGGCAGGACCCGTTGGCATTGCTGAATCTGTATGAACTTCGGGTTGAGGAAGCAGAGACCTCGATTGAAAATAAAGCGCCTATTCCGGCAAGTCCCTATTATGGTGCAGCATCCAATGATTCACCCCGGAGAAATGCCTCCAGAAAAAAGAAAAAGGGTGGAAAGCCGAAAAGGATGATTCTGTGGATTTTGCTGCTGCTGACGATATGTGCGTTGGTGATACTTCTATCGGCACTGCTGGAGCAGACGCCTTATAGTACATTCAAATGGCTTCTCCCCTAGCCACATATGGGAAGATACCGGGTAAGGAGGGAGAACATGAGTATTGAGGATAGAGATTGGTATAGGGAAGACTACAAAGAAAAAGAGCGCAGGTATGGCTCTGATTTTAGCGCACATCATCCCTCGGAACGAAAAACCGGACAGTTTGCCAGCGGCAATACCTCGAATGCGTTTGTCCTGGTCCCTGGCAGCTGCACCAGATGTGGAAACACCTTTCAAGTCCGGGTGCTGAAAAATGTGACAAAGAACTATGGCTACACCTGCCCTCGCTGCGGGCAAAGAATGACCGTCACGGGTAAGCATCAGGGAAATGCTGCCAAGAGGGCAAACGGTAAGCGGATATTGGGCAAGCTGGCATCTGCGTTTTTGAATTTGTTCGCTTCTTTAAGCTGCCCGCTTTCATTGTATGCTGCTTTGGTGATCGAACGGGAGCAGATGCCTGGAAGCCCGTGGCCAACCCTGGTAACGGCGGTTCTATGTTGGGTTTTGACTATGGTGATTCGTAATACGAATAAGCAGGAAGACCGAAACACCATTCGCAGTCTATCTATTTTCCTTTGCACTTTATCTGCTTTCGTGGCCTCTGGCTTTACACTCTTTTTTGCGGTGCGGCTTTTTATAGAAGCATACAATACTTCACCCGCACAAACTACGATGCCTATTTTTGACACTGTGGGGATGCCACATCTTTCGTGGGACGATTTTCTTGTCATCCTGGTCATTGCCAGCATTGTTGTACCGATTTACAGAAGTTATCAGGCAAAAAAGAAGATACGGAGTCTTGTAGAAAGCGAGATTTCAATGACTCCGCAAGAGTTTATGCGGCTCAGGAGCAATTACACTCTTTCCTCGCAATTGGACTGTCCAGGCGTATATGTGCTTTACAACAGAGACAAAAGCAAATACTACGTTGGACAAAGTCAGCATGTGCTTACAAGAGTGAATCAGCACTTTACCGGCCATGGCGGGAACGGGGACGTTTATGCGGACTATAAATACCATGACCATTTTGAAATCCGCATTGTAAAATTTGCGGGAAGCGGGTTCCGAACGCTGAATGAAATGGAGCGCCAAACAATTGCCGCCTACCATGCTTATTCCAGGGGCTACAATAAGACAAGAGGCAATAGAGACTAAAAATGAAAAAAGACTTGCAGCAGACAGGCTGAACCTGTACTGCTGCAAGCCTTTTCAATTATGTGGACAATACGGAACGATGGGAAGCCATCACTCTATTTCCTCCCATGGTTCCAATCCCATTTGTTCCCAGGTAACGCCGTAGGGTGCACCACCGGATGTGTATCCAGCGATAAAGAAGAACGTGTCATCCTGCTCTATGAGCGGGGGATCTGGCTCCTTGCGGGGGCGTTTCCGTCTACGTTTTGCCCTGACTTTCCTTTCTGCCCGGATACGCTGCAATTCCTTAATCTCCGCATGGGATCGAATATGCTCCGGTAGGCCGGAAGCAGTCAAACGCTCAATAATGTGTGGACATTTTCGAGCGTAGACAGCGTAGATTTCCTCAACTGGAATACGCAAACCGGGAATGTGGTTAGATACCTCTTGCGCAATCATTCTGTAATCTGCATCTGTATCTGGCATTCTTCCATTCGTTTGAAAGAAATTCTGTGTTTCCAGAAACATATAGTCGGAGATCTTTGCTTTTTGCTTCTGCTTTAGCTCTTTGAAAGAGCGAGGCGGCTTATTGTGCTGATCCATGGGTCAATCATCCCACAGGTGCTTTCGCCAGTAAGCATCCATACAAAGGTCATAGCGACTGCGCACAGATGGAATATCGGTCCCACCAACGATGGAAGTGAAAGCCTCCTGGTGAATTTCGGAGAACTCACAATCGTGGTGGAACAGATTGTTCATGACCATCAGCGTAAATGCTGCGTCCGGGTACTTCCCTGCTAATACATCATAGCTGTTCCCGTTTGCTCGCATCAGTTGGGACAGCCCAGGGATTTCGAGCAGTACCGGTGCAGCTTGGTCAAGGTAATCCTGTAAAGTATGGATTGAAGCAGTAACAGCCATGGTAAATCTCCCTTCCTGCGCACACTGCTGACCATTATACCACGATGTCGGGAGAAAACAAGGCTTGACTTTTTTGCTTCAAACTGCTACATACGGTTTCAATTACCGATTGCAGGCATTCCATACCCCAGAATAACGCTGCTCCCAAGAGAATACTGCTTCTGCCGACACATATCCCTGGAATTGCCCTCTACGGTATAGACCATTCCATTTTCCACCTTTTCCACAATACCAACATGATCCGGCACACCGTCCTGGGTGGCCCAGTCGAAGAAAATGAGCATTCCAGGTACGGGCTCAGCAGAGCCATCCAGCCAGAGGCCACGCTGCTGGAACCACTGCATTCCGAAGACGCAGCCGGAGAATTTGGGGTAGGTGCCGCTGTCCAGGTAGC
>OIZO01000772.1_pt1 | contig 19475 bp, 22 predicted proteins | sample 1588551 | NCBI WGS metagenome assembly OIZO01 (sample SAMN03283271) | human gut metagenome | biome: human-associated habitat; material: feces | host: Homo sapiens | place: Peru | collected 2012 | reverse complement strand
TGTGACTTATGCAAAATATAAAGAATATATACGTAAATATAAAACAAATAATTTAGTAGAAACAGAAGATTTAATAGAAAAACAAAGAATGATAAAAGATGAAGAAGAAATTGAATCTATACAAAAAGCATGTAAAGTAACAGATGACTGTTTTAAATATATATTAGGATATATAAAGCCTGGTATGACAGAAAAGCAAATTGCAAGAGAAATAGATGATTACTATTATAAAAATGCAGAAGGAACATCATTTGACACAATAGTTGCATCTGGTGAAAATTCTTCAAAACCACATGCAGTTCCAACAGATAGAAAAATACAAGAAAAAGATATTATAACAATAGACATGGGATGTAAAATTGATGGATATTGTTCAGATATGACAAGAACATTTTTTGTGGGAGAAATACCAGAAGAAATAAAAAAAGTATATGATTTAGTGCTAAAAAATCAAGTTCAAACATTAAATGATATGAGAGAAGGATATAGTACTAAAATGTTGGCTAAAATGGTAGATAATGATTTTAGATTAAATGATTATGATTTAATACATGCTTTAGGACATGGAGTTGGATTAGACATTCATGAATCACCAATTATTAGTACAAGATCTGAAAATATACTAAAAGAAAATATGGTTGTAACAGATGAGCCTGGAATTTATATTGCAGGACAATTTGGTGTTAGAATTGAAGATACAGTTTTAATTACTAAAGGTGGTTGTGAAGCATTAACAAAGTCAAATAAAGAGTATGTGGTTATATAACAATAATTGTAAAAAATAACAAAAACATCTACACAAAAACAAAATAATGTGTTATAATAATTGCATTAAGTTACAAATAGGAGGAATTAGAGATGTCAGGACATAGCAAATGGCATAATATACAAGCCAAAAAAGGAAAAGCAGATGCAGCAAGAGGAAAAGTATTCACAAAATTAGGAAGAGAATTATTAATAGCAGTAAAAGCAGGAGGACCAGATCCAGCAGGAAATTCAAAACTAAAAGATGTTATAGCAAAATGCAAAGCAGCAAATATGCCAAATGATACAATAAACAATGCAATCAAAAAAGCATCAGGAGAAGGAAGCACAGCTGTATATGAAGAAATAACATATGAAGGATATGGACCATGTGGAGTTGCAGTAATAGTAAATGCAAACACAGATAACAGAAATAGAACAGCTTCAGATGTAAGACATGTATTTGATAAAGCTGGTGGAAACTTAGGAACATCAGGATGTGTATCATATATGTTCAACAAAAAAGGTGTAATAGTAATTGAAAAAGAATCAACAGATATGGATGAAGAAGAATTAATGATGTTAGCATTAGATGCTGGAGCAGAAGATTTCACATCATCTGATGATGTATATGAAATTACTACAGACCCATCAAATTTCTCAGAAGTTAGAGAAAAACTTGAACAAGCAGGATTAACATTCTTAGAAGCAGATGTTCAAATGGTTCCAACAACAACAGTTGCATTAGATGATGATGGAGCTGAAAAAATGGAAAGATTAATTGAAAGACTTGAAGAATTAGATGATGTAATGGATGTATATCATAACTGGGATATGTAAAAAAATTAATAATTAGTTCTAAAATATAAAGAAAGAGCATATATATATAATATATGTTCTTTTTTATTGTGTAGAAAAATATTTATAAAAAAGGAGGAAAAAGTGTCAGAATTAGAAATAGTATTAGAATATTTACCAATAACATTAAGAAAAGAAATAATATCAAATATAGGAACAGAAGAAAATAAAATAGAAGAAATACGATTAAGAAGCAATAAAAGATTATGTCTAAAAATTGGACAAGAAACGGTATTAGCAGAATACATAGTAAGTCAGCAAGAACTATTACAAACATTTGAAAAAATCTGTGAAAACTCAATATATTCTTATAGAAGACAAATATGTGAAGGATTTATAACAATAAGAGGAGGAAACAGAGTAGGAATAGTAGGAAGTGGAGTAATAGAAAATGGACAGATTATAAATATAAATTACATATCAAGTTTAAATATTAGAATAGCAAGACAACAAATTGGATGTAGTCAAAAAGTAATGTCAAATATAATAAATTCTGAAACAAACACAATATATAACACATTAATAATATCACCACCACGGAGGTGGGAAAACAACATTATTAAGAGATATAATAAGAAATTTAAGTAATGGATTTGGAAGATTTAAAGGACAGACAATAGGAGTAGTTGATGAAAGAGGAGAAATTGCAGCAATATATAAAGGAATTCCTCAAAATGATATAGGAATAAGAACAGATGTAATAGACAATGTTCCGAAGCCAGAAGCAATGAGAATACTAGTACGCTCTATGGCACCACAAATTATAGCATGTGATGAGATAGGAAGTAAAGAAGACATTGAAGCAATAAATTATGTAATGTGTTCAGGAGTTAAAGGAATTTTCACAGCACATGGAAATGATATAGAAGATGTATGTAAAAATCCATGGATGGCACAATTAATAAATAATCATATATTTGAAAGAATAATTCAATTAAATTCTAAACAGAAAGGAGATTCGAAATGTATTATTGCGTAAAAACAATATTATTATTTGCGATATTTTCATTATCGACAGGAATTGGAATTTTAATCTCAAAAATGTATGAAAATAGAGTAAAAGAATTAAGACAATTTAAAAATATTTTAAACATAATAAAAACAAAAATAAAATTTACATATGAGCCATTGGCAGAAATTTTTAATCAAATATCACAAGAAAAATCAAGTAAAATTGAAGAGATATTTGAAAATATGACATATAAATTAGCATTTGAAAATGTAAAATATTCTTGGATGGACGCAATTCAAGAAGCAGATATAAGTATAACACAAGAAGATAAAGACATTTTAAAAGAATTAGGAAAAGTCTTAGGACAAACTGATGCAGATAGTCAAGTAAATGAGATTGAAGTAACTGAAAGCTTTTTAAATATGCAAATAGAAAAAGCTGAAGAAGCAAGAAAGAAAAATCAAAAAATGTATAAAACATTAGGAGTAGTTGTAGGACTAGTTTTTGTAATTATATTAATTTAATTGAAATGTGTATTGGCTTGAAATAAATTCAATTTTTTACTATTGCCTTTAGGAAAAAAAGAAAGGATGTTTTTTATGGATATAAACTTATTATTTAAGATTGCTGCAGTCGGAATTTTAGTAGCAGTATTGCATCAAGTATTAGTAAGAGCAGGAAGAGAAGATCAAGCAATGATGACAACACTTGCTGGACTTGTAATTGTATTATCAATGGTTATTCAACAAATAAGTTCATTATTTAATACAGTTAGAACATTATTTGATTTATAAGCAATTCCAAATAGAAGGGAATAAGATGGAAATATGGCAGATGTAATTAAAATAATAGGGATAGGTTTACTTGCACTAATAATAATTGTAATTCTAAAACAATATAAGCCAGAATTTGCAATATATGTATCAATGATAGCAGGAGTATTAATATTAGTATTAGCAATTCAAAAACTAACAGGAATTATTAATTTATTACAATCATTGGCAAATAAAACATATATAAATAAAAGTTTTTTAAGTATTTTACTAAAAATTACAGGAATAGCATTTATAACAGAATTTGCTGTAAGTATTTGTTCAGATGCAGGAGAAAAAGCAATAGCAAGTAAAATAGAAATAGGAAGTAAAGTAATAATTATTGCAATGTCAATACCAATTATAACAAGTTTATTGGAGCTGGTTATAGAAATTTTACCGTAAATTGAAAAAAATTACAATTTCAATTTAGATTTGAACAAGAGAAAAGGAATGAAATAAAAAATGAATGAATCAATATTAACTTTTAGATGTTATAGAAAAAAATATAATTTTAGAAAATTAAAAAAATACATAATAATAATGATTATATTCATAAGTATAATTATACCAACTAAAGTATTTGCAAATACAGAAAATGAAATAATGAATAATACACAAGAAAAATTTAATATAAACAGCTTTATAAAAGAAGCAGACAAATATACAGGAGACTTCCTTGAAGATGTAAATTTAGGGGATATGCTAAATCAAGCAATACAAGGAAAAGTAGATAATAAAACATTATATCAAAAAATATTTAAAATGTTTGGAAAAGAAATAACAGTAAGCTTAAAAACATTAATCAGTATATTAGTAATAATTGTAATTCATGGAATTTTAAAATCAGTAACAGATAATCTAGAAAATAAAAATATATCTCAAATAATTTATTTTGTTCAATACATATTAATTGTAACACTTATAATGTCAAATTTTACAGAAATAATAAAAATCGTTAAAAACACAGCAGATGATTTAGTTGGATTTATAAATGTATTAATGCCACTATTATTAACATTAATGATGTATACAGGAAGCATAACAACATCATCATTATTAGAACCAATTATATTATTTGCTATAAATTTCATTGCAAATTTAATAAAAAATATATTAATTCCAATAGTTTTAATAATAGTAGTATTTTCAATAATCTCAAAAATTTCAGAAAAAATGCAAATTGAAAAATTATCAAAATTTTTAAAATCAAGTGTTGTATGGGTATTAGGAATAGTATTAACAATATTTGTTGGTGTTGTATCATTAGAGGGAACACTAAGTAGTAGTGTTGATGGAATAACTGCCAAAACAGCAAAATCTGCAGTTTCAACGATAATACCAGTTGTAGGAAAAGTTTTAGGTGATGTTGTAGATAGTGTATTAGGATGTGGAATTATATTAAAAAATGCAATAGGACTAATAGGAGTAATTATAGTAATAGGAATATGTATAACACCTATTATAAAAATTGCAACAATGTGCATAATGTATAGTTTAGCATCAGCAGTAGTCCAACCAATAGCAGATGATAAAATAGTAAAAGTATTAGAAGAAATGGGAGGAGTATTTAAACTATTATTAGGAATATTATGTTCATTATCTGTAATGTTAATAGTTGGAATAACATTAGTTATAAAAATTTCGAATAGTGGGATGATGTATAGATGATAAATTTTTTGAGTTCATGGGCAGAACAAGTTATATTAGCAGTCATAATTGCTACAATTTTAGAACTTATTTTACCAAATAGTAAAAATAAAAAATATGTTCAAATGGTAATTGGTGTTTATGTATTATTTAATATAATATCACCAATTATAAAAAATAAAGAAAAACTAGTATTTAGTGAAATCGATTTAGATAAATATATTACAACATCAACAAAAGTAGAACAATCATCAATGGATGCAAGATTAGAAAAAATATATTTAGATGAATTAGAAAATAATATAAAATCAAAATTCAAAAATGTAGGAATAGAAATAATAAAATGTACTATAGATGCAGAACTAGATACAACCAAGAAGAATGCAGGAATACATTCAATAGATGTAAAAGTAAAAAATGTTGATGATGAACAGAAAGTTTTAAAACTTAAACAAGAGATAATTGAAGAATATGAGATAAGTGAGGATAAAATCAAAATTATTATAAAATAATTTTAAAAGGAGAATGCTTATGCTAAAGGAATTATTTAAGAAAAGAGAAGAACAGACAGATCAAAAGAAAAAAATAGAGAATATTGTGGCATTTATAATAATATTAATTATAACAGTATTAATAATAAATAATATGTGGTCAAAAGATGAAAAGAAAAATACAAATACCACAGGAAAAGTATTAGCTGGAAATGTTGAAAGTCAAGTATCAACTAGTGAAAATACTGATGATTTAGAAACGAGATTAGAAAATATTTTAGAAACAATTAATGGAGTAGGAAAAGTAAAAGTTTTATTAAAATATTCTGAAAGTAGTCAAGTTGTAGCAATGTATAATGAAACAAATTCAGAAAATAAAACTGAAGAAAATGACGGAGATGGAGGAACTAAAAATAGTACAGAAACTGAAACAAAAAGAGAAATTGTATATACAGATGAAAATGGAACTAGTAAACCAATAACAGAAAAAGTAATAATGCCAGTAATTGAAGGAGCTATAATTACAGCACAAGGAGCTTCAAATGCAAATATAAAGTCATCAATAGTTAGTGCAGTAGAAGCGGTTACAGGTCTAGCAATACATAAAATACAAGTATTTGAGATGAAAAATTAAGTGAAACTTTTTAATGAAAAAGGAGGAATAATATGGATTTGAAAAAAATTAAATTTAAAACAGGTACAGCAGCAATATATGTACTTGCATTAATGTTGGTTGGATTAGGATATTGGAATTATGTCTCAACAGAATCAAATAATATTCAAACAGTAGCAGAAACTCAAACTGAAAATTCTGAAGATGAGAATTTAGGAGATGCACAATTTGTTAGTAGTAATGATGTGACATTAGATACTAAATCAACACAAAGTACAGAAACAAGTACTGAAATAGCCAAAACTGAAAGTACCAATAATTCTAATGATTATTATGAAGAATCAAAATTACAAAGAGATACAATGTATTCACAAACATTAGAAACATATAAAGAAATGCTTAATAATTCAAATGTATCTGAAGAACAAAAAGCAATAATAACACAAGAAATTGCAAATGTAAATAAAGAGAAAAATGCAATAATGGTTTGTGAAAATTTAATAACAACAAAAGGATTTTCTAATTGTGTAATTTTTGTAAATACTGATAGTGTGAGTGTTGTGGTTGAAGATGATAATTTAAAAAGTGAGGAGATTGCTCAAATTCAAAATATTATTTCAAGAGAAATGAATGCAAAAGTTGAAAATATACATATCATGACTAAAAAATAAAAGGAATTCAATTATTAGAATTCCTTTTTTCTAATTTAAAACCTTGAAATTTAGAAATCTATATAGTAAAATATACTCAAAAAAGAAAAAGGCATAGAAATGGTAGATTTAAATAAAGAGATAAAATATGTAAAAGGAGTAGGTCCTAATAGAGAAGTATTATTAAATAAACTAAAAATATATACATTAAAAGACTTAATAACATATTATCCAAGAGACTATGAAAACAGAAGCAAGCCAAAAAATATATATGAATGTGAAGATGGAGAAGAAGTTTTAATAGAAGCAATGCCAACAGGAAAAATTTCAGAATATAGAAAAGGAAAGATGGTAATAAGTCGACTAACAGTAAAAGATCAAACAGGAACATGTTATATAACATGGTTTAATCAAGGATATTTAAAAAGTGTATTTGCACCAGGAAGATTATATAGATTTTTTGGAAAAGTAGCCAAAAAAGGAAATAGAATTGAAATGAATTCACCTGTTTATGATGAAATAGATCAAAGTAAAAACACAGGAAAAATAATACCGATTTATCCATTAACATATGAACTAAAGCAAAATACATTAAGAAAAATAATGGAAAATGGATTAACAGAAGTACTTGGAAAATTAGATGAAACATTGCCAGAATATGTATTAAAAGAAAACAATTTATTAGATATAAATACATGTATAGAAAGAATACATTTTCCACATGAATTTTCAGACTTTAATAAGGCAAGAGAAAGACTTGTATTTGAAGAACTTTTAATAACACAATTAGCATTATTAAAATTAAAAAACAATTATGATAAAGATAGAAATGGAATAAAATTTGATAAAAATGTAAAAATGTCTGATGTTATAAATAAATTACCATTTAATTTAACAAAAGCACAATTAAGAGTATTAGAAGAAATTGATGATGATATGGAAAGTCCACATTCAATGAACAGATTATTACAAGGAGATGTAGGTTCAGGAAAAACAATTGTAGCAATGATATCAGCATATAAAGCAGTAAAATCTGGATATCAAGTAGCAATAATGGCGCCAACGGCAATACTTGCAAGTCAACATTTAGAGAGTTTTGAATCAATACTAAATCAATTTGGAATAAGGTGTGAATTATTAATATCAAGCATAACCAAAAAGAAAAAAATGGAACTTTTAGAAAGATTACAAAATGGAGAAATTGACATATTAATTGGAACACATGCAATGCTAGAGGAAAATGTAATATTTAAAAATTTAGGATTAGTAGTAACAGATGAGCAACACAGATTTGGAGTAAAACAACGTGCAACAATTTCAAATAAAGGACAAAATCCAGACATAATAGCAATGTCTGCAACACCAATTCCAAGAACATTAGCATTAATATTATATGGAGACTTAGATATATCAATAATAGACGAACTTCCACCAAATAGGAAGAAAATAGAAACATTTGCAGTTACAAAAGAAATGACAGAAAGAGTAAATACATTTGTAAAAAAGCAAATAGATGAAGGAAGGCAAGCATATATTGTTTGTCCATTAGTTGAAGAAAATGAAGAATTAGGTTTAAAATCTGTTATTGAATTAGAAGAAAAATATAAAAACGAAACATTTAGTAATTACAAAATAGCATATTTACATGGAAAAATGAAAGCAAAAGAAAAAGATGAAATAATGGAAAAATTTAAAAATGGAGAAATACAAATATTAATATCAACAACAGTAATTGAAGTAGGAGTAAATGTACCTAATGCGAGTATTATGGTAGTTGAAAATGCAGAAAGATTTGGACTTGCACAATTACATCAATTGAGAGGAAGAGTTGGAAGAGGAGAATATCAATCATATTGTATTTTAAAATTTGAAGGAAATGGAAAAACAACAAAAGAAAGAATGAAAGTAATGTGTCAGACAAATGATGGATTTATAATATCTGAAAAAGATTTAGAATTAAGAGGTTCAGGAGACTTTTTTGGAACAGAACAACATGGTATTCCAGAATTTAAAATAGCAAATTTATTTGAGGATATGGGAACTTTGAAAAAGGCTCAAAAAATAGCAATGGAAATTATGGCAGATGATCCATTACTTGAAAAAGAAAAAAATATAAAACTAAATGAATTAGTAAAAGAAAAATTTAGTTCAAGAATAGAAATTTAAAAGGATGTAGATAAAAATGTGGCAAATAATAGGAAGATTAATAGGAGCTTTAATAGCTTTAGCAGGAGTAATAATGATATATGATGCTCGTTTGATTACTAAAAAATATTTTAGTTTTGGTGATAAAAATGAAGCAACAACAGGACTAAAAATGCTTGGAACAATTGTGTGTGTGATGGGTGGAGTTTTAGTTATGTTTATAAAATAATAGTCATAAAAATGTTCAATTATGAATAAAATAAATTAAATATTTTTGGTAAAATACTTGACAATGTAATTAGTATTGTGCTAAAATAACATTTGTCAAGTAAATATGCGGATGTGGCGGAACTGGCAGACGCGCTGGTCTTAGGAACCAGTGTCAACGACGTGGGGGTTCAAGTCCCTTCATCCGCACCAATAACATATCTGTTCGTTCTAATAGAACAGATAGATACAAGAATCAATCAGAAAGTAAAATCTGATTGTTTTTTTTGTTTCTTAAAAAGAAGAATAACTTATAAAAAAATAATTGTCAAGAGATTAGAAAAAAAGTTGTAGATAACTACGTTAACGGAACTAGAATAAGAATTGGGTTATCACTTTTTTATATGTAAAATATTGAAAAACAATAAAAAAATATTGACAAATAATAATTTGAATAATATAATACCAATATCAAAGAAAAGATTGAAAAAATAATTATGATTTCAACTTAATTTTTATTTCGGAGGGAAAGAAAAGATGAAAATATTAATAGGAGCATTATTTCTAAGCTTATGGCAATCATTACTATTTTGGAAACAAGATTTAGGCATATCTGTATTATTGTTTACAATACCAATAATATGGATAACAACAAAATTATTAAAAGGAAATATAAAAAACAAAAAAGCATTATTAATATCAATTCCGATTATAGTATTATCAAGTACATATTTTATATTTGATAATCTAATATTCTATTTAATAAATATAGTATTAATACCAATATTATATTTAATAATGATAATATGGGCTATATCTGATTTTCAAATAAAATCTATAATTTATAAAATTATTTTAATGATATTTGAACCACTTAATTATATTGGAGATGTTATTAGAACAATATTAAAAGAGTTTAATCCTAAAGAAAAAGATGAACAAATAGGAGAGAAAAAAGAAAAAAATAATATTTTTAAAGCAGTATGTTTTACAGGAATCATAGCATTAATTGTAATAGGACTATTGTGTTCAGCTGATAATGAATTTGCAAAAATATTTTCAACAATATTTAAAGATATAAACATATTTAATGTACCAGAATTGACAGGCAGAATAATAATTATTATAATTGCATTTTTCTATTTTGCAGGATTTTTCATGAATATGTTAGATAAAGAAAATGGATTAAAAGAATTTGAAGAAGATGAAAAAACAGAGAAAAAAGAAAGTTATACAATAAGAATGATGATAACTGTATTAAATCTAGTATATTTAGTATTTTGCTTTACACAAATAAAAGTATTATTCACAGAACAAAACATAAAATATTCAGAATTTGCAAGAAAAGGATTTTTTCAATTAATGATAGTATCATTAATTAATATTGCAATGATATTAAAAGCAAATAATAAGAATCTTAGAGAAACTGAAAAACAAGAAAAATATAAAAAAACAATGTGCATAGTAATGGTAATATTTACATTAGTAATAATTATTTCAGCATTTGCAAGAATGACATTATATCAACAAAATTATGGATATACAAGATTACGTGTATTAGTTGATTGGACATTAATTACGGAAATAATATTATTAATTCCAACAGTAATTTATATCTTAAAAAACAAGATAAATTTAATAAAAACATATTTTGTTATAATTCTAACAATGTATTGTATTGTAAACTTTATAAATGTGGATAAATTTGTTGTAAAAAATAATATTGATAGATATAAAGAAACTGGAAATATTGATTTGAATTATTTAATAGAAATGAATAATTCAGATATAGTTGACCAACTATTAGAATTGGACAGCACAGAATTTAAGTATTCTGAAAAACTTTATTCTCAATCTAATATAGAGAAACAATTAATTAAAGAACAAATAGAGAGACAACAGAAAACATTAAATGAATATTTAACTAATTTAAAGAAAAATCTTAATGAAACACATACTGTGGCTGAGTTCAATTTTCCAAAGATGAGAGCAAAATCAATATTAGATAATAGAAAATAGAAATAAAATTTAGGAGAGTAAGAAAATGAAGATTTTAGGAGAAAATGGAATAGGAAAATTTTTAAAAGTATTTTTACAAATTTGTTTTTGGGGAGGAATAGTGCTATTAATAGCACTTCCTCTTATAGCTCAAATAGCTAAAGTGCACTTAAATGCATCAGTTTATGTAATATATCCAAATGGGATAGTTTTATTAGTAATTGTTAAACAATTTATAGGTCAATTTGATTCATTAAAAAATAAAAATCCATTTTGCATTGAAAATTCAAAAAGATTGAAAAATTGTTGTATAGCATCTTTAGTTGAAACTGTATTATTAATAATTGATTTATTATATATGATATTTTTAGCAAAAAGTGAAGATATTTTTGTTTTATTAGTAATGGTATTTATGATAATTTTATTTATAGGTGTTGCTATTGCATTTTATATTTTATCAGAATTAATAAAACAAGCAACAGAATATAAAAATGAGAATGATTTAACAATTTAATAAAGAGAGGACTGAATAAAATGATAGTTGTTAATTTAGATGTAATGATGGCAAAACGTAAAATATCATCAGGTGAACTTGCAGATAGAGTGGGAATAACACCTGCTAATTTGTCAATATTGAAAACTAATAAAGCAAAGGCAATTAGATTTTCTACATTAGAAAAAATTTGTGAAGTACTTGAGTGTAAGCCAGGGGATATATTGGATTATACAAAATAGGGGAAATTATGGAGAAATTAAAGAAGAGTGTTTTATACAATTTTATATGATATATTATTATATATAATAGCTAATAAAATATATAAAAATAAAAAAAGTAAATTTTATATAGAATTAATGTAATTATATAAAAATAAAAAAGAGTTAGTTGATTAAAGAGTTATAATACAACTAATTCTTTTTTATTTTGTAATGTTTATCATCTGTATATCCTAATAACCAAATAGGAGAAACATCAAATAGAGTAGCAATTTTGTCAATCATAATAGGTCCAATATTTTGTATTTGTCCACTTGCATATTTAGAAATAGTACCTTTTGATTTTAAACCTAATTTTTGAGCAATTTGCTCATAAGTTAAATCAGATTGGTTAATAAGCTCAGAAAACCTTTCATGGAAAATATATTTCAAACACATTCACCTCTTTAAAAATACTTGAAAATATTATAGCATTAAAAAAATAAAATGTAAATAGTTAGATTAAATAGACGAAAAGTAAGAATTTGGAAAAAAACATTGACAAAGCCAAAAAAATATTGTATTATGTTTCTTAACAGGAAACAAAGGAGAGAATATGGAACCTAAAATAGTAGGAAGTAGAATAAAAGAATTAATGGAAATAAAACAAATACAAGAAGTAGATTTAGCAAAAGAACTAGATATATCAATAAAAGAATTGAAAAAGAAACTTAATGGTGAAGAAGAATTTTTTGTCAGTCAAATGATGCAAATAAAAGAAATATTTCATTTAAACCTAGATATATGGGCAAAGTTGTTTTTCGAAGAAGATTTTAATAGTGAAGAAATTTTTACAAATTTATATTAATATTACACAAATGAGGAGAAAATAAAACTTCTCTATTTTTTATTTTATTGTGTAAGAAAAATAGGAGTGTAAACAAATGGAAACAAAACATATTGAAGGATATGATTGTATTGATGATAATTTAAGAATTGTTCTAAATAATTATGGAATAGATATAAGAAGAATATTTAATAAATTATGGTATTTTAGATTTAATAAAAATTCAAAAAACATAGGTGAAGGATTGATGGTGACTAATGACAACAAATATAAAGAATTAAAAGACAAATTTAATATTAATTATGAAATCTATGAAAATAAAAACATGGATAAAAATATTGTACTAAAAGATTTTGGGAAAAGTAATATTGTTGGAATAGAAAAAATAGATGAGATTATAAAAGCAAAGTGTAATAAAAGAAACGTAATTATTTTAGAGCTAAATACATTTGAATATGAATATGATAAAGGATTCAAAAAATATATAGGAACACATTCGTGTATTATAACGGAAAAAGATTCTGAATTAGCTAATATTATAGATGTATGGTATGGACTGTATAATAAAAAAATTGAATATAAAAAATTATTAAATGCTATTACGAGAATAATACTTTTAGACATATCAGATATAAAAGAAAAAAATTTTGAACCACAAGAAATATATTTATTAGATCAAAAATCAATTAATGAAATGAAAGACTTTTTTGAAAGTATAGACAAAATTAACTTAAATGAAGAATATTTAGGGCTTGATATTGAAATGGTTTTTAAAGCACCTATTGATAAGGGATTGAGAAAAATAATAATGAATAGACAAAGATATGCTTATTATTTGTACTATTTAAGTGAGAAAACAAGAAATAAAAAAATTAAAGAACTTGGTGAATACATTTTTATAATAGCTATTGAATGGGCAAAATTAAGGAGTATTTTAATTCAGACATATTTTTTAAATAAAGAATTAAATATGAAACAGATAAAAAATATAACACAAAAAATCATGGAAAAAGAATTAGAAATAAAAAAGAAATTTGGTGAAATAAAATGGTAAAATGTATTGTTTTTGATTTGGATAATACAATTTGGAATGGAACATTAGATTCAAATGACAATGTAAAGTTAAAAGATGGAATTATTAAATATTTAAAAAATGCTTTTGAAAAAGGAATAATATTAGCAGTAGCAAGTAAAAACAATTATGAACAGGCATATAAAAAGATTGTAGAATTAGGAATAGAAAAATATTTTTATAAATTATATATATCTTGGGAAGATAAGTTCAAAGCTATAAAAGATTTAGCAAAACAATTAAATATTTTAGAAGAGCATATATTATTTATAGATGATTCTGATATTGAATTAGCAGAAGCAAAATACTATATTCCTAAATTACAGATATTAAATGAAAAAAACATATCATTATTAAATAACTATATAAATGATATTTCTATAATAACAGAAGAAACAAAAAATAGGAATAAGATATATAAAATACTTGAAAAACGAAAAGAAAAAGAACAAGAAATGTCTAAAGAAGAATTTATGAAATATTGTAATATAAAAATAAAAATAAATTTAGCAAAAGAAGAAGAATTTTTAAGAATTGAAGAATTATTATCAAGAACAAATCAAATGAATTTAAATAATAAAATTTTGACAGTAGATGAATTAAAAAAAATGAGTAATAAAAACGAGTATAGTATTTTTGTAGTAAGAATGAGTGATATATTTGCAAATTATGGAATTGTAGGAACAACAATAATTAAAGAAAATGAAAGTGAAATTGAAATACAATATTTAGCAATATCATGCAAAGTTGAAGGCAGGAACATTGGAAAAAATGTTATAGAATTTATAAAAAAATTAGCAAAGGAAAAAAGAAAAAATATTGAAGCAAAATATATTTACAATCTAAAAAATGAAAAATTACAATCACTCTTTATTTTAAGTGGTTTTATATTAGACAATAAAAAATACTATTGTTACAAATTTGAAAATGAAGGTAAAAATTCTAAAATTATAGAAGATGATAATGAAGAAATAAAAGATAAGGTAAAATCAATTTTAAATAAGATTGGGAGAAAAAAATATACTGATGATTATTCAATAAAAGAAGAATTTGATTCATTAATGTTTATAGCATTAGTAGTATCACTAGAAAAAGAGTTTGAAGTAGAAATTGATTTTGCTAATATTAATATAGAAAACTTTGATAATATACAAAAAATTTCTAAATTTATAGAAAATAATATACATAATGGTAGTAAAAAAATAGAAACAAAAAGATTAATATTACGAAAATTTGAAGAAAATGATGCAGATGAAATATTCAAAAATTGGATAAGTGATCCAGAAGTATCAAAATATATGGTATGGAATAACCATAAAAGTATAGAAGAAACCAAGAGATGGTTAAAAAGATGTATTGAAAAATATAAAATAATAGATTCATATAATTGGGGAATAGAATTAAAAGAAAATAGAGAATTAATAGGTTCAATTTCTGCCAATAAAGTCGAAAATGAAAGTAATTGTTATGAAATTGGATATGCGATAGGAAGAAAGTACTGGGGAAAAGGTTATGCAACAGAGGCATTAAACAGAGTTGTTGAATATTTAATGAATGAAGTTGGAATAAGAAGAATTTTATGTAGGTGTGCTAAAGAAAACAAAGCATCACAAAAAATTATATGTAAAGCAGGTTTTATGTATAGTGGAAATGGAAAATTTACTAGTATAGATGGAACAAGAACTTTTGAAAGTGAAGAATATTTTTTAGTAAAATAGATTGGAGAGATTAAATGAAATTTATATTGATAACAGGACCACAAGCTGTTGGAAAAATGACAGTTGGGCAAGAATTGGGAAAGATTACAAATTTGAAATTATTACATAATCATATGACTATAGAATTATTAACAAATATTTTTAATTATAGTAGAGATGCTTTTAGAAAATTGAATGAAGAATTTAGAATACAAATATTTGAAGAATTTGCAAAAAGTAATCAAGAAGGAATGATATTTACAACAACATGGAATTTTGATTCTAAAGAAGATTGGGATATGATGTATAGATTTATAAATATCTTTAAAAAAAATAATGCAGAAATCTATATTGTAGAATTAGAATCTACATTAGAAGAAAGATTAAAGAGGAATAAAACAGAAAATAGATTAGAAAACAAGGCATCTAAGAGAGACTTAGAATGGAGTGAAAAAGATTTATTAAAATCAGTAGAAAAATATAGATTTAATTCTAAGAAAGATGAGATAAAAGAAAAAAATTATATAAGAATAGATAATACAAATATTCCGGCAGATGTTGTAGCAAAGGAAATAAAGGAAAAATTTAATTTATAATAAGGAGATTAAATATTATAAAAATTATGAAAGGTATTCAAAATTTTAATTATCATACACATACAGAAAGATGTGGACATGCAGAAAAAGGATATGGTGATGAAGAATATGTAAAAGAAGCTTTTGAAACAGGAATTAAATTCTTAGCTTTTACAGATCATATTCCTTTTATGAATACAAAAGATCCAAAAACAAATGTAAGAATGTCTTATGATGAGATAGACGAATATTTACAGTCAATAATAAAATTAAAAGATAAATATCAAGGAAATATAAAAATTGAAACAGGATTTGAGTTTGAATATTTACCAAATGAAATAGAACATATTACTAGAATAAAATGCATGGTAGATAAAATGGTATTAGGTCAACACTTTGTGTTAGATTCACAAGGAGAGATTAAATATTTTAGTTCAAAACAAGATTTGACAGATAGAGAAATGATACAATATGTATGTTTAATAAATAAAGCATTAGAAGCGGGAATGCCAGATATAGTAGCACATCCAGATTTATTTTTAAAATATAGAAAAACATTTGGAAAAAAAGAAGAATTTATTACAAGACAATTATGTACTATTTTTCAAAAATACAAAGTTCCAGTAGAAATTAATTTAAATGAAATATATAGAGAATATATAAAAGCAAAAAATCAGATTCCAGATGCTACTGAGCAAGAACAAATAGAACTAGCAAAGAAAAAAATAAAATATCCTAATGAACAGTTTTGGAAAATATTATCAGAATATGATATAAAAGTTTTATTTGGAATAGATGCACATGTAAAAGGTCAAATTAGTAATTGCGAAATATCATATAGAATTGCGAATGAAATACTAGGAAAAACTATAGAAAATTTAAGATTTGTTGATTATAGACTAAATGAGAAATTAAATAATGAAGAATTAGAATTATAAATTGGAGAAAAAAATGAAAGATATTAATGTAAAATGTTTAAATAAAATAGACATTCCAGAAGGAAAATTACCTTTACATGTTGGAGAAGAAGGAATTATAATAGATAATATTTTTTATAAAAATGTAAAAATTATAAAAAGTGAAGATTTGTATTATATTGTTAGTGACAAAGCGGTATTAACAATTACATGTACAGCAAAATGTAATGCTAGATGCAATTTTTGTTATAATGGAATAACATTTACACCTGATTCGGGAGGTTTTATTGATTTAAATAATTCTAATCTTGAAAAAATATTACAATTTTGCAAAGATGCACAAATCCAAATTGCTTCTTTTTCAGGTGGAGAACCAACATTATATCCAGGAGAATTATTAGAATTAGTAGAAAGAGTTTCTAAAATTGTTCCTAAAATAAGAAGATTACATACAAATGGATTGAATTTAAATAAAACAATAAAATATAAAGGGAAAGATAAAAAACTTTATGAACATTTAAAAGATGTTGGAATAACAGATATTTCAATAAGTGTTGCACATATAAATCCTAATATTAATGCTAAAATTATGAATTATGCAGGATTAAGCTATGAAGTAGTAAAAAAAATAATTGAATCAGGAATTGATGTAAGATTTTCTTGTTATTTAGATAATGATGGAAGCAAAGATTTAGAGGAATTTAATAAATACTTAGAAAAAGGAATTGAACTAGGAGTAAAAAGGTTTATTTTCAGATTATCAAGTGGAATACCACGTTGTTATGAATTAGACAATAGCTTTTCAAAAAATAATAGGAATGTAACAATTGATGTATTAACATATGTAAACTTTCTAAAAAACAAAGGGTTTATTGTAAAATATTTTCAAAAAAAATCTGATTCACATTTGTATATGTTAGAAAAAGGAGACATAAAAGTTGATGTAGATAGATCTTTAGAAGAAATAGATCCAGATAAAAAAATTAGAAGGATTATTTATATGCCGAATAATTATACATATACAAGTTGGATAGATTCAACATCATTTTTATTTAATGATGACAAAAAAGATATTATAGATAAGTTATTAGATGAAAAAATTAAGAAAATTGATGTAGAAGAAAAATTATATCCTGCATCATCTGCAAGACAATATATAAAATCAAGAAGAAAAAATATAAAATTGGAAAGAAATAATATTTATTGTGATACACATACACATACCAATATTTCAGATGGATGGTTAACTCCAACAGAAATGATTTTAAAAGCAAAAGAAAGTGGGATAGAAAGATTAATTATTACAGATCATAATTGTTTAACAGATGAGTTTGAAAAAATAAAGAAATTTGCAAATGATAACTCAATACAAATACCATTTCAGGGAACAGAAGTAAGTTGTGTATATTTAGATGAAAATAATAATCCTAAAATAAAAATGCATATGTTAGTATATGCAAATAATCTAAAAAAAGAATTTCTTGATTTTATCAGTCTTGCTAATAAAAATGTAAATGAATATCTTTATGAAAAATATCAAGAATTAAAAAATAATATACCAGAATTGAAGGGAATAAGAGATTTTAAAGATATATATTCAATTAAAGATAAAAATTTAAATATAATATTGCCTAAAAAGCAATATACTAGAACAGCTTTAGCAACAGAAATTGCAAAATTGCTTAATATATCTGTAGATGAGGCAAAAGAAAAATATGTAATTGCATTACCTAGAAAAGATAGGTATAAAGATAATAATTGGTTAAATATTAAAGATGTTATTGAGAAATGTAATAAATTAGGATATGTAACAATTTTAGCACACCCTTCATGGATAAGAAATTTTAATGAAGATGGAATAGAACTTGATATGAAAGATTTATTTGATGCGATAATAGATTTAAAGAGTATGGGATTAGATGGAATAGAAATTGGTCATAGATTAAATAGTAAAGAGGCACAAGTTAAACTACTGAATTTAGCAAGAGAATTTGATTTATTGACAACAGGTGGTTCAGATTTTCACGGAAAACCTAGATGTGTTTTTGGAATATATGGAACAACATACGAAGAATTTTTGCAATTAAAAAATAGAGTTGATAATAAGGAGAAGAGATTATGTATTCCAACAGATATATAGCATTTCATTGTTGTCAAGAAAAATACTTTGATGATATAAAAGAATATGGAATAGTGAAAGATACAAAAGCAGTGTTTATACTAGATTTGGAAAATATTAATGAAGAAGAAATTTATAATACATTAGCAGTATTGGTTTACCATGGGATAGGAATTGATGGTTGGAGAAGCATGTTAATAAACAATAGAAAATTAGATGAAATAGATAATTCCTTAATTCTTTCAATAGCAAGAATATCAAAAGAACAAGAAAAAATAATAAATAATAGTCTAAATTTTAATTATTATAGAATTATTGAAAATGGTGAAAGGACATTAAATTACTGGAAAATAAAAGATATAGGACCTATAAAATCACTAATTAAGACAGAAAGACAAAAATTATATAAGATTAATATCGTAAAAAGTAGAAAAG
>OIZO01000771.1_pt1 | contig 19489 bp, 14 predicted proteins | sample 1588551 | NCBI WGS metagenome assembly OIZO01 (sample SAMN03283271) | human gut metagenome | biome: human-associated habitat; material: feces | host: Homo sapiens | place: Peru | collected 2012 | reverse complement strand
CCTGTACATAAGTTATCAGCGCTTCCTTTTTATCCTTGGAAGCTACCATGTAGCAGTCGTAGCTGCCGTTTTCTAAATATGACGCGATCCGCCAGTAATCTCCCCTGCGGATCAGATCGTTGTATTTGTGATACATAGCGGTCTGTGCGGGGATCTGCTGCCTGTCCTCCTCAGGAATCTTCGTGATATCAAGCTCGTAGCCGAAGGTGCCTGCCAGTGCCACATGCCCCCTGGTCTCAAAAGGTGTCACTCTTCCCAAGGCGTGGTTGGGGCAATCCGATACATGGGCTCCCATAGTGGATAACGGATATAGCAGCATCGTGCCTTCCTGAATCTTCAACCGTTCAATGGCATCCGTATCATCCGAGCACCAGATCTGCGGACTATAATACAGCATGCCCGGATCGAATCTCGCTCCACCACCGGAACAATTCTCTAAGAGCAGATGAGGAAATTCCGCAAGCAGTCTCTCCTGCAGTTCGTATACCCCCAACACATATCTGTGGTACAACTCTCCCTGACGATCCACAGGCAGTTCCACGCTGCCCAGATCCGACAGCTGACGGTTCATGTCCCATTTCACATATTCGATATTGGCGCTGTGCAGCACTGCCGCCACACTTTCAAAAGCATGATCTCTGACTTCCTTTCGGGACAGATCCAGTACATACTGATTCCGGCACAGGCTTCCTACACGGCCCGGAATGGAGATTACCCAGTCGGGATGCTCTCTGTACAGATCCGAATCCGGCGAGATCATCTCCGGTTCGAACCAGATACCGAACTTAAGTCCCATGGCATTTACCTGATCCACCAAAAGTTTCAGACCTCCCGGCAGCTTCTGCTCATTGACCTTCCAGTCACCCAGGCTCGTGCTGTCATCATTACGGTGTCCGAACCAACCATCGTCCATGACCAACATTTCGATCCCAAGCTTTGATGCCTGCTTTGCAATCTTTAATAATTTATCGGTGTTAAAATCAAAGTACGTAGCTTCCCAGTTATTGATCAGGATCGGACGCTTTTTATCCCGGTATTCTCCACGGATCAGATGCTCGCGGTACATATCATGATAATGATGTGTCATACCGCTAAGCCCCTCTGAAGAATAAGTCATTACTACTTCGGGCGCAGCAAAGCTTTCTCCCTGCTCCAGTTTCCATACAAAATTCTCCGGATGGATCCCCATAGTCATACGGATGGAGTCGAACTGTGACAGCTCTGCCTGTGCCAGGAAATTACCGGAATATACAAAATGCATGCCGTAGACTTCACCGGTATCCTGCGTTGCATTTTCTGACAGTAATGCAATAAACGGATGCTCCTGGTGGGAGGATTCTCCTCTGACAGACCCAACGCTCTGCTTACCATGCATCAGGCTTCTCCTCTCCATCTGACGTTCTCTCCCCCAGGAACCGTGCAAGGTAAGGATGTCATACTTTTCATCCGTGCAATCCAGATCCAGGCAGGCAGACATAACTTTTGTCAGATAAATCGGCTGTTCTGCTGTATTTTTCAGGATTACACTGCGGGTGATCACATCTGCTTTTTCAAATGTAGTATAGATCAGTTCTGCCGTCAAACCGGTCGTCTGGTCCTCCAGGTGCAGGATCAGGGTGTCGCAATCCTCCTCTCCCGGAAAAATAGAAGGCAGCCCGGGAAGCGCGGGCTTCCCCTTTACGATCTCATGGGAGACGTAATTTAGCTGCACTCCCACATGTCCTCCCACGGTCCGGATGGAGACAGCACTCTCTCTGTAGTCTCCTAACCCGTTCCCCGGATACTCCATAGGGAAAGAGTCCAAAAAAGAGACCCGTTCTCTGTTATTTTTGGAAGGAACAAAAGGTGCTTCTCCGGTGCGCATCAGATATACCGGTGCCGGTGTGCCTTCGGTATACTGCAATTTCTGCCCGTAGTATACATGCCCCACAAAATTCTCCTCATCCACAACAGCCATGATGTAGCTGGTGTGTTCTGTATCCAGCCAGAAGGTTCTGTCCTGTTCTATGTATCTGATTGCCATACTTTTACCTCTTTCTTTCCGGAATAAAAATTTTTCTAAAAATCAGCATCCGCTTTCCAAAAATCGTCATTTCCAAACTTCTCCGAGCGGCAAGTGCGCCCCTGTCTTTTATGCTTTCTGTTGATATATCTGTCACAAATGTAAAAAAGCAAACGGTGCTTCCGTTTCTGCCTTCAAAAACTGCATCAGCATCAGTCCGCAGCGCATGGATACCCGCTCTTGTCTCAGGATCCGGAGTACCTCCTGTCTGTCCGCCAGGATCACCTGAATATCCTCAGTGTTCTCCATCTGCTGTCCCACCTGCTCCGTCACCGTGCCGAAGATCATACTACCGCTCTCGTCCGTCAGCCCCTGTGCCAGGAAAAAGCCTCTGCGGAATGCCGGCTCCCCGCCTTCATATACCTTCAGTTCCCAACCGGTCTCCTCGATCATCTCCCGGCAGGCAGCCTCCGAAGCCGTCTCTCCCGGCTCGATCAATCCTGCTGGCAGTTCATAGAGATAATCGTCCATGGGGTAACGGTACTGCCGCACCAGTACCAGATGTTGTCCATCCTCCGTTACCGCATAGACCGCCATACCTTCGGGGCGCAGGCTATGAGTCTTATGTTTGATATTATCCTCACCATTGCGGGAAGCAAAATAATAGTGAAACGGCGTCCCGTCCCGCCCCAGTGCATCGATATGATACAGATTTAAAAACGGATTGTCCGTCAGCTTTTCTATGCCCCGGTAATGTTTTTCATCCTTATTCCGCATTCAATATTTCCTCCAACAGTGCCACCGCCAGTTCCGGGTTTTTCATGCCATCCGCCAGTCCTACCGCTGCCGTGTGCTCATACCAGCCGGTCTTTTGCACCCAGACATTATCTTCCAGCCTGATCCCTGCCACGATCGTCTCTCCCGTCATGGTATTTAACACTTTGATCTGCTGATCTTCATATCTATCCAATAGTTCCTCAGGCATATAATCCCTTAAATCTATCAGATAATCCGTGCCGCCCATGAGCTTCAAAAACTCTTCATCAGAGAAAAATACATCCACCGAACGAGTCATGAACAATACCTGGATCGTGCTGAGATTCGTGGAATCCACGTCGGAATCCGAGTTCGGATCGATCCAGATCGTATAATTCAGGTTCACCACATCCCGTTTGGACATCACACCGTGTTCCCGCAGGAAATCCGTAAAATAATCCGGACCGGTGGCTTCGATGTGCTCTCCGTCCGTATTCACTGCCATGACTCCCATGACGAAGCTTGTCTTGGTGGCAAAATGCACGATCAGGAAGATCAGAATGACGATTCCCGTTGTCACGCCTATGGTAACCCACAGATAATAGTCTATAAAATACTGCCATTTTTCAGAAGGAGACAGTTGTTTCCATTGTTCTTTCTGCCGGATACGGTCTTCCTTTTCCAAATTGCTGTCTCCCTTCTGTTTCTCAAATCTTCCATCTGATAACATCCTGCATTTAATACTATATCAATCTTTAGTATATCAAACTAATTTAATCTTGTATAGCAGATTTTTTAATATATTTTAGGTTTATTATTGTTAAAAATAAACAGAAAAAGCCCTGTCATGCACTTCAATTAACATGACAGAGCTTTGTCTTTTCTATTTGTTCGATCAGATAAGAAGGGGAAATGCTTTAGCGGTCCATCTCCGCAATACGTCCGGTGGACTTATGCTCCTTGATGATCCCCTGAATCTCCTTCAGGTCAGTGCACAGCAGGTCACCGGGGATGGTGTTCTTAAGTGCACTGATGGCATTACCGTATTCCAGTGCCCGCTGGTACTCGCCGGGATGTGCCAGCAGTCCGTAGAGGACACCGGAGATATAAGCATCACCACTTCCGATACGGTCTACGACTTCGATATCGGTGTACGGAGCTTCTTCATAATAGGTATCATCCTTGGCGCTGTAGATAATAGAACCGAATGTATGACGCTTCGGGCTATGTACGATACGCTGTGTGGATGCCACGATGGAGATCGGATACTCCTCCGTGAAGCTCTTCATAATGCTCTTGGCATCACCTTCCTTCAGGAAAGTCAGGCGTGCGGTGTCTTCGGAGCAGAAGAAGATGTCCACATAAGGCAGAATGGATTCGATGCATTCCTTCGCCTCAGCACCGGTCCACAGATTGCCGCGGAAGTTCACATCGAAGGAGATGATGGCTCCCTGCGCCTTGAAACGCTTGATCATCTCAATGGCAGTTGCTCTCAGCTCGGGGCTCAGCGCCAGTGTAATACCACTGGTATGGAAGCAACGGGTATCACTATACAGGCTGTCATCATAGTCCGCAACACTCAGTTTATTGATAGAAGTATTCTTACGGTCATAGACAATACGGGGTTTTCTCGGATAAGCGCCATTCTCATAATAGTACACACCCAGTCTCGCATCCTTATCATCGTCATATACCAGATAGTCATCGCTGACGCCGCAGAGACGTACACGGTTCTTAATATATACACCAAGGTCATTGGCCGGCAGCTTGGAGATGATACCGCAGCGCAATCCCAGCATTGCCGCACCGGTGATGGCATTCAGTTCTGCACCTCCGGCCTGCTTGCTGAAGCTGTCGCCTCTGGTGATACGTTCGTTATCGGGCGGTGATAATCTCAGCATGATCTCTCCCAGGGAGAGCAGGTCAAATTCCTTTTTCTCAGTCAGTTCCATAATATAAACTCCCATCTGCATTTTTGCCAAATGTTGTATCGGAATCTCTCCGGTATTCCTCACAGTGCGCCGTTGAAACCCCTTACATTTTCTCTTTACATTTGTACTATAACACAAATATATGGCGTCGGTAAAGGTGCCGGACATAAATTAAAAATTTAACGAAAATACTGAATTTGCCGTCAATATCTGCTATAATCAATCTGTATTATCATTCTAAGAATTGAGGTATTTTTATGCATTCAAAATTCCTTTCCGATAGTAACACTTTTTACAGACGTTATTGTCCGGTTCTGATTCTGTTACTGGGAGCACTTCTGCGTCTGTTATACCTGTCCCGGGTGCCCGGTGGCCTACATCAGGATGAGGCTTTTGTCCTGCTGAACTCCTATGACCTTTTACACGAAGGCCGGGATTCCGCAGGCTATGCATTCCCCATCTATATGTCCAGCTGGGGAGACGGGCAGAGTGCCATGTACTCCTGGCTTCTCACTCCTCTCCTACTGTTGAACAAAGGGATTCCCACTACTTTTCTCGGAAGGCTTCCTCAGGCACTGGTAGGTATTCTAACGCTTTGGTGCGTCTATTGTCTGGTAAAGGAAATGTTCGGCCACACTGCGGGTCTCTGGGCCTTATTCGCCTTAAGCGTCTGTCCCTGGCACATCATGGCCTGTCGTTGGGCATTGGATGCCAATATGGCCCCCGGTTTTCTCATGTTTGGTCTGTACTTTTTCGTACGGGGCATGAATGACAACCGTTATCTGTTGCTCTCGGCACTTTTTTACGGTCTCTCCCTCTATTGCTACGCAGTGATCTGGCCGATGCTTCCCATCCTGCTGGCTCTGCAGGTATGTTACGGGATCCGCTATCATAAAATCCATTGCAACCGTTACAGCGTTCTGTCTGTTCTGCTCCTGTTTGTCCTGGCATTACCGTTGCTTTTATTTGTCCTGGTCAATCAGGGACTGTTGCCGGAGATCGCCTTACCCTGGATCACTATTCCCAAAACACAGGGGTATCGCGGCGGAGAGATTGCTTTTTCCCTAAGTTCTGTTTATGCGAATTTCAAAAACACGGCGCATTTATTGTTATTGCAGGATACCGGAAGTCCCTATGATTTTCTGCCGCCCTGGGGTTTATTTTACGACATTGGCCGCCTTTTCATCCTGATCGGAATCGTCTGTATGCTGTACCGGCTGATTCGTTCTGTGCGGCAGCATGTGTTTTGCTGGGAATTCTTCCTGTTTGCCCAGCTGATGGGAGGTGGAATCACCTCGCTGCTGGTCACCGCCAGGATGCATCAGATCAATGATCTCTATATCCCGCTTGTCTTATGCGAGGCATATGGTATCTGGAAATGTTCCTGCTTCCTGAAGGGGAAGTCTCAATCTCTCGGCAGGATTTTTACAGGCTGCACCACTGCATTCTTCCTCATCTGTCTGGTTCTGTTCCAAAAGGACTATTATACCAAGTATGCGGAAACTACAAACGCTTATTTTTCCCAAGGTGTAGAAGACTGTGTTGCGTATTCGATGAAACAGTGCAAGACGCTCGGTCTGACTACGATCAGCGCGGAAAAGGCAACGCAATGGCCCAGACTGCTTCTGTATACACAAACATTGCCTTCCCAGTACTTGGCTACCGTTACCTATGATGTTGCCCCAGCTCCGGCCGCCTTTACCACCGCTGACGGAATCCGGGTCAATACGCGCATCAATTACGATACCATATCCACTGACAGTATTTATATTATTTACTACACAGAGGCCGATCTGTTCAAAGATAGCTTCACCCTGACACCTTTTTATGACTGGTATGTTGCTGTCCCTAAATAGCCTCCATGTAATCAAAATAGTCATCTTCGCTGGCAAATAAGATATATTCGTTCTCCACATATCCCATGTATCCGCTGGCTGTTACATATCCCTTCATCGTAAAATACCTCCTTATCAGAAGCCTTTTGTTTGCTGTTCTGATAAGAAGGTATCTTTTTTAATGTCCCATAAAAGTCTCTTAATTTTCCTGAGCCGGAATTTTTTCCAGCACCAGTTCTTTCATTTCTTCCAGTAATTCCTCTGTTTTCCCCATCAGGAGTTCCGCATCGGTCTCTACCAGTCCCGTTTTTTTGTATTTATAGGTAAAAAACGGATTGCCGTATGCGGTGAAGCTCATTTCCTCTCCATGCTTTTTCAGAAACGCGGGGATCTTCAGCGGGTCTATGGCTGCATCCGGTCGGAAATTAAAGGTAATCCGGCCGTTTTTGCCCTTGATCTCCGTCATATCCAGTGCGTGTGCCGCCATGCGGATCAGTGCGATCCGCAGCAGATTGTCCACTGCCTTGGGGATATTGCCAAAACGGTCTAACAGCTCATCCTTCATCTCATCCCGCTCTTTCAGCGTCTCAATGCCGGCGATGCGCTTATAAATATCCAGTTTCTGCGTTTCATTCACAATATATTCCGCCGGAATATATGCATCCACATCCAGGTCGATCACGGTGGTGAAATCCACCGTCGTATGGATTCCCTTCAGATTCTGCACCGCCTCATTCAACATTTTGCAGTAGAGGTCGTATCCTACGGCTTCCATGTGGCCATGTTGGCTCATCCCCAGCAGGTTCCCGGCCCCACGGATCTCCAGATCCCGCATGGCAATTTTGAAACCGCTGCCCAGATCTGTGAATTCCTTGATCGCCGCCAGCCGTTTCTCCGCTACTTCCTTTAACATTTTGTCCCGCTTGTACATCAGAAACGCATAGGCATTCCGGTTGGAGCGTCCCACGCGGCCTCTGAGCTGGTACAACTGGGACAGCCCCAGATTATCCGAGTCATGAATGATCATGGTGTTTACATTAGAGATATCCAGCCCGGTCTCTATAATAGTAGTGGACACCAGCACATCGATCTCTCCGTTGATGAAATCAAACATGATCCGTTCCAGTTCATGCTCCTTCATCTGTCCATGGGCATAGGCAACATTTGCTTCCGGCACCAGTTTCGCGATCTGTGCCGCAATATCCGCAATGTTATTCACACGGTTATAGACATAGTAGACCTGTCCGCCCCGGGCCATCTCCCGGACAATAGCCTCTCTGACCAGTTCATCGTTGTATTCGCAGACAAAAGTCTGGATCGGCAGCCTGTCGTTGGGAGCCTCCTCCAGCACGCTCATATCCCGGATACCGATGAGGCTCATGTGCAGGGTACGGGGAATCGGTGTTGCCGTCAGGGTCAGCACATCCACGTTCTCTTTTAGTTTCTTGATCTTCTCCTTATGAGCCACGCCAAAACGCTGCTCCTCATCGATGATCAAAAGTCCCAGATCCTTGAACTTCACATCCGCCGACAATACTCTGTGAGTACCAATGACGATATCCACCATTCCCTTTTCCAGATCTTTTACTGTCTTTTTGATCTCCGAAGGCGTGCGAAAACGGCTCATCAGGGCAATATTGACCGGGAAATCCTTCATTCGCTGCACAAAAGTGTTGTAATGCTGCTGTGCTAAAATGGTGGTAGGCACCAGATATACCACCTGTTTGCCCTCCTGTACTGCTTTGAAGGCAGCGCGGATCGCGATCTCTGTCTTACCATATCCCACATCTCCGCAAATCAGACGATCCATGATCCGATGGCTTTCCATATCGGCCTTGGTGTCCGCGATAGCACTCAGCTGATCCTCCGTCTCCTCGAAAGGAAACATTTCCTCAAACTCCCGCTGCCATACCGTGTCTTTTCCGAAGGCATAGCCCTCACTCTGCTGGCGCACCGCATACAGCTCCACGAGATCCTTTGCCACGGCGCTGACCGCACTGCGGACCTTGGTCTTGGTATGTTCCCATTCCTTGCCACCCAGCTTATTCAGCTTCGGCTTCTTCGCCGCATCGGCGGAGGCGTATTTCTGGATTACATCCAGTCCGGTAGCGAGAATATACAGATTGCCGCCGTCCCGGTACTCGATCTTCAGGTAGTCCTTGACAATGTTTTCCACCTCTACCTTTTCGATGCCTTTGTATATCCCCAATCCGTGGGTCTCATGCACCACATAATCACCGATCTTCAGGTCATTGAAATCGTTGATCTTCTGCCCCTGGTAGAGTTTTTTCTTTTTCTTCTTACGTTTCTCCGACCCGAAAATATCACTCTCGGACAGCACTACAAATTTCAGCCATGGGTATTCGAATCCTTTATTTACATGACCGTAATAGGTCAGGATCTCTCCGGGCTGTACTTCCCGCATGGGGTCTTCCGTATATACTGCCGTGAGTCCCGCACCGCCGTCTTCCGCATTCCGCAGATCCTCTGCCAGACGTCTTGCGCGGGTACGGGATCCTGACAGCAGCAGTACCCGATATCCGCTTTTTTTATATTTTTTCAGGTCTTTTACCAGGGATTCAAAGCTGTTGTTATAGGGGGCAATGTTGCGGGCTGCAATATCCACATGTTTTTCCGTCCGGAAATAGCCGTACTTGGTCTCCATGGTAGCCAGTGTCACCACGGCATTTTTCTCCAATGTGGCCGCCACCTGCTCTCCGCTGTAGAGAATATTCATCTGTCCCGGCAGCACATAGCCTTTTCTCGCACGCTGCTCCATGCTCTCCCGGAATTCCAGTTCTATAGCGTCAGCCTGCTCTTTCACCCGCGCCGGTTCATCAATATAGAAAACCAGAGATCGTCCCACCATATCCGCCAGCAGCTCCGGCATAGTCACCGTATTTTCATAAAAATATCGGATATATCCTTCCAGGTTCGCTTTGCTCTGGAATTCCAACAGCTGTTCCTTCAACTCGCTTACCTGGGTGGCGATCCTGTGGGCTTCCTCCGGCTGGTGGGCATCCCGGAAAATTTTCTCCTGTTTGGCGGCTTCCTTCTCCAGTCTGGCGATTCCCTTGCGAATCTGCTCCTCAGACAACACGAACTCCGTCGCCGGGTAGACCGTGATACTCTCCAGCTTCTCAATGGAACGCTGGCTTAAGATATCGAAGCTGCGGATGGATTCCACTTCATCCCCCCACAGTTCGATACGGTAGGGATTCTCCTCCGTCAGGTCAAAAATATCCACAATACCACCACGCACGGAGAATTGCCCTGGGCTTTCCACCTGATAGACTTTCTCGTACCCCATAGCTACCAACCGGGATGCCAGTTTACTCTCGTCCAGACTACCGCCCCGCTCGGTGTGGATGATGTCCTTCTCCTCCCACAGCACCTGGGGTGTCATCAGTGCCGCATAGGTGGTGACGATGGTGACAGGCTTGCCCTCCACGACTCTGCGCAGAGTCTTGATCCGCTCCTGCACCAGCTGATTACCGTGAATATCTGCCTGGAAAAAGATCAGGTCCTTCGCTGGATATAGCATGACATTTCTGTCATAAAAGCGGTATTCCTCGTAGATCTCCTTGGCTTTTAAGTCATTATAAGTAACGATGACCTTGTATTTCAGGCCATCGCTGAGTCCGTAGATCATGTGAAGTTTCTGTGAGTCCACGCATCCGGACAGGGCGATGGTTCCCTTTCCCTGTCTGACGCCTTTACGGATCTCATCATATTCCGCCAGTTCTTTCAATGGCGCAAGTAGTGCCTGCATTTTTTCACGCTTTCTTACTGTTAAAATGGTTCATAGCTGCGTCTGCGCTCTCGGTGATGATCATACGGATCGCTTCTGCAGCGGTCTTCGTCGCTTCATCCATGACAGTGCGTTCTTCCGAAGGGAAATGTCCCAGCACGTAGTCTGCCAGATCGAAGTTCTTTGGCTTCTCTCCCACGCCCATACGCACGCGGATAAAAGTATCATGCCCTAACATTTTGATGATATTCTTGAGGCCGTTATGGCCACCGGCGCTGCCTTTTTTGCGGATACGGAGCTGTCCCACATCCAGGCTGATGTCGTCAGAGATCACGATCAGCTCTGTCGTATCATCCACCTTATAATAGTCTACAATCTCCCGGATGCTCTCTCCGCTTAGATTCATGTAGGTCTGTGGCTTTGCCAGGATCACCTTCTGCCCTACCACGTAGCCCTTGCCGATCAGTGCCTTATGCTTGCTCTCCATGACAGCGATATTTTCTTCCTTTGCTAATCTGTCTATGACATCAAAACCGATATTATGTCTCGTATTTTCATATTCTTTGCCGGGATTCCCCAGCCCTGCGATAATATACATAGCTTTCTCCTTACTTTCATGCATTCCATACGCTATGTTATATTTTCGCATTTTTGCAGAAAAAAAGCAACCGCCCGACCAAGGATTGAGTTGCTTTTTTGATTTCGTCAATAAAACTCACCATTTACAAAAAATGGATGCAAATTGAGTCCAAATTGTACCAGCTCTTGACTTTTTCCGGATTATTGTTATACTAAAACAGTTGCACAGCCCATAAAAACAAGGTCTTAAAGGGCTCGCCGATTCCCGGCGTAAAATGAATCGAGTGTTCGTGACCTTCCACTCGTAAAACAAAACTAAAGGAGAAAACAAATGAACAAAAAAGTACTGTACCTCGTACACGGAGCGGTGATCGCTGCTCTCTATGTTGTGCTGACCATGTTAGCCAACGCTCTGGGACTGGCTAATTATGCCATTCAGGTCCGCTTCTCGGAAGCCCTGACGATTCTTCCCGTATTTACCCCTGCTGCCATACCGGGACTTTTCCTGGGATGTATCATCAGCAATACCATGACCGGCTGCATGCTGCTTGACATTATCTTCGGCAGCCTGGCAACGCTGATCGGTGCATTTGGCACTTATCTGCTGCGTGATAAGAACAAATGGCTGGCTCCTCTGCCTCCCATCATCGCCAACACCATCATCGTTCCTTTCGTGCTGGCTTATGTGTATCATTTAGAGGGTGGCATTCCTTATTTCATGCTGACCGTAGGCATCGGGGAAGTGATCTCCTGCGGCATCCTGGGCATGCTGCTTCGCACCGTGCTGCAGAAATATCGCAAATACATTTTTGACGTACAGAAATAAGCAATTTAATTCTCTGTTCTCATGTACGTGATGAAATGATTGCCATTCTCAGCAAACCACGCTGTGGCATCATTCATTCCCTTCTTATACAGCTTGCCGGTGGCAGGTTCCATAATGACCACATTGAATTCATTAAATCCTGTCACCAGCACTGCTTCCCCGTCCTCCAGGATCGCCAATACCGGGATATCCTGATTCACATAATACAGCACCGCATCCAGCGTACAGCCACTTAAATCCAGCACCTGTACTCCCGTCATATTTTCCGACAGGATCGTAGTAGCGGTCTTGCCCTGCGCCAGATCGTACTCGGTGTTACGGGTAATTCCGGCATGTCTGAGAATGTTATCCAGGCATACGGCCAAGCTGTTCTTCTGCTCCGTGACGCTCTCTTCCTTGATGGCCATGATCTGATTCCTGCTGACACGGTTTCCTTTGAGCCATACCGTAACTCCGCGGTCATTGGTCACAATGCCGGACGTGTCATAGGCTTCCTTCACCGCCGTGCCCGGAGCACTGTAGATACCGCATACGCCATACGCATTGCAAACATAATACCGGGGAACTTCACTGACCGCATCCAGTTCCAGCTCTCTGCCGCCCTCGAATACAACCTCCTTGGGGTTCAGCACCTTGATGGTCTTCGCATCAATGGAAGATTTCGTCTGAATCTGCACATAGCGCTCATAAATATCGATATTTGCCGTGACCACTTTATTCTGTCCGGCTTCTTCTTCCACATTGTTCATGATCTGGTCATCCAGGATCTCCTGGTAGCTGCCGTTCTCTGTCCGCTGCAGGCGGGACAGTGTGATCTGGTTGCTCTCGATCGTACATCCCACGACATAGATTCCTTCCTGCCCGTATTCTTTCAGGCTGGCACCGGAAGAATTACTGATACATACCTTATACATAGGATAGAAGATCTGTCCGGAATTCTCCGTGCGGATATCGCTCTCCCTTGCCACTCCGTAGATGATGTCCTCTCCCATAAAGCCAAGAGGACGGATGGCATCCCCATCCTCAGCCCGGATCACGGTCTGTTCTCCGGTATTCAGGTTCCGCACATTCAGTTGATCACTGTGATTGATATCGTCCCCTTCCTGCCATACGATGATCTCATGATTCTCCGATACCTGAAGACTGTCATCCTGCCGGATGCTTACCAGCTGCTCTGCGCTTCGGTTCTCCAGCTCCACATCATAGACACCGTTTTCGAGGAAAAAGTACAGATGCTGCTGCCTGTTCCGGTACAAAAGCTGGCCCATCTCGTCTTTCAGCACCGCATAACTCTTGGAATATGGAATATAGACCTCTTCCTCGATGGTGTTCAGCGAATTGTCGTAACTTAAGATCTGAATGCCGGTCTCGCCCTCATGTCTTCCGCGGTTCATGTAGCCGTATACGGCAAATTTTACATTGCCGCCCTCGTCCACATCGAGGATCTTGATACCGTGATGGTCATACAGCGTACGACAGTCCGCATTGTCCTTGTCATAGAAAGAGAAGATCACCGTGAGCCCATTGGTCACCGCGTTATAGCAAAGCAGCTGTCCCCTATCGGAAAATACCACGGTATTTCCATCGGTGCTCTCCACCATGTCCACATTTTCATCAGTGATCCCCAGGAGAATCTTATCATTGGCATACATCCGCCCGGTATCCGGGATCTGCGTCATGGTCCGCTCATAATCCAGCAGATACATTCTCTCCGAGGTATATCTGACGCGATAGTATTCTTCCACGCTATAATATATCTTATTTTTCCCCTCACCGGTAGACACTACAAAATCCATCAGCAGGGAAGCAATGTTCCCATTCACCTGTACCAGGCGCAGGGAAGCTGCTCCCTCCTGGGCAGGCTCCAGGTTCCCCCAGGTAATCTGTTGGAAATTGCTGTGGATGTTCACTTTGTGAAAAGTACCGTTATCCGTCAGTTTCGAATTCGGTTCCAGGTATTTAGTCAGTTCCTTTGCCGCTTCTTTGTCATACAGTTTCCCATGGAAATCCGATGCGAACTCCAGGATCTCTGCGATATGCAGGTCGTCGTTCCACAGAATCGTCGTATAATAGTAGACCTTCTGTTCCCCTTCCAATTCCAGGATCAGGGTCAGGCTGTACTGTGTATTGGTATCGATCAGGTCTTTTAAAGTCAGCGTGACCGGAAAGCTTTTACCTCCCGCCTTCCATCCGGTGACTTCTCCGTTCTCTATAAGTCGGGAACCGTCAATGCTGCGGACTTCCATGGAAATTCCCGTGATTTCTCTGCCATAGGTATCCACGGTAAAATTTGCCTGTCTGCCCGCTCCCAGCATAGTCACGGTATCCTTCTGGTATGCTACATCCATTTCCACCGTGCTGCCATGCAGCTCGTTGCATGCCACACCGCCGCTCTCCATGGTGATCACGGGAAGTGTCGCCGGAGCCATTTCCATGGTCATGTTATTATGTCCCTGATTCATAATGCCGCCGATGATAAACGCTGACGCTATAAACACCACAACGCACACGGCAATTTTAATAATCGTTTTCTTCATGCTTTTTCTTACGGGTCATTTCCCGCCTTCTATCTATTTATTTTGCAACAGTTTTTCCAATGTCGGTGCTACATGCAAAAGCTCCGTCACAGAACTGATATCATTCTTTTTGGATATACCGGAACTGCTTTGAGGACGCATGCCGTTCTTTTTCATCGCACGGATCAACAGGTTCTTAGGTGTATGTTCCATGTCAATGAATTCCAGTATCTGTGTCTCGTACCCCTGCTGTTCCAGGAGATTCGCTCTGAGGGCATCTGTAAGCAGTGCCGCGATACGTTCCTTGATGATCCCATATTTCAATACCGGCTTCAGAGAATCACACTGAATCTGTCTGTTCAGTTCGTGCTGACAGCAGGGTACCGCCAGAATGACTCTGGCTCCCCATTTTACCGCTTTGTCCAGGGCATAATCCGTTGCCAGGTCACAGGCATGCAGTGTCACCACCATATCCGCCACATCCGTTCCCTCATAGGTGCTGATGTCTCCCCGTTCAAATTTTAATCTGTCATAGCCCAGCTTCTCCGCCAGTTCATTGCAATGTTTGATCACATCGGTCTTCAGATCCAGTCCGGTCACCTGAATATCTCTATGCTGTAATTCGTGCAGATAGTAATACATGGCAAAAGTAAGATAAGATTTGCCGCAGCCGAAATCAATGATCCGGATCGTCCGGTCTGTCGGCAGTTCATTGATCACATCCTCGATAAATTCCAGATAGCGGTTGATCTGGCGGAACTTATCGAATCTCGCCTTCGTCACACGGCCGTCCGGCGTCTGCACACCCAGTCCCACCAGAAAATCCACAGGCTTTCCTTCCTCTAAGATATAATGCTTGGTACGGTTATGCGAAAGTGCCTGCAGATTCTCCTGTTCGGGAGCGGTACTTTTCCCCGCTTTTGATGCACCGTTATTTTTCACCTTCAGAGTCAGTTTTCCTTTTTTACTGACTAACACCGTAGCCTGTAAGCTTTTTGCCGTAAATTCTCCCTGCCGGAACTGTTCCTGCAATGCGGCACAGATTCCGTCCGTCATCTGCGCCGCTGTATAATTCTCATGAAATACCTGCGTTCCTTTGTATCTCGTCTCCTGAAACAATAATTCGTCCCGGATCAATACCGGTCGGATCTTTACTTTCTGTATCTGTTCCGGATTACGACTGTTGCTTAGAATGATCTGTTGCAGATCTTTATTCAAAATTTTCTGTAAAAGTATTCTCAATTCTTCCATAGTTTATCCTGCTTCCATACGCTTCATGCCTGATGAATTCACAGTGTTCATTGTAACATAAATGCTTCCTCTTTGCTATAAAAATGCAATCATTCCGCGTTTTCCGCCGTGTCTTCTCTTGTAGATCTCATCACACACCAGTACCTGGATCAGATCTCCGGAGACTTTTCCCGATTCCCGCTCCAGGATCTTACCAATCGTATCTGCGATCCGGTAGAGGCTGAAACGGTCCGGATATTCGTCATAGATCATACTTCCCTCGTAATCGTATTTGTCCAATATTTCCGCAATCCTGCGCTGACAGCGTCTGACTTCTCCGGGATAGGTCTGCTGCAGATATTCCAAGTCACTTAATAGCTCTTTTTCATCCATTCTTCCGGGATATCCGGGCAATGTCATAAAAAATGGGCGTGATACCATAGTTTTTCGCCTCGTGCTTTTTTATAGCATATGCGCAGAATAAAAAATAGGTGCCGCGATTCTTATCGCAGCACCTCAATTCTTGCCATTGCTCTCTGCAATGCCGTCTCTGCCCTGGCAATATCCGTCTCCGGCGTCTTGCTACGCAGTCTCTCTTCCGCACGGTGCAATGCTGCCTCCGCACGGTTCTCATCGATCTCATTGGGCCATTCGATGATCTCTGCCAGAATGATAACTCCCTCGGGAAGGATCTCGGCGAATCCGGAATGCAGTGCTGCCTCCTTCTCTCCGTCCTTCTCCGTAATATGCAGGATACCCGGCTTCACGATCACCGTCAGGGGAATGTGTCCCGGAAGGACACCGATCTGTCCTTCCGTGGTATTGAATTCTACCATATCCACAGTTCCCTCATAGAATACTCTTTCCGGGGTTATGATACGAAGTTGAAAATCTTTATCTGCCATATCTGAACTCCCCTCTCATGCTATGCATGAACCTTTGCCAGTACATCATCGATGCTTCCGGCATTCAGGAAGTAGCTCTCCGGAATATCATCATGCTTGCCATCCAGGATCTCACGGAATCCGCGGATGGTCTCGCTGATCGGTACGTATTTTCCTTCCAGACCGGTGAACTGTCCTGCCACGAAGAAGGGCTGGGACAGGAATCTCTGGATCTTACGGGCACGGGATACGACCAGCTTGTCTTCCTCGGACAATTCGTCCATACCGAGGATGGCGATAATATCCTGTAATTCCTTATATCTCTGCAGGATCTCCTGTACACCGCGGGCGGTCTCATAATGCTCCTTACCTACGATTCTGGGATCCAGGATACGGGATGTGGACTCCAGAGGATCTACTGCGGGATAGATTCCCAGTTCTACGATAGAACGGGACAGAACCGTGGTGGCATCCAGATGTGCGAATGTGGTCGCAGGTGCCGGGTCTGTCAGGTCATCCGCAGGCACATAGACTGCCTGTACGGAAGTAATGGATCCGTTCTTGGTGGATGTGATACGCTCCTGCAGCGCACCCATCTCTGTCTGTAAGGTAGGCTGGTATCCTACTGCGGAAGGCATACGGCCTAACAGTGCGGATACCTCACTACCTGCCTGCACAAAACGGAAGATGTTATCAATGAACAGCAGCACATTCTGATGCTCTTCATCACGGAAATACTCTGCCATGGTCAGTCCTGTCTCGGCGACACGCATACGTGCTCCGGGGGGCTCATTCATCTGACCGAAGACTAGCGCGGTCTTCTCTAATACTCCGGACTCCTTCATCTCACTCCACAGATCATTACCCTCACGGGAACGCTCGCCGACACCGGTGAAAATAGAATAGCCACCGTGCTCCGTAGCAATATTTCGGATCAGCTCCTGGATCAGCACAGTCTTGCCGACACCGGCACCACCGAACAGACCGATCTTACCACCCTTTGCATAGGGTGCCAGCAGATCGATAACTTTAATACCGGTCTCCAGCATCTCTACGACCGGGCTCTGCTCTTCGAAGGAAGGCGGATCTCTGTGGATGACCCAATGCTCCTCTCCCTCCAGGGATTCTCCACCATCGATGGTCTCTCCCAATACGTTGAACAATCTTCCCAGTGTCTTTTTACCTACCGGAACCTGGATTCCTTTACCGGTAGCAATAACATCCATATCCTTGCAGAGTCCTTCACTGGCACCTAACATAATACAGCGGACGGTATTGTTGCCGATATGCTGTGCCACTTCCATGACCAGACGTTTACCTTCGCTGTATACTTCCAGAGCATCCTTGATAAAAGGAAGGTCATTGTTCTCGAACTCTACGTCTACAACAGGTCCCATGACCTGAACGATCTTACCATGATTTTTTTCACTTACGTTACTCAATTGCTCAGGACCTCCTTTCTTGCCTTTTTCTTCTTTTTCTGAGCCTTGGCACCGGCAATGACCTCAGTGATCTCCTGTGTGATCATAGCCTGCCGTACCCGGTTGTACTGAATGGACAGATCATGGATCATGGCTGATGCATTTTTATTTGCAGCCTCCATGGCCATCATTCTGGCGTTCTGTTCACTGCAGAACGATTCTACCAATGCGCCGTATACATATCCCATGACAAAATCGGGAACAATGTTATCAAGCACCGCCTTCGGGGACGGTGTCATGACAAGCGGCTCCTGATACATACTCAGATCCTGTCCGTCTTTGGTAATAAACCGTTCTTTTATGATAGGTAACAGACGCATCATCTGCGGTTCGGTTGTCACGCTGTTTACCATATTGGTATAAATAATATATACCTCATCCAGCTGCTCTGCCTGAAACTGCTCCAGGATCGTCTCCGTAATGATCCGGGCACGATGCAGGGTCGGGTTCTGTGCAGTATAATGAAACTGCTCTGCCACCTCGATGCCTCTGTGTCCGAAATACTGACGTCCCAGCTCACCCACGACAAACAGCTTATATTTTCCTGTCTGTCCGGCTTTCTGCATCTGCTCTTCCGCCATCTTCAGTACATTATGGTTATAGGCTCCGGCCAGTCCCTTATCTGCGGTGACTACTACCAATCCCGTAGTCTTCTCCCCGGCCGGTTTGTCCTTACGCTCATCGAAGTACTTATTGTCGATCTCCGGTAAGTGACGGACGATTCTGCTGACCATAGTCTGCAGAGTATAGAAGTAAGGCTCCGTCTCTTCCAGATTCTTCTTGGCTTTCCGAAGCTTTGTGGAAGAGATCATATACATGGCATTGGTGATCTTCATAGTATCCTGAATGCTTTTCATACGACTTTGTATTTCTCGCGTATTTGCCATGTTAACCTCCTATATTACTATCACTGTTTGCAAATATTATTTTTGCAAAAATTCCTTTTTAAATTCCTCAGCCGCATCGCAGATCTGCTTATTCAGCTCATCATCCAGCGCCTTGGTGGTCTCTAACTGACGAACGATGTCACTGTGCTGCTCCTTCATGTAACTTAAGAACTGCATCTGGAAATCCTTCACATGATCTACAGGCACGTCCAGCATTACTCTGCTGTTGGCTGCACACAGGGTCATAACCTGTTCTGCCATGCTTAAAGGTCTGCACAGAGGCTGCTTTAACAGCTCCATCAATACATGACCGTGCTGTAACTGCTCCTTGGTGGCATTGTCCAGATCGGATGCAAACTGTGTGAACACTTCCATCTCACGGAACTGTGCCAGGTCGATACGGATACTTCCGGCTGCCTTCTTCATTGCCTTGGTCTGTGCGGCACCGCCGACACGGGATACAGACAGACCTACATTGACTGCGGGTCTCATACCGGAGAAGAACAGATCACTCTCCAGGAAAATCTGACCGTCCGTGATGGAGATAACGTTGGTCGGAATGTATGCGGATACATCGCCTGCCTGAGTCTCGATGATCGGCAGTGCGGTAATGGAACCGCCGCCCTTGTCTGCGCTCAGTCTTGCGGAACGCTCCAGCAGTCTGGAATGTAAATAGAATACGTCTCCGGGATATGCCTCACGTCCGGGAGAACGCTCCAGTAACAGGGACAGTGCACGGTAAGCTACCGCATGCTTGGACAGATCATCATATACGATGAGGACATCCTTGCCCTGATACATGAAATACTCA
>OIZO01000770.1_pt1 | contig 19505 bp, 25 predicted proteins | sample 1588551 | NCBI WGS metagenome assembly OIZO01 (sample SAMN03283271) | human gut metagenome | biome: human-associated habitat; material: feces | host: Homo sapiens | place: Peru | collected 2012 | reverse complement strand
GCCACTCATCCGTTTCTCCATCTGTCCAAACACTGTTATATCCAGAGCGTTCAAACTCTGGTGCAAGAATTTCCGGATTATAAATAATCTGATCACCATCCAGAATAATCGCATTTTCAATGTAATCTCTTGCCACGTAAAGCGATGCAATGTTATTGCAGGTAATAGCTGATGTGCTCGTTCTAAATCAATCAAGTTATATTGCGATGAATCAACACACTCAAGAATTTCATTAATCTGGTCTTCTGCTATGAATCTTTTCAGACCGGCTTTCGTTTCCTGCCTTTCTTTTTCGTTCATTGCTTTCCACAATGCAGTCAGCCGTTGCTTACTACCATCAGAAAAGACTTTCTTCAGTATTTTTTTTACTAAGACATATGTAAATTCAGTTTGTGGTTTTGGTATATAAAAATTTTTGTACATTCTCTTGCCATCTAAGAGTTCTTGTACTGAAATTATCGTTGCTGATGACCAGCACCGGACGGTTTCCGCTCTGCACCGAAGTGCCATAATGGTTTCCCAATTCTGCAAACCAGATTTCATACTGCTTCGGCATCTTTGTTGCCGGCCACTGATCTGCTGGCAACTCGTAAAACTGAGGTTCTTTCGATGTCAGCTTACAGGATGCCTCTGATCTGCGGTGCGGCTTCGTTTTTCCACGCTGGTTGATGTATTTATTGACATGGATCTTGCGGCCGCGCTCTATCGGCCGGGCATTACTTTTCTTTCGTCCCATCAGGATATCACCTCCATGTTGATAGCAAAAGGGCCGCCCAAGTTCACACTTTTAGGCGGCACAAAATGTAAAAAGGCATAAAAAATACCGGACAGCATCTTCTGCTCCCGTACTTTCCATGCCTTCGTTTCTCCTATTTTCCTAGTTTAAAGTATAGCAAAAAGCCAATGTACGGTTAAGAGAGAATTTGGCTCAAAGTGGCTCACTTAGCTTCAAACTGGCTCATTTTTATAAATATTTTTCTCCAGTTCTTCCAAGCGACTTTGAAGCGGAACCAAACGGCAAGAAAGTTCAGCAAGACCTTTCTTTTTGTACCGGGTTGCTGTAGACCGGCTCATATAAATTCCTGCCTTTTTGTCCACCAGAACCGCTTTCATCGTTGCGCCTTCCAGACAATTCTGTTTCAAAACCAGCCTTGCCTTTTCTTCCTTCACTTTGGACACTGTGGCATTCACCAGTTTCATCCAGCTTCGGGCGGATTCATATTTTTCCAGTTCCTCTGCTGCCTCACGTTCGTACATTTCTTTTTCGCTTGGATACTTTGATTCCGCCATCAGTGCAAGGCTCTGTTTCCATGCAGCTTCCGCTTCTTCAGCCAGCATTTTGATTTCCCGATACTTTCCGCAGACTTCTGCTGTGTACCGGAGCATTTCCTCTGTTGCTTCTCGCTCCATATTCCACCTCACCTTTTCTGATACCGGCAAATTGTGTCGGCTATTCCAACAAGGGCATTTTTCTTTTCCCGGACTACCGTTCGCCGGGTCAAGTTATTTCCATCCGCCCCTGTGATCTCCGTCTGTTTCTTTCCCTCCACAAACAGCTGCTCTGCCACAAGCCGGGTCTGGCCCCGGAGACTGCGAAGCCCGACCTCAAATAGTTCGATCTGCTCACAGACTTCATAGTATGGCTCCAGAAACTGCTCCGTGCGCTGAGTCTGTACCTCACGGTTCATAGACGCCAGTACCTTATCGCAGTTGAGGACGGTACGCTCCACCGGATTCGACAATCCGCTGGTCTGCACATGCTCGGATTCCTCGTGTGCGCCCTGCGACAGCTTATAGACAATTTCCTCCTTGGTGTAAAACCATGACTTGGAATCCTCGTAGCCTTCCATCCGGGCCATTGCTTCTGCCAGAATGTCACGGGCAATCGCCTGTGTCGCATTCTCCACCAGCCGGCCGGAGTAGGTTTCCTGTCTGGCCCATTTGTGATTCTGACCCACGCCTTCATAGGTCAGGCTCATCCTTCCGAAGCGGTTCGGCTGCAATCTCGGCTTCAGGTGTGGTTAGTCATAACTAATTTCAAGGCAAAAGAAAAGCAGTCGCATAGCACACACTACGCGACTGCTCGAAAATCATTATTCTATTCTGCCAAACAGGAAACTTTATAAGTTTCTGTTCTCTAATGGGCTTTACAAGCCCATTATAACATATGTGTCAAGGAGCTTCAAGATACAATTTGTAAACAAAGATTTTCCAGTTCTTCTTTTGTGAGATTTTGATATCCTTCAACTACTTCAGCCGTTACTTCTTCTTGAAGTCCCGAAACATATTCGCCCAATTCTTCAAGAAAGACCACATTAATTCTCTTCAAACTGATTTTTCGGAACTTGGGCCAAAGTAAATCGCAAATAGCACCGATCTCATCCTTGATTGCATCGCCTTGCTCGTTCATGCAATCAATCAATGCAAGGAGCATACCGTTTTGTGATTTTCCCTTTTGGTTGGTAAAGAACTCTGCGAAAAACATTCCAATATCCCCTGCTACCATATCAGTGCTTACAATTTTCTGAAGATATTCACTCAAATCAGCAGCAGTATAAGTATAGGGCATAATTCGATTCTTTTTGCAGATTTTCAGACTGATCGTCTGCGCAACAAATTCTTTCCATACATAATAGCCAAGTTGCACATTCTGATTCCCACATTGTCCAAGCTGGCAATCCATCGGTAATTTTCTATCCTTTGCTTCCAGCCAATGACAGTATGCATGTGTCAATTCATGCAGAAATGCCTCCATAAGAAGACTGGGGTGAGCAAGCAGTTCTGTTTTTAGAATAACGGCTTGCCCGAACTCTCCCCAAGTAAATTCTCCTTGAATTGATCCGAGATCATCATGTTCCAATGCACTTTGTACCCGTTCTCGTTTACTTGATGCTTCGCCGCATAATTGTGCAATCTCACTCCTTCTGTGAATCCAATCCTCTTCAGATGCGAATTCCACTTTTACAGACTCCAAGATTTCATAGGAATCCGGGAATTCTTCAAGAAACATCTGCTTGCCTTTAGCAATCCATTCCTGAGCACTAATTTTCATTCCAGTTATACCTTTCTACATTATCTCTTGATAATGTACTCTCTTTCTGGAATGGATGCTTTCTTTATGATTTCACCCCTTTTGTTCGCTATTATGCAGAAAGGTACTTTTTATATTTACATTATACCACGAATGCCCGTTTTTCAAAGGGCAAAATTACCGCTTTAAAAATAAAACATTCTCTGGCCTTCCATCTTTTATCCATTCATGCCAGTCTGACATATAATCAGTTAGTCCACCGCTTACCGTCTTCAAGAACTTTTTCTTCTGACTATCTGTATAACGGAATCCATCTTTCTTGAAGTATGTTCTACTGTCCGATGACAGCCATTCTCCAGACGGATTCAGTTTAATGTATGCTGCGGCAGAATCAATTCTTGCTTTAGAATGTAGGGATACACTGCTTATGGAGCACCCGAAGCAATGTGATCTTTTCAAAATCCGTAAAAGTTCCAATTGCCTCATTGACTTCTTCGTCTTCTGCTGCTCCCCAATACTGAACTGTCTTTTTTAGAAATGCGTTTATTATTTCTTCTTGGTGCACATTCTTCATATCTGCTACAATTGTTGGGTCATTACAAATTATTTTGTGCAGCCCTCTTAAGACAGTGTCCATTTGAGGCGGCGTAAAACATGCTATTGCAGCCATCAATTCATCGTCATCCTTTGCCATCAAATAGAACTCCATCTTTTGTGAAAACTGCATTGCTCTACTTTCTTCAGAAAGTGCTTTCTTATACCGAGTATATATTTCCTGAGCAGGCGTTCCTTTAAGATATCTGCTCCAGATATTCATAAAATCAGCTTTTTTATGCATTTGATTGTCTCCACCTCATTGAATCCCTTATATGCACTCAAAGTCCACTTAAATCCACTTCGTAAGTCAATCCTTCGGAGAGTTGCTCCTGCTTAAAGAAAATCGCCATATACCAGGGAAGATATAGAATTCCATCTTCCACCTGAACATTATCTTTGCAGAAAACAATTGCCTGCTTCGCTTTCCATTCTTCTACGGCCAAAACTTTATCCAGTGCAGCATGCTTCTTGTAGTCATTGCCAGACTTGATTTCCACCAAATCAATAGCAGTGCCTTCCTGCATCACAAAGTCCAACTCACCATATCTCTTTGTGTCAAAATAATGCAAGGAGAAGCCATTTGCAACAAACATCTGGGACATTACATTTTCCAGAATGCTACCCATATTTACACTTAAATCGCCTTGCAAAATGCTGAATTGGATATTATCCATTGAAAGAGCGCAAAGTAACCCCGTGTCACCTGCATACAATTTGAAAAAGCTACGCTTTTCATTTAACTTCAAGGCTGCCTTAGGTTCTTCTATATTGTAACAAGGATTTGCGACACCTGCATCGACCAGCCAGTTAAAACTGTCTTCATATCGATCAAGGCGTGCGCTTGCCTTTAGACTACTCACTGTAAAGCGTCGATTCTTTTCGTTCAACTGAGAGGGAATCGAATCAAAAATTGCTCTGATTTTTGGTCTGTCATTTTCCGCCGCGTACTTAGAAATATCCTGTCTGTACAAGTCAAGAATTTCATTTTGATCTCTAAGTACCCGTCCTATATCATGTGTTTGGACATAGGTCTGAACTACTTTCGGCATTCCACCAACAATAATATAGGAATAGAATAACTTTCTCAGTGTCGTATGAATGACATCAGAGACAGGCGTTCTTGCATTGTATGCCTCTCGCATTGTATCAATTGTTGTCCGCTGAACTCCGTTTGCAAGAATAAATTCTTCAAAGTCCATTGGGTACATTGTATACAATTCCTCGAATCCAACCGGTAATGAACGAACCACTTTATTCTTCACACCCAAAAGTGAACCCGTCTCAATGTAGTCAAACCGTCCATCCTCAACCAAAAACTTGATTGCAGTTCTGGCATTGGGGCATTCCTGTATCTCGTCAAATAAAATCAGCGTATTGCCCGGAATCAATGGTTTCCGTGCCAGTGCCGACAGCCCTTCAATAATGGTATTCGCATCGAGATTTCCATCGAACACACTTCTTGCATCCGTATCTGAGACGAAATTGAATTCAATAAAGCATTTATACTCATTTTTTCCAAATTCACGCACTACTGTGGTCTTTCCAATTTGTCGCGCGCCTTGAATACAAAGGGCGGTCCGACTCTTTTGATGTTTCCACATTTTTAGTTTGTCATAGGCCTTTCGATACAGCATATACGCTCCTCCTTATCCGTGCTCTCACCAATATCTTACCATATCACGGCCCAATTATCAACGGCTTTGCAACAAAATTCTTGCGTTTTTGGATAGTGTTTGCGACAGTTTTCCGGCTTTTTGAAGTGTTGTCTGCGACAAAATTTCTGCATTTTCACATGCAGTTTGCGACAAAATTCCGACTTTCCCATCACTTGTTGAACCGTCTTTGGTCACACTCCACCCACTCTTCCAGCGTGAGCGGCGTGTAATCCGAATACATGCAGAAGCAGTTGATCATCTGGCACGGCACCGGCAGTTCTTCTTTCTGATGGGCACTTTTCCGCATCGTGGCTCTAGTTTCCCTGCAAAATCTGTCCACCAGCTCCTGGTCTGGGGTTTTATGAATATGCCCGTGCAGCATATAAGTCAACGGCGTTCCATCCGGCCCACGCCGGAACTGACCGTTATAGCAGAAAACTGGATAGTGCATTAGCACAATTTTTCGCTTATTGTCATGGATTTCCGCATAATCCTTGACCCACTCAAACCGGGATACGTCAAAATTCTTGTCCCTTAAGTACCTCTCATCGTGATTTCCTCGAATCAAGCAGAGCCGTCCCTTCAGCCGACACAGTATTTCGTTGGTTTCCTTTCCGTTGCCAAGAGACAGGTCGCCAAGGATCACCACTTCATCCCGTGCGTGTACTTTTTTGTTCCACTTTTCTATCATTACCTCATTCATCTGCTCCACAGATTCAAAATCACGGTTATCCATTTCTGTGAGCAGATTTTTATGATAAAAGTGGCAGTCTGCTATGTAGTATCTCATGCCTGCCTCCAACTATTATAACAGCCCTTGTTTCGTCATAAGCGAAATTTCCGTTTTACGATTTCGTTTTCATTTCGTTTGAAACGAAATTTTCTAAAAGTTTATTATACGGAGAAAGGCGCACCGTCCGGTACGCCGCATCTCCTGGCTTTTACGCAGCGTTCCCCTGCACTCGTGCGGGTTTTAGGTCTCCGCACCGACCATATGCAACAGCTCACATGCCGCCAAGAACCTGCTGGAACACACGATACCACCTGTCATAATATAGTTGCTCCTCGATGCTGTCCAACCACTGCTCGGTCGACTTATCCACCATGCTCTGGTCGATCATCGGCAAAAATACTTCTGTCGGCTCGTATTTTAATGGTGCTGTATGGGTCAGAACCACATCAACTTCCCAGTCCATCCCCTCCAGCTTTTCTTCCACCTGACGTTTAATCTCATCTGACGGCTGTTCATCCGGCCACCATGCAAAACCGCGCAGCAGGCGATAATTCTTGTCCACACTGTACGCACCGCCGACTACTAAAGTGCGCATGCCGTTTAAGTTATACAGCTCTGCGTCTTTGGCAAACAGGATATGCGGATAGTCGTCTTCCATGTAAACCTTGCCGCCGTTCCAGTCTGCTTCATGGTATGTCGGAATCGTCTGCGGCCGCATTTCATGATTGCCATGGATCGCAAAAATCGTAATGGGCAGCGATTCCAGATACTTTTTCTTCCGCTTGTCCTGTTCGGGGTCATAATAGTTGATACCTGCATCGCCCAGAATGATCAGAACATCGTCTTTGCTGGTCTGCATTTTTTTGCAGAACCGCGCTACATTTCGGAAATCTCCGTGGGTATCTCCTGTGATATAAATCATGTGCTCACCGCCTTGCAATTTTGTATTTTTACCTATATAATAGTGGGGACAGGACTCCCCACACCTCTCGTTTTCGATGTGTCCCATGGGGAGACATTTTTATTTATGGCTAAGTGTTTTTACCTTCCCGATCCATAACAGCCTGCAAATAGTTTGGTATCGCTTCTTCCAGTGTTGCACCATAGCTTTGCAGTCGTTTTTCCAGATCACACTTTTTCTGCTCGGACATCCGGAAACTGTAAATGTAATTATTCTGCTCTGGATCGTATTGGATATCTAACAGCATATCACTCATGACTGTTTTCTCCCTTACAGAAGTTTGCATTCTGTTTCTGGCTGCCAGATGGCTTTTGCAGCAACTCGCTCTGGGTTTTCATCGTCGGACAAATGCACGGCATCCATAATTTCGTACTGCATAATCCGTTCAACATAGGAAGTCGACCTGTTCTGCGGCACGATGCCGATCATATCAGTTTCTTCAAAGCGCGCGGCCATTTTCAGTCCATCGTAGATTTTTACTGGAAGGCCTGCCTTGCGCATGGCAAGGTAACTGTGGATCGTATCCTTACTGCGGCGAAAAGTGCTGCCGGAGAGTCCGTAATAAAATCCGCTTGGTGATTTCATCACCTGCAGGTGCATGCTGTATTCAACGGAGCTGGACGGCAGGATTTCCCACGGGTGATGCCCATTAAATTCATAGTAAGGGCCTTTTTGATTCCTCCACTCTGCAAATGCAGCGGCATCATCTAATGGCACATTGGACAGCCCATCATCCCTGCCGTCTGCGAACATATAATACAATTCTTTGGGCGTAGTACCGTTATAATACAGGTGCTCATCTTTTGAATCCTTGAATGGGAAACGCACGTGCTGTTCCATCCGAACGGTTTTGTAGCACACTGCGCAGGCTTCATAAAAATCACGAGCTGTCATGTGCTGCTGACAGTTCTCTGGAATATAATCCGTCGAGAACTCATCCTTGCAGCGCAAAAATTCTTCAATCTGCCAATCCTTAAATGCGCCGCGGTAATCTGCACGGTCTTCCTGGTAAATATCCCAATAGTCCTTCCGGGAGATCACACCGTATTTGTAATCGTCCGGCAGTTTTTCTTGAATTTCAGCATTGTATGTACCAGCGCGCAGCTTATCGAGAACACCAGTCACCATCTGAATCAGCCAGTCAATCAGTTCGATTGCATTGAACGGATTTTCGTCCTCATTGGGATCATTGATGCTCAGGACGGGTTTTCCATTCAGAAACACGCCAAAGAACTCCCCTTTTCGGCAATCCGTGTGACGTACCGATACAAACCTGTACCAGTATTCTTCTTTCGGATATTGCTCCTGCATAGCTTCCGCAAGTTCTTCTTCGGTAGCATCTTCGTCGTAATACGGTTGAAAATCCTCGACGCTGCCGCGCTCTGCTGTTATCCAGAATTCACGGCGGTTATCCCGACCGACAAGGGCAATCTGGTCGGTCAGGTGGAATAAGTGCGTCAAGGCGTGCTGGCTCTTTTCATCCAAAGTTCGCGGTGTCCAACTGCATCTACACATGACACCGATCCAGTAGTCCACATCAAATACGTTCATCCGTCAGCCTTCTTTCCCTGCAACGTCATATTCTTTCCGTAAAGTGCTGCCGCGCATCTTCTACTGGAATCCAACCATTTTCCTCGCCAGCTGTCCGCCCTATTGCCAGATCATCCATGAGAAGCTGCCGGGATTGCTCCTCAATGATATCTCCTAGCTCTTGGATTCGGTCTGCCAGATAGCAGCATAAATTTCGTAAGAAATGCTCGTCTTTGTCTGCCAGCAGTACGGTGCGTTCTTCTTTTGTCAAATCCGTAAAACACACCGACTGCCCCACGCCGTCCCGCACAATACGGAAATAGCAGCCATCAAGTTCTCGGTTCATGTTCAATCAACTCCTTAGTTTCCGGCAAACCGCATTTTTCTGCGATTCTATCATACAGCTGCGCACTCATAGCCACGCAGTCATCTCCAGATCCTGTACGAATAATCACGGGATTTCCGTATTTACGAAAGAAATCTTCGTCTTCGATATGCTCAACAAATTCTTCCTGTGTCATATTGGGCAAGTACATATATTTATCCATTTTCTCCTCCATCTACAGTGCTTTGCTTTTCTTTGTCCTGTGCCACCCATTGCTGTGCATGCTCAATGTGCCAGTTAGCGATTGCCTCGTCCAGATCATACTCTTTTACAATTATTTTGTGCAGTATATCTGCTTGTCCACCGGCTAGTAAAAAGCCTTCTGCGAAATTCATCGCACCAATTTCGTTATAGCCTGACATACTATTTGCCTCTTTTTCTGTATCATCAGCATCAGAAAATCAACTTTACATTACAAATAGTCCCGAATCGACTTGTTTTCGCTTCTAATTTTTCTCAGTTCTGCTATCAAATCTTCAACGCTTTCATCTCTTATCACACAATCCTTATATTTAACTTTCAACAGAGTTTCTACATAGATAGACCATCGTCCCTGCCGTCTGCGAACATATAATACAGTTCTTTTGGCGTAGTACCGTTATAACGCAGGTGTTCCTCCTTGGAATCCTTGAAGGGGAAATGCGCGCGCTGTTCCATCCGAACGGCCTTATAGCATACTGCGCAGGCTTCATAAAAGTCACGGGCTGTCATGTGTTGCAGGCAGTTTTCTGGTATATAATTTTCCGAAAACTCATCCTTACATCGCAGAAAGTCCTCAATTTGCCACTCTTTAAATGCGCCGCGATAATCTGCACGGTCTTCCAGGTAGATATCCCAGTAATCCTTCCGGGAGATTACGCCGTATTTATAATCATCCGGCAGGTTTTTCTGGATTTCAGCATTGTATGTACCGGCGCGCAGCCTATCCAGAACATCACTTGCCATTTGAATTAACCACTCTATCAGTTCAACTGCATGGAACGGATTTTTATCCTCATTGGGATCATTGATGTTCAAAACCGGTTTCCCGTTCAGAAACACACCAAAGAATTCCCCCTTTCGGCAACCTGTGTGATGCATGGATACAAACTTATACCAATATTCCTCTTCTGGATACTGTTCCTGCATAGCTTCTGCTAGTTCTTCTTCTGTGGCATCTTCATCGTAATGCTGCCGAAAATCTTCTATACTGCCACGCTTTGCTTTTATCCAGAACTCACGGCGGTTATCTCGACCAACAGGTGCAATCTGATCAGTCAGGTGGAATAAATGCATCAGTGCGTGCCGACTTTTTTCATCCAAAGTCCGCGGTGTCCAGCTGCATTTGCACATGACATCGATCCAGGAGTTCACATCAAATGCATTCATTCCTCGGCCTCCTTATAAATCATTTTCATACGCCATCTTTTTCTTATTTTGCAAAGTGCTTCCGCACATCTTCTGCCGGAATCCAACCGTTTTCTTCACCAGATGCCCGGCCTACTGCTAGATCATCCATCAGTAGCTGCTGCTACTGCTCCTCGATGATATCCCCTAATTCTTGGATTCGATCTGCCAGATAACAGCACAGATTTTTAAGGAACTGCGCATCTTTATCTTCCAGCAATGTGGCGCGCTCTTCTTTGGTCAGATCGGTAAAGCACACCGACTGCCCAACGCCATCTCGTACAATGCGAAAATAGCAGCCAGCAAGAAGCCGTTTGCAAAATTCATTGCACCTATTTCGTCGTATCCAGACATACTATTCCTCATTTCCTGCATGATCGGCATTGGGAACTCTCTTCATTGCTTATGTACGAACTTTTTTCATTCATCTCCAAACTCATCCTCATTCGGCGACTGTTTGCCGCCATAGAGGGTGCGCAGTGAAAGTCTGAATTTGCTCTTCTTGTTATATTCAAGGATCATAGCTTCGGAATACCCCAGAGCGCCAGGCCGCCGTTCCTTCGCTGCACGGATAATTGCCTTTACTGATACACGGCCCACATGGTCTTTGAATACTTCATCCCGGATGGAATCTCCATACGCCACCACGATGCGGGCAATGCCCATCAGGATATTTCCGGAGAAAGAATTATCCTCTCCTTCCCATGTTGCGGCTGCCAGACGGAGCGTTCTGTCCAGAACGGCCTGTCCAAATTTATCATAGATGCGCTCCAGCGTAGAAACCGCGCTGATTCCATTTTTTGCCTTAGTTGAGGTAATAGTCAAACCGTAGGACTGCACAATGGCCTCAATCATCTTCTGTTTCGGGTCATCCGCTTCGATATGTGCCTTAAAAGTTTCATAGGACGAAAGTGCCTTGACATGTTTCTGCTGATCCGCAAAAATGTGTGCTTCTTCCTTGTATTTGAGGTCATCATAGATCATACACCACACCGGCGTATCACGAGAGCCAGACTCGCTGGCGATAATCTCGATGGTGTGCTGGCCGTCAAACACATAATTGATGCCGTCACGGCGACTCACTTTCACCGGGTTGATCTGATAGACATCAAACTCTTCCAACGCCTTCCGAATATGATTTTCAGACAATGGCCGCTGGTAGTCCTGATTGGAAACCAAGTTTCGGATTGGAATCAGTTCAAAGGACACGTCCGGAATGCAGCGCCGTTGTGCCTCTGTCAACATATCTCCTTCAATCATTTTTCAATCACCTCTAACGTCTGTGTAATTTGGTCTTCCAGTCTGTGTAGAATCACAGCAAGCTGCGCCTTGGTCGGCTCGGACACCAAATCGATATCTGTCTTTGCCCGGGTGCGCGCGATGGCATTCATCCATGTTGGAATCGTCAGCGCCAGCCCACGGAATTCCATATCGGGGTCGAATCGCGGCATATCTTTGATACCAACTTCAAGCGGTGCTGCCGGTCTTTTCTCCTCCGCTTCTGTTTTTTTCTCTAGCTGTTTTTTGTGCGGCTTTCTCCGCCTCATTTTCACGTCTTCTTCCCGCAGCAGTTTTCTCCTGATGTTATTCAGTTTTGTCTCGTCCATTTGTGCAAACTTCCGCAATTTTTCAAATGAAACGAAGATCTTGTTCTCAACAAGCGCATCAAAAAAGATTTCATCTTTTTCTGCGATCTCATCCAGAAATTTTGCCAGCATCCCGTATGCTTCCACTGAATTATGCGACATTGAAATCTGGACCGCTATTACTTTGGATATACGATCTACTGGAACGCTTACAAGCTGTCCTGCCGCGCCTTTTTGCTTGATCTCCAAATCCAGACTTTTTCTTCTTTCTTCTTTTCGTTTCGCGTGAATTTTTGTTTTCTCTGCGTTATACCATTTTCCTACAAGGTACTTATAAATTGTTTTGTCCGCCGAAGATTCCATGACCCGCTTTTTACACACCCAGATAATGGCTTCCTCTCTGGTTGCAAAATCCATTTCTGCCGTTTCATAGTCCATCTCTTCGTAGCTGCAAATATCATACCGTTTGTGCCCATCCAGAATGCATCCATGCCATACTGCAATAGGTTCCATGCAGCCTTTCCGAATCAGACTGTTTTCCAGTTTTCGCTCTTCTTCCGGAGAAAACGGAACACTTAAACGCTTGAATTCCGGATCAATTTGCCAAACCTGTTTCATGTGCTTTCCTTTCGTCCGCTTCCGCGATTGTTTTCATCTCGTTCAGATCAAAGGCAACCGCATTCTGTTCTTTCAACAGCTTCCCATGCAACAGACAGGAACTCTGTGCGCCGATTTGTGGTGTCACCATGCAGATGCCATCCAGCAGTACTTTGCTCTGAATGAAAAATGTATTGTCCTCCGCATCCTGCACACGGATGCCATTCTTGGCTTTTTCTCTTGAAGCCAGCACCACCAGCTTCTTCTTTTCAGGGTGAATGCCCAATGACACAAAATCCGGATTTCCAATGGCCCTTAATGTTGTCCTGTGGATATAGATGCGATTGTATTTTGCATCGATACGCAGACCCAGTTCATTTTCCCGCTTCATGAATGTTCACCCACACCTTTTGGCTGCGGCTTTGCCTCTGCCGTTTTTCCATTGACCGTGATTACCGTATAGTTATCAAAAGTCTTAACTTCCAGTGACCGGCGGCTCTCGGAGTAGGTCGGGCCAAACTTTCCGTTCCACTGTTCTGCAAAGATAGACTGCCGACTGCTGACTTTCTTACCATCCCGGTTGACCACTTTGGGGAAACACTCGCTGGAAGTCAGGTCAAAGGCAATCACTGCCTGACCATTAGCACGCACCATTTTGCCCAGCACCTTATACCGATAATCCGGGTTCCAATCCATGATCTTGCACAAGGTCAAGACAAACGGTTCTCCTGTCCGCTGGGAGGGATACCGTCTTCCATCTTTCGTCCGGCCCCAGCGGTACCCGGTGATCTCGATCTCATCACAGGGCTTGAGCAGCAATTTTTTCTCCTTACGATTGACGAGGATCTGCACATACTCCACATCCGGCATCAGACGAACACAGGCAGTATTCACACCGATTTTGTCCACATTGACTGTCAAAGCCGGTTCCTTGAGGTGAGCAAAGAACTCCGGTCGAACGATTTCATACTCCCCAAGGTCAATCTCTTCCTCACCTGTCATGGTCAACTGCGATGCCTGCTGTACCTCCGCAGACACATTCGGCAGCAGGCTCATCTGTGCATTCTCTTCCATCATTTCTGTACATCCTCCTCAAACAGTTCACCCAGTTCTTCCTGAATAAAACTGCGCAATTCTTCATATGGCGTGACTTGAAGTTCTGTCCCGGTGCTGACCATCTGTCCAGCCAGCCGGGTCTGCCACTCCTGCCGGGTCAGATTCCGAAGTTCGGTCATACTCTTTTCGACATAATATTCATTTCCAACCCCGTGACCAAAGTCACCGACTACGCCACGGATGCGTTTTCCCTGCCGGCTGATGTTCTGGCCCGTGGCATCCCCTACGGTCACTTCATTGTTTTTGATGTACACACTAGCGTTGGTTCCGGCATAAATACAAGCGGCATCCTGTCCATCCCGGTAGATACGCCCGTAGAGTTTATAATTATTATCCTGCTCCCAGCCAAAAATCTGATATAACGTCTGGATATACGCCTTAGCGGCCACCGGACGGGACTTTCGGTTTTCCTTTGTTCCATTTGCCCACTGGATGGCACAGCGATTATCTTTACTGGTTGGCCGCACTGCGATTTCTTTTCGCAGTGGATGCACCAGAAGTTCCACATAATTTTCTTTCAGATTCATTGCACGGATGCCAGCGATATTAAATGCAACGTTGTCTGCGTGGAGCATAATGGCCGGAACCTGTTGGTCACTGAACAGTTTGAAATCTGCCACTTCATAATCTGTCAGGTCGAAAGAGCCTTTTGCAACTTCCAAGCGGCTCTCATCCACCGGACCATCGTCCACGCTCCTGCAGGCCCTGATGTAATCTTCCTTGGTGAAACTTCCCCACTTGGGGTGAACAATAACAAATCCTTTCAGCAATCCATCCGGAATGACCTGTAGTTCCGGCAGCAAAGAGGTTCCGCCAAACTTGACATTATTCATGATGCGCTGAACTGCAAGGAAATCATTCCGTTCAATGATGGCTTCGTGATCATCCCGATAGCGGCTCTGGGGCTTCTCTCCCCTGTTCTTGAAAGACTTCTGGTCATGGACATCTGCGGCAAACTTTGTGAACCGCTTCCGGGTCAGGACATCGCCGCAGTACCGCTCATTCCGCATACTTGCCGCCACGCCGGATGCCGTCCATTTCAGATTGCCCAGATACGTCCGCTTGCTGAGTTTTGTAAGTGTGTCTGCGATTTGCTGGGTGGAGTATCCATACAGATACATATAGAACATAAGTTTTGGAATCTTGTAGGTTTCTGGATTGATAACAAGTTTTCCGTCTTCATTTTTCACAAAGCCCAACAGTTCAGGAGTCAGTGGCAGGCCGTGATCCAGCCGCATCCGCAAAGAAGTTTCCATGCTCCGGCTACGCACACGGGACTCCTGCTCCGCAATAGTTGCCTGAAAAGATAGGGCCATGTGAGAATCATCATTCAGTGAATAAATAGCTTCTGACTCAAACAGCACACCGATTTTCTTTTCGGACAGCTTCCGGATAATGCTCAGGCAGTCCACCACATTGCGGGCAAAGCGGGAAATATTCTTTACAATAATGAGGTCTATTTTTCCGGCTTCGGCATCTGCCAGCATTTCATTAAAGGCATCCCGGTGCTGTGTTGTCGTACCTGATTTTCCTTCGTCCGCATAGATCTTCACCAGCACCCATTGCGGATGCCGCGCCACCAACTCCTCGTAATACTTCTGCTGAAGTTCAAAGGACGAGGTCTGCATGGGATTATCTGTAGAAACACGAGCGTAAATGGCAACCCGTTGGAACTGGTCAGACTTCACATGGTCGTTCTGCTCTTTCGCCGGGATATATTCATATTTATCCGGATCAATGGAGGCTTGTGAGATGCGCTGCCGTACTCGCTCCTGCTTCTGGGCATTTGTCAGTTCTGTCTTTTCCATTGACTCACCCCCTTGCATCCAAATCATCTTCCATGCTCAGCTGCTCCGTTTTCTCAAGCACAGAAGGCTTTGGCAGAGTTGCAAGCATCAGCTCGTCCAATTCGTCTATTGGAAGCGTTTGCCAGCCTTCCGGTAACAGTGCTGTATCCCGCAGGTCAGGCTGGTAATAGGAAGCCAACGTAAAAATATCTTCGGAGATAAAATAGATTCCTACAGGATGTTCCTGTGCCGCCAGCATTCGGGCTATAAATGACATCTCTCGCCAGTCGTTGGACACATTGCTGACCTTCTGCGTCACAATGAGGTCTACCTTGCCGGCAAAACAATCCTCCAGCAGCCGGCACCACTCTTTGGAATATTCCATGTGTGGGGCTGTCATTCCTTTGTCCACATAGAAATCGACCAATTTCCAGTTCGGGCAAAGTGCAATATCATCCATATACTGCTGAATATGCTTTTCCAAATAATTCTCATGCCGGGTCTGATTGAAATAGCGAATGTAGACTCCGATCTTATACGGCGTATATGGCATAGGGTATTCATGCGGCACGCTTGCCATCCAAAGACGGTGTTGTGCTAATGCTGTCTTCTTTGGATTTTCTTTGATGTGGCGGCGAAGCACATTCGTGCCGGTTTGCAGAGGAACCGTTTCTCGATGTGCCATCTCTGAAAGCACAACGCCGGTTTTATTCTGCAGATCACTTCTAATCCCAATATTTTCTTCTTTTATGCCCATTCTTATTGTACCTCCGCCAAAATTCCATGTCGACTACATCCATGTGTCATTTTGATACATGGATGTTTCTTTTGACCATATTTTTTACTTTTTCATCAGATCTGTAAGTGCGCTAAATGTTTTGCATAACGATTCCAACTCCGATTCTGTCATATTTTTGACCGCCTCCTTTTCAAATTCACGCAATGTTCTTCCAACCTTCTTTTTGATCACATCATCTGTCTGTGAGACTTCCTTGACCCGCATCAGCGTCAACGGCGGAAGCTGCAATGCTTTTTCCAGCTTTTCCACAGTTGCCACGGTCGGAGTACATTCGTCCCTTTCAATTCTTCCAATCTGGACACGAGTCATCGACATCCTCCATGCCAGTTCATCCTGTGTCCATCCGTATTTCTGTCGGTATTCCTGAACCGTACTTCCAAGTGTCTTCTCCTTTGGAAATCTCCCGATAAATTTATCTTCCATATCAGCTTCACCTCTTTTTCTTTTCAATTCAATTTATCCGTGTTTTCTATATCGTTCTCGCAAAATTCTCATACTCTCAAGAGCAGTCACGAATGTCCGTTATTTTTCTTTTTAATCCAATTTATAATTCTAAAATCCAACTTGTCTTCAAATTCCCGATTTTTTAATTTTTTTCAGGTCTTTTCATGCACACGCCAATCCGAAGAAATACTGGGTAAAGATAACTCGCGCCAAAAGTTCCCAGTTCCTTTGGCCCGTTGACACCGCCTTTTTCGTTTTGCAGCTGCCTTGCCCGATGGAATGCCCTCACAGCACTTGCCTTCGTTACGCTCTTCTCTTTTCTGTCAAAGAAGATTTCTCCACCTTTCACAGTGTATCTCATAGACAATCCTTTCTCCGTAGAGAATGGGTAGTTCACAAAGGCTTCGATTGTTTGCCACAAATAGCCCTCCGCATCTTCAGCGTCTATGTGTTCTTGCAACGCCTCACAGGCATTCTTTCTTGTACGGAAAGTTCTTCCCTGTTCTGCATAAACGGATGGTTCATCCAGCTTGTAAGCACCTTTTGTGTACGGCAGATAGCCATTCACAGAGGCTCTCTTCAGGCCAGTTTCATCCATAATCTCCTGAATGCTATAGCCCTCATCTTGCAGTGCTTGAACCTTTCGACTCATCGCTGTGCTGTAATATCCGGCTGTAATCAGCATCTTGCGAACCTTGATAGGGGTTATCTGCAAGGCGTTTGCCACAGACACTATGGTCGGAGCATCTTCCGGGCGTTCTTCTCGATCATCATAAGGCATGCCAAAGGACTCAACAGCTTTCACCAACAGCTCATCAATAACCTTGGTTCTGTCATATCCGGGTTTCTTCTTCGGTCGGCCGCGCTTCGCTTTTACGGTGTCAGTTGATACAGTTGCATCTTCCGACATCGGGCGCTTCGGGCCGAAGTCGTTCATTGGGTTTTAGATTGTTCTGCTACGCCATTCTTCTACAGAGGATGGCTCTTGCTTGAATCTCCCTCCATTTCAAGAGTTGTGCTTTAGCCGAGACGTTATCCCGTTGCCTGCCGCTCGCCACGAAGAGGCAGCACTTTTGAGCAGCGCAGCCATGTAAACACATGGCTTTTGTAAACATGGTTATTTTTTCCACTGAGAAATGCATTCATCTATGCTTGGATATAATTGGTAGTTACTACACCCTAGTTCTTTCATCACGACTTCTTTCCATTTCTTATCCATATCTCCATAATAAGAAATATGCCACTTCGCATCTTCTGTTCTTGGAGCAACCTTTACAGAATCCCGTTCTTTCTTTGTAGGTTTGCCAAGCACCTTCATGAATTCTTTTCTATATTGCTCGTTTCTCGCATTTTGTTCCCTTTGTCGCCTTCTTTCCATGGCATTTGCAGCACTTTCATTTGCTGTATTGTGATATCCAATCTCATCAATTACAAACTGCATTCTTTGCGCCAGTTCATCCAGTTCGTCCTCTGTCTCAAGTTCGTCTGATTCTTCTTCCACGTTGTCGGCAGACGGCACTTTACTGCTTCTCATTAGAAAATCAAAATACTCAATATCCACAGGACTCATCGACTGTCCCAAAACATAGATATCTTTAATTTCTTCACACATTACGCCATTCATTGCTAAGAACCAGCACAGAATCTGAATATTATCCTGACAGTGCTTATCTGTTTCATATAAGATTTCATCCACAAAATGCAATCCCAAAAAACGCCCACCCATTGTTGCAAGCATTGGTTCCGGTTCCTGCGGATGTCGATTATGTCCAAATACGATAGATTTTTTGTCTGTGGCTTCACCATGTATGTGAAATTCTCTCATTTCGTTGACGCCAAAGCGTTTTCGAAGCGTATCTGTATAGTTAAAATTGATGAATACACAGTTATCTCCAAACTGGTACCCTGCATCTTCCTCTGTAATAGAAATTGTTGCAATCCATCCACAAAAAGCCTCTGTCAAAATTCTTTTTGCGTTGCGAAGTGACATCCGCATGTCTTTTAGATCACTTCGCTCTTTTCCAAAGAAAAGATTAATTCGTTCTGCATCGATATCAGCCAATGAGTTTTCAAAGTTATTCCAAAATTCGTTATCGAGTTCACCCGGATCAAATGGATCCCCATAAATCAATTCTACATCTGACCATTCTTCAACCGTACCATCAGGACTGATATACTTGCTCTTTTTGATATGGAGTTTTTTCAAAATCTCATCCAAGTGTTCATGGTAATATGTATGAAAATCCGCATAAGATGTATTCAGCCCTTGCCACCTGTCAAATCCGTTTCCAATAATTACAATTGTATCTATCCGGGGTGGTCTTTCAGTAGGTTTCTTCTTTTTTCTGAAAATCATCTCATTCACTTCTTTCTTAACTGTATTGCCTTCTTATCCTTTTCTGAAAGAATATATTCCATTACTGGCCATGGATTTGTTTGCCAGTTGAATTCTGAATCGTACCTCACTGCTTTCGCAGCAGCCCCACAGAAATCATTATCCACACACCACTGTATCAGAGTGTTGTCTTCCAGTGTCAGATAACCATGAGCAAATCCGCGTGGAAGCAGCATCTGTTTCTGATTTTCAAAGGAAAGAATCTCACCATAGGCATATCCAAAGGTATCTCCTGGTCTGATATCCACAGCAACATTGAAGATTGCCCCATGCAAACAGGAAACCAGCTTTGCCTGAGCATGTTCACCTTCTTGAAAATGCATTCCACGCAATGTTCCTGCTTTCTTACTGAATCCTTGGTTGATTTGAACCACACGAAAGTTGATTGACTTGTCCACTGGCACAGAAAGCCAGCCCCGGAAGTCCTCAAAACGCTGTGTTTCAATTATTACTGGCTTTACCATTGTTTTCTGTACTCCCTTGGACTGATACCTTCTACTTTC